>PPYF01157730.1_pt1 | contig 22004 bp, 18 predicted proteins | sample 1559871 | NCBI WGS metagenome assembly PPYF01 (sample SAMN08240021, study PRJNA423297) | Human gut metagenome, whole genome shotgun sequencing project.
GCTCCCTCCTGAGCGCATTTCCCGCTCATTGGTTTGGCGAACGCAGCTTTTTTCCGGGTTTCTGAATAGGTCAGACATTCGCTGAAGCGGGATACGGCTGCCGATGCGGTAAGTTTCTTTGACACGGGCATGCATCTGCAGCCCGTGTCTTTATTGTTTTTTCGATGAGTTGGATTTCACTGCTATGACTATCCCCGTAGTCTCTGTTTCTGCGCCGCATCAGGCGCCTGCTGCCGGTGCTTCGCTTAATCAATGGCTCGAGTTCATTGAGAAGCTCCACGATAAGCCCATCGATATGGGGTTGGAGCGCATGCAGACGATGATCGCCCGCATGGGGATTAAGTTTGAATGTCCCGTCGTCACGGTTGCCGGCACGAACGGCAAAGGGTCCACCTGCGCCGTCATGGAGCGCATTTGGCGCGAGGCAGGGTTCCGTACGGCCATGCATACGTCGCCGCACCTCATTCGCTTCAATGAACGCGCGCTCCTCAATGGGCAGGAAGTCTCGGACGAGGCGCTGATTGCTGCCTTTGGCGAAGTGGAGTCCGCACGAGGCGGCATGACGCTCTCGTACTTCGAATACACCGGCCTCGCGGTGCTCAAACTTTTTCAGAATGCGCATCCGGATGTGGTGATCCTCGAAATCGGCTTGGGCGGCCGGCTCGATGCCATGAATGCCGTCGATCCGGACGTTTCCATTGTGGCGGCGATCGGCATTGACCATACGGCATTTCTGGGGAACACTCGAGAAGCAATCGCCGTCGAGAAGGCGCATATCTACCGCTCAGGGCGGCCGGCTATCTGCTCGGACCCCAATCCGCCGTCAACGCTGGTTGGCTACGCTGCCGAAATCGGCGCGAAGCTTCTGCTCATCAACCGCGATTTCAGTGTGACGGAGCATCCTGACGGTTCGTTCCAATTCTGCATGGGCGACCTCAGCTGGCAGCTGCCGCGGCCTGCGCTCAAGGGCGAAAATCAATACCGCAACGCGGCGGGCGCCCTTGCGGCGATTGTTTCGCTCCTCAATCGTCTTCCCGTGACGGAAGCCGCCGCAGCAGCCGGCCTCTCTCAGGTACGCATCACGGCGCGTTTTGAAGAGATTACGACCCAGCCCTGCACGACGCTCCTCGATGTGGGGCACAACCCTCAGGCGGCGGGCGTCTTGGCAGAAAACCTTCATGCCTCCCGAAAGCCAGGAGAAAAGACCTTGGCCGTTTTCGGCATGCTCGAAGATAAGGATCGTGCTCAGGTGGTCCGACTGACAGCGCCGGAAATCGATCGCTGGTTCATTGCCGGCTTGCCCGGTCCGCGAGGGGGTTCGGCCGAGGCACTCAAAATGAAGATGCTCGAGGCGGGAGTAGAGGAGCGTGCAATTGAGTCCTTTCCGGCCATTGCCGACGCGCTCTATGCGGCTCGCCTCTCAGCCGAGGATGAGCCGGCCGCGCCAGTGCGCATCATTATTTTCGGATCCTTCGTGACGGTCGGCGAAGCGCTTGAGGTCTTTGCTAAGGAAGGACTGCGCCGGTGATCATCAGCGTCCGGGGTCCTTGAAGATTCTCCGCGAGTCTGCCCGAGGAAGCGCAGGTTCGCGGAGAAGATATTTATCTGTTGACAAAAGTTCGATATCGAACTAACATAACGATCGAAGCCGCTCCCACCACAGAGCGGCTTTTAACGAAATAAATAATTCGATGTCGAACCACTTTGGGATCTTCCCTTTCGTTAATGAACTTCCCTGCTCTTACAATCAATGGATAAAAATCATGAATTCATCCAAGAAGAACTTCACGCTCATTCATGCTTCTGGCGACGCCCGCACGGAGCTCCATGACGAGCTTGGCCTAACGGGCTGTGAAGTCTCTGTCAATGACTTGCCAGCTGGTGCTGCCGTACCGTTTGTGCATGCGCACCGGCAAAATGAAGAGCTCTACGGGATCCTTTCTGGCGCGGGCGAAATCTGGCTTGACGGCGAGGTGATTGCGCTTCGTGCCGGCGACTGGCTCCGTGTGGCGCCGGCAGCTAAGCGCGCCATTCGGGCATTGCCGACCGAGGCTATGCGCTTTGTCTGTATTCAAACGAAGTGCGGCAGTCTCGAGGGCTTTACGATGACCGACGGGATGCCTTGCGAAGAAAAGGCGCCGTGGCACTGAAATTTCTTCTTATCGAAAAGTTAGAACGATAGGGCGGCCGACAGGACCGCTGATAGAATTTTGTGAGCTTCACCATTGTCTTCGGTCATAGAAGAGGACGAGCGGTGAAGCTCATACTGTTTTTATTGCTTGTAATGCTCGAGGCGTTCCCATGTCGTTCTTTAATCCTTTCCGGAAAAATCAACGCCCTGAAGGGGTGAAGCTCGCGACGATGCAAACGCCGGAAGAGGCTGGCACTGCCGCGCCGCATGCCGAACCCACCTTTGGACCGAGAACGGAGCCGTCATTAGGACGATTCAATGAGGGAACGCAGACGGGCGGGCAGACGGCACCGTCCGCTCAGCCGACGGAACCTCCGCCCTTTGACTTTGCTGAACCTGCGGCTCAGACCGCTGGGGAGCAAAGTGCTCCTCCTCAAGCGCCTCAGCCGCCGGAACGCCAAGCCGCAGCGCCGACTGCGCCTAAAGCAGCCCCCTGGGATCCGTATGGTATTCATGCGCCGACGACGGATAAAAAAGAGCCCCAATGGGGGGCTTCAGCCGAAAGCGTCTCTGCACAGGAGGCCGCTCAAATTCTGGCGCCCGAGGCCGCAGGCGCTCCGGCTGCGCAGGCGCCTTTTGTCATGCCTGAACCTCGCCAGGAACCGGATCCGTCCCCTGCGGCGGCAGGTGAGAGCGAAGATGCTGAAGTTCTTAAACCGGCCTTGAAGCCCGTGCCGCGCGAACAAGTGCGCGCTCAGGCCGAACGTGAACGCGCCGCTGAACGTCCGGCTCGTCGTCCGCTCACGGATGCGGAGCTGCTTGCCCGCCGACGCACTAAGCACCGCATGGTGGGAGCGGCTGTTCTTCTGATGGCCGCGGTGGTTGCCGCGCCTTTCGTGATCGATAACGAACCGCCGATCGACACGTCTAAGCTCGAGAGTACCGACATCAATATTCCTAAAGAAAGCGAGACGAGCACAACGCTGAATGTGCCGCCGGCGGCTCACGGGGATCGTGCTCAGGCGGGCGACGTGGATGTGTCGGATACGTCTATGGGCCGCGCGGAGTCGACTGCTAAAGCCAATCTTGAGCGTGAAGCGAAAGGAGCCGCCGAGGCCGCTCCGAAGCAGTCCGGCAAGACGGCAGCGCCAGCGCAGGCGGCGAAATCTGAAAAGGCCGAAAAAACGCCTGCCAAACCTGCCGAGAAGACGGCGGCAAAGCCCGATCCAAAGGCTCAGAAACCGGCTCAGAAGCCGCAGCCGGCCGCAAAGTCAGCCGGCATCGCGCCGCCCACGGGCAAGGGCTGGTATGTGCAGGTTGTCGCTACGAGCAACGAAGCCGCCGCGGAGCGCACAGTGAAAAAACTCGCGCTCCTGGGGCTCCCCGCGTACCGTACCAATGAGGGCGGCGCACTTTGGAAGGTTCGCGTGGGGCTTTATGCTGAGAAATCTGAAGCCGAAGGCGTACGGGGTACGATCATGCTTAACGGCATCGCTCAAAAGCCTTATCTGGCGAAAAAAGATTAATGCTTTGAGGCCGGACAGCAGGTGGCTTCGGGGTCACAAAACCTCCGAGGGAATCGAAAGTCCGGCAGACAATTTTCGGTACAATGTAGCCCTTTTAAGAGAAGTCCGGCGTCGCTCTTGGGGCAGCCGGAAACGGGCGTCGTAAAGCTCCCCATTTTCTCTAACTCATTTCTCTCCCGCCTGCAGCGCACTCATGACGGAAATCGACTGGATCATCATTGCCGTTCTCGCACTTTCCACCATCGTTGGAATCATGCGCGGCGTGCTGCGTGAAGTGCTGGCCATTGCCGGCTGGGTTGCAGGCATCTTTCTGGCGATGAACTATTCCGCGGTTGTCGCCGAACACATTCCGCTTGAAAGCATCGGATGGCTGCCGCGCGTCATCATTGCGGCTGTCCTGATCGTTGTGGCCTGCCTCTTTGTGGTGGGACTGCTTTCGGCCATTATTCGGCGTCTGCTTGAAACGGCGGCGCTGCGCTTTGAAGACCGCGCTCTGGGCGCCGTTTTCGGCTTCCTGCGCGGCATTGTGGTTGTCTGCGCCTGTGTCTTCTTTTTCGGTATGCCCGCTTCCATCCATGAAAGCCGTATGTGGCAGCAGTCCGTGCTGATCGGACCGACGGAAACGATCATCAATTGGTCGATGCCTTATCTGCCGGCATGGCTCGCTGACATGCGCCGGTCTTATCGCCGCAGCTGATAGAGGCAGGGCTCATTCATATCATGTGCAAGTTTTCACTCAAAGCCGCTCCGAGACTCGTCCGGGCGGCTTTGCGCATTCTGCCGTTATAGGCCATGCGCGCAAAGTTACTGTTTTTCCCTTTTTTCCTATTTTCTCTTCGGGCGTTCACCCCGGCCTAATCGAGGATTACATCCATGTGCGGCATTGTTGCCCTCCTTTCCAATGAACCTGTTAATCAACGCCTCTACGACGCGCTGCTCCTTTTGCAGCATCGCGGTCAGGATGCGGCGGGCATCGCGACGCTCGACGGTCTGCAGTTCCACATTCATAAGGCCATGGGCCTGGTGCGCGACGTCTTCCGTACGCGCAACATGCGTGATCTGACGGGCAATGTCGGCATCGGTCACGTGCGCTACCCGACGCAGGGTTGTGCGAGTTCGAATCAGGAGTCGCAGCCCTTTTACGTCAATGCGCCTTACGGCATCATGCTCGCTCACAACGGCAATCTGACGAATGCCGAAGCGCTTAAGCAAGATCTGTACGAGCACGACCATCGTCATATCAACACGACGAGCGATTCGGAGGTGCTGCTCAACGTTTTAGCCAATGAAATCTCCCGCGTCTGCGAAGGCCGGGGGCTTGACGCTGACGGCATCTTCAAGGCCGTCGCGGCCGTTCATAAGCGCGTGCGGGGCTCTTACGCCGTGGTGGCGCTGATTGCCGGCAAGGGGCTCCTTGCCTTCCGTGATCCGCATGCTATTCGGCCGATCTGCTTCGGTTCGGCGATTGCTGCCAACGGCGAACGCGAATGGATGGTGAGCTCGGAATCGGTGACGATGATGGGGCTCGGCTTTAAGCTCGAACGCGATCTGGAACCCGGCGAAGCGCTTTGGATCGATTTCAAGGGGAACGTTGAAACGCGTCAGTGCGCCGAAAATCCGGTGAAGAATCCCTGCGCTTTCGAATACGTCTATTTTGCGCGTCCGGATTCCCTCATCGACGGCATCAGCGTCTATGGCGCCCGCCTCAATCTCGGCGTTTATTTGGCCGAAACGGTGAAAAAGGCGATTGATCTCAGGGATGTTGACGTCGTCATGCCGATCCCGGACAGCTCTCGGCCGTGTGCGCAGGAGCTTGCCAAGCAGCTTGAGCTCCCCTACCGCGAAGGGTTCATTAAAAATCGCTATATCGGCCGCACCTTCATCATGCCTGGGCAGACGACCCGCAAGAAGAGCGTGCGTCAAAAACTCAACGCCATGCCCGTGGAATTTGAAGGCAAGAACCTGCTGCTCGTTGACGACTCCATCGTGCGCGGCACGACGATGAAGGAAATCGTCCGCATGGCGCGCGAGTCCGGCGCAAAGAAGGTCTATGTTGCTTCTTCTGCGCCCCGCGTGATGTTCCCGAATGTCTACGGCATTGATATGCCGACGAAGTCGGAACTGATCTGCGGCGACGGCAAGGATGCGGACGCTGTGGCGGAAGTGATCGGCGCCGACAAGGTGATCTTCCAGACGCTTGACGGCCTGAAGAATGCGCTTTCGGATTTGAACCCGTCGATTCCGGCCTTCGATTGCTCGTGCTTTGACGGCGTTTATGTCACGGGCGACGTGACGAACGAATATCTCGATCGCCTGAGCCAAGCTCAGGCCGCTCCTCAGCCCAAGGCTCAGGACGATGAAGAAGGCGAAGGCGCAAACGAATAACGCCGAATGCTCTTGTCGGAGCTAAACGATAGCCGTTTGGGCTCATGAAAATGCCCGCCGGGAATCATTCAATGATTTCGGGCGGGCATTTGCCGTTTAGGGAGCGGGCGGCGCAGGCGGCGTTGTGCTGCTCGTGCCCATCACGGTCTCCCAGCCGAGCGGGCAGGAGCGAACGGTCGGGAAGTATCCTTGTTCGCTCGAGCACCAATACCACGGATAGCTGCCGGATCCGGCAGTGCCCGATGCCGCGGGAGCCGCGGCCGCATAGGACGTGCTCGGCGTGACGGGAACCGTCTGCACCGGGACCTCAACATAGCGCGGCGTCGAGGAGCGATAGAGCTCTGCGCCGAGGATCGTGCCGACCGTAATCGTCGGCGCCCAGAAACCCCAGCTGCGGTACCAAGGACGAGGGTGCCAGCCGCGATGGTATCTCGGCGGGGGCGGAGGCGGGCCGGGGCGGAAACCCGGGCGATGACCAGGACCGCCAAAGCCGGGCCCGGGATGGTGCATGCCGGGCGGCGGGCCGGCCAATGCCGGTGCGGGCAGGGCGGAGAAAGCGGCAAAGACGCCGCAGGTGAGCATCAAAGCCAAAGCGCCGAGCGAGCGTCGAAATCCGGAGCCGCTGCCGGCGGCTGCAGCAAACCTCTTCTTCATAACAAAGCTCCTTTCTTTGCAATAGCCATTGCGGCGATTTCTGAATCATTGTTCAGATATGACAAGGTTAGTGCGGGAACGCTGAGGTCAAACATAGGAATTTATAAAAAAGTGTTAGACCTTGCGCCAATCGGTTCTTCCAGACCCTTGGCCGGCAGACAGCCGGCCGTGCCGGGTTCGCGTGATTATCGGCGTCTGATCGTCAGGCGCATCGTGCTCGTGCGCCCGAGATCATCCACAACGGCGAGTTCATGCGTACCGGCGGGTGCAGACCATTCGAGCGCCTTGCCGACTCGGCGGGCACCCAGAAATGCGCCGTCGGCATACCAATAGAGAATGGCGGCGTCCGGATCGGCCCCCGCAGCGAGGAGCACACGGGCGGCGTCAAAGCCGGCAGGCGAGTAAATGGCGGCTCCCGATTTGGGAGAGGTGATCACCGGTGCGCGGCCCCCTGGGACGCCCAAGCGTTCAGCACATTGGGCCGTGTATGGCGGTGGCGGCTCCTTGGCAATGCCCGCCGCCAGGAAGACCTTTTGAAAGTGCGTCGGCCAAAATTCCCAAACGCGTCTTTCAATGCCGGTACCGGGGCCGCAGGCCCGAAGCCCGGTTTCTTTGTCAATCCAAATTTCGCGAAAAACACCTGAATCCCGCACGGAGGTGCGGCCGGGAAGGATCCAGGCGTTGGTTCGCCGGCTGCAGAGCCGAATATCCAGGTCGCCCGTTGCCGCGCAGACCGGTTCTAGAGCAACTTTTAGATGTTTGTCTTCGGCCTCTTGCTGAGCACTGACCACGGCCGGCCAGTCGAGGGCGGGGATGCTCCCCAGACGCAAAGCCGCCGCGCGAAAGAGCGGGGCGGCAAGATGCGCGCCCTGAAGCTGCGGGTTGGGACGTCCGGCAAAGTCGCCGAGCCACACGACGATGACATAGGGACCGACCATGCCGGCGGTCCATGCATCGCGCCAGCCGTTGCTGGTTCCGGTTTTATAGAGGAGCTCGCGGCTCGTACCGCGAATCGTCACCGATTCCCCGCGCGAAGCGAGCATGCGGCGAAGGACAAACTGCGCTTCACGCGAAAGGGGATCGGCCTCGGCCGGAGAGGCTTGAGCTTCGAGGAGCCTTAGCGGCCGAAGGAGCCCTTCCCCCGCGACCATGGCGTAGAGCTTGGCGGCGTCGGCCATGGTGATTTCTGCGCCCCCCAAAACAAGGGAGAGCCCGTACCAATTTTTGTCATGGGGAAGCTCGACGCCGGCACGTTTGAGGAATTCATAAAGCCCGGGGCTGAGGCGCTTTTCCAAATCGACCGCCGGAATATTGCGCGAGAGCACCAATGCATCTTCGGCGGAGAGCGGCCCTCGGAAGCTGCCGTCTGCATTGTCCGGGGCCCATCCGCCGATGGCGATCGGGCTGTCGATCAAGACCGTCTTTTCGTGAATAAGCCCTTGATCGAGTGCGAGCGCATAGGTGAAGGGCTTCAACATGGAACCGGGGCTTCGCTTGGCTGTCCAGGCATTGACCTCGCCCTGAATTGAGGGGTCAAAGAAGTTTGCCGAGCCCACCATGGCGAGCACGGAACGGTCGCGGGCGTCAACCACCGAAAGGGCGGCATTCTTCACGCCCCAAGGCGACAATCGTGCAATGGTTTCACGAACGAGCGCTTCCATTGCCGATTGAACATCGAGCGAGAGCGTGCCCTTGAGTTTTCCCGCTTTGAAAGCCGTTTCGTCAGCGTTGGGTTCTGACCGCTCCGGGGTCCCCACTATGCGGTTCAGAACCGTTTGCGCGTAGTGGGGAGCGAGAAAAGGGAGGTGTTCAGGACCGAAAACCTCCAGCGGCGCTCGCAGCGCTGCGGCGGCCGAAGGCGGATAAACGCCTTGCTCCAGGAGGATCCGTGCGAGCCGCAGCCGCGCGGTATCGAGCGGCGTGCTGCCTTGGGTGTAAGGGCGCCGTTTGACGGGATTCTGCGGAATAACGGCGAGCGCAGCGACTTCTGCCGGCGTGAGATGGGAAGCCTCTTTATGGAACCATACGGCTGCGGCGGCTTCTGCGCCCTCCACATTGCTGCCGTAGGGCGCGAGGTTGAGGTAGGCCTCAAGAATCTGCCGCTTCGTGTAATGCGCTTCGTAGCGCATCGCATGCCAGATCTGCCGAAGTTTCCCGTCGGGGGTATCAGTCTGCAGGTGGAGGCGCATGCGGGCAAGCTGCATAGTGATCGTCGACGCGCCGGTGCGCCAGCCGCCGATGTAGGTGCTGACGGCTGAGCGAATCAGCGCCAGAAGATCAAAGCCCGGGTGCTTATAGAAGTTCCGGTCCTCATAGGCGATGGTGGCTTCAACCAGTTTGGGATCGATCGATTCGAGGGGTGTTTTAACGCGGAAGATGCCGTCAGCGGCCGGTACGATGCGAAGGAGGACGTTTTCTCGCGAGTAAAGCACGCTCGAAAACGGAATGCCTTCGAGGAGCGGAGGCGCAGCTTCCGAGGCCGCGCGATTTTTAAGAACAGCGTACCCGCCGTATAAACCCACGGTGATGATCGCCGCAGAAAGCAGGACATAGGCCGTGCGGCGCAGAAAAACAACGGCAGGGCTGCGGCCGACTTCTGAGGGCTGGGGAGCAGCCGAGGGCGCCGTCGCCTCTTCGCTTTTGGCGGATTCTGCGGCGACAGAAGACTGCGGCGACGCCGCGGCAGGCTCTTCAGCCGGCGCAGTATTCGCTGCGCCGGCCGCTGGTAATTGTCCGCTGGCATCGACGGGTTTGTGTGAAAGGTCGTCGGTCATTGGACTGCGCTCGCAGGCGTTGGGGAAGTGGCCGGCTGAGGAGCGTTCGTGCCGGAAGGCTCTTCAGGCGCCGTGATGCGGATCTTGGCACTGCGGCTCTGAGCTGCCAGCGCGGGGTTGCTTAAGGACAATGCCGCGGCGGAGCCCGCTCGATAAACGCCCGGGTAGGCTGCCCGCACGGTGTAGGTGAACGTGAGCGGCTCCCAGTTGGTGAGCGCCGGCACGGCCCACTGCACACGGTCTTCGGCACGGCGGCATTCGAGTGCGCCTTCGGGGCACGCCCCCGCAGGCATGGCCCAGACAAAGCCGCCCGGCAGGAGGTCGGTGACAACGGCGTCGCGTACGGCGCTTTCGCCCGCAAAGCTCTTCACTTTGACGCGGACCGTCACGCGTTCGCCGGCGCTGAATTCGGTCTTGGCTTTGCCGTCGGCGCCAAGGTACGTGCGTTCGACTTCAAGCGCGGAGCGCTCGGCCGGCCGCGTGTCATCGGGCACGATGTAGCCCGTTTGCTCGACTTGCCACCAAACATAGGGCGATGCCGGGAGACCGGATGCTTCGGCAGCCAGACAGCCGGGGGCATCGAGGAGCGCGCCCCAGGCGCCCAGCACCAGACGATCCTGGTCGGCGGGGAACCCGTCGGCACGCCGAGTGCAGACCAAATCGGGGGATGCGGCCGATTCGCCGGCCGTGAGACCGCCCACTTCGGGCGTGAGCGCAGCACGAGCGGCCGCAGCGGCATAGAGAGGCGAAACAATGCCGGCGGCAAAGGTGCGGGCCAGATCTTCACCGGCCATGCTCACCAAGAACCGTGCAGCGGGTTCCTGTCCCAAGCCGGCTTCGGAGAGCGCCGAGGCAGCCAAGGCGGCAGCCGTTTCCGGCGTCCACGCACCGGCGGCACGAGCTGTCGACGGCGTGGTCTTCACGAGTGAGCGAGCCTCGTCACGAAGACGCAGCCGTGAATAGGCGGCAGCGAGGAACGAGGCGGCAGCATCACGCTCCCAGCCTTCAAAGCGCGACGTCATGGAGGCGCGCAGGGCTTCAAGCTGCGCGGTGGTCATGGTGCCCTCACGGGTGAGCACCCAGAGCGTGTAGGCGCTCGTGCGGGCGTCATCAATCGTCTGAGGATCCAAATTGACTGAACGAACCAGGCGGCTCCGCAGGAGCTGCAGCGGTTCGAGCGCGCTCGAGTCGAGCCGAAGAGCGTCGACCAGATAGTCGAGCACTAAGGCGCTGAGGAAGGGATCGAATTCGCTCCAAGGCATCGCTTTCAGGCCTTCGCGAGTGAGGGTGCTCTGCACCGCGGCATAAACCTTTTCGCGGCGTTGGGCAGCATCTTGAGCGGCCTTCTTGGCGGCCGAGTCGTCCGTTGTCAAAACCGACTGCGGCAAAAGGCGTGCGGCGTCCGTATTGAGCGCGAGCAGCACTTCCGGCAGCGATGCAGCCAGCCGGGGAAGTACCGCTCCGAAATCGTTGTCAGCCGTCTGGAAGGGGCGGCCTAGTTCGGGAGCGAGCGCTGCAGGGGTGGAAGCTGCAATGAAGCGGGTGCGGTCATTGATCGGGTAGAGCACCGTCGGAACTTCGTATGCCGACTTATCCGCTGAATGCTCAGCTCGGCCTGCGTAAAGCCTTGTCTCTAGCAGCGATGCGGGCCGCACGACAATGGATTCGCTGCGCTGGGCGGAAAGCGTCGCTCCATTCTCTTTTGCGCGCGCGTCAGCCTGGAGGATAAATGGATGTTCGCCGAGCGCACTGGGCTGATTGGGAACCGTGAACTGAGCCGAGGCCGATATGCCGCCGACAGCCGGGAAGTTAAGCGGAAGAACTTCGGGCTCAGCAGCAAATGCCGCAGGCGGCGTGATCGTTAAGCTCGCGGCTTCTGCGGGCATGTTCGGTGTGACGACCGCTCCCGCACGGAATACATCGCCAAGCGACAAGACCCCGGGAAGAGCGGGAGTGAGAGCAAGCGGGGGCGCAGCGACAATGAGCGCCTGAGCAGAACCTGCAGAGGCTTTGGCCGCTCCCACAGCGCTCACGCGCACTCGGCCGGCATAGCCTTCGGGCAGTTCGACAGTAAAGGTTTGAGCGTCAGGCCCCACTTCAACCAGTCCGCCCCACCAAACCGTTGACGGTCCGAAAGAGCGCTTGAAGGGGCTCCCAAAGCCCGCAGCGGCTTTGGCGCTCGCCATGAAGTCGCCGCCAATCGGGGCTTTGATGAGGTCCTTAAGCGATCCGGCGTCGGGCATGAGGAGTGAAAGCGTCTCACGGGTGTCTACTTCGAGCGCTCGATCGAGCAGCATCGTCTTAATTGGGTCGGGTGTCTGCCAGTTGGTGAGCGAAAGCAGTCCGTCATCGGCCGCAAAGAGGAAAACTTTCGCCTTGGCAGCCGCGGAAACTTGAATGGGTATCCGGCGAGCGTTTTCGACTTTTTCGGGCGCCTTAATAGTGACGGGCAGAGTCTTGGCGGAGGCGTTGAGCTCAATGGGAACGGCGGTTTCCGCAAAACCCTTTAGGAACTTCTTGGCGTCAGTTTGGCCGCGCACGACAGAGAGCCGCAGCCATGCTCGCCCGGTGAAATCGGCAGGGGCTTCAAGCTCGAGCAGGTTTTCGCCTGCATTGACGCTCACCCACTTGCTGGAAATCACTTCTGCCGACTCAAAGCTCGCCAGCGCAAAACCCGATACCGGGGAGAGCAGCGAGACACGCACGGTGTCGCCGGCATTGAGATTCGTTTTTTCGAGCTTGGCGCGAAGCTCTGCCGTCGGCAGCATGCCGTCGGCAAAATCAGCCAATCGGCCGCCGGCAGTGCCGTAAGGAATCACGAGGAGTTCTTTGCCGGACTCATCGGCCGCACGAACAATCCAATTGCCGGGCTCGCCCGTGAGCAGTTTGATCCGAGCAATGCCCTGATCATCCGCGGTGACGTCAATCGTTTGCCGAACTTCCGGGGCTTCATCGTCCGAATAGGTAAAGCGCCCCGAGCTGTCTTCACTCAGGGTAGTAATCCAGCGGCTTTTTTCAATTGTGACTTTGAGCCGCGTGCCAGCTTTGGGCTTGAGATTGCGGTCAATCACGGCCAAAGCCATGGAGGCCGGCTCACCCGTCAAAAGGAACCAGGAGGGCTGCGGCGTTTCTTCGATCCGCCAGCCCACGGCGATGTCGTTAGGCGAAGCAATGAAGGAGAGATGCCGTTCAACAGCGCCGGCCCCTTCGGCTTCGGTGCCGGTAAGCGTGAGGTCCACGTCGGCAAAGCCGTTTAACTCTAAAAGCGAAAGCGGAACCATCGCATCTATTGAACCAGAGCCGGGCGTAACGGCCGCTTCAATGTCCAAGGTCCGGCTTGTCGGCAGCGCCTTCCAAGGCGCGGCGCCGGGAGATGGGAAGAGCCACCCGTCCCATCCGGGCAATTTGACTTCAGAGACGGGCGTTACTTCTGCCGTGCCGGTTACGCGCCGACCTTGAGCGCCCGCGCCAAAGAGGCTCGTCAGCGTTGCTGAAATCGGCAGATCGTTTGGCTTGACCCAGCCGGCTTTAGCCTCATCAGCGGGAAGTTCAGCTGAGAGTGAAAGCGTTTCGGGGGAGAAGTCGCCCACAAAGACGCTTGTGGTGGAGAGAGCGGAGCGTTCTTCGCCGCCCGCGAAAAGATCCAGACGAAGCGTGCCCGGAAGCGTTCCGTCGGGAATCTTCCAGTCAAAGGAACCCAGCCCTTCGTCATTGAGTTTTACCGTGCGCTTCTCCAGTACTCGGCCGGCATCATTCGTGAGCTTGAGTTCAATGGGAGTGCCTTCCGGAAGACGGTCAAAATCGAGTTTGCGTACGCCGAAGCCGAAATGCACGGTTTCGCCCGTGCGGAAGATGCCGCGGTCGGCGAAGCTGAAAGCCGAAAGCCCCGTGCCGCCCGTATAACGGCCGCCGACATCCCAGCGAAGCGTTCCTGCAACGTTGGAGCCGTCCTTGAGCGAAAGCCATGCGAGGTCGGTACCCTTGGAGCGGAGTGCGGCGGCGGCAGGCTTCTTTTCACGCTCCCAGCCGCGGGTCGATTTGAAGTGAGCACGTCCGTCCGCATCGGTTTCCGTGGTTTCCAGCACGGTGCCGTTTTCTGCCAAAAGAAAGGCTTTGAGACCTGCTGCGGGCTTCCCGTCAGCGAAGTTTGCTGCAAAGAGGTCCAGTGCGCCGCTCGCCGAGGTCTTGGCGATCATCGCAATATTGGTAATGAGAATGCGTTTGGAGGCATTGGCGACGGTTTCAGGCTTCCCGTCCTTCATGCGTGTGCCGGTGAGCTCAATTTGATAGAGCCCAGGCCCGCTGCCCATGACGGCTTCAGAGAGGTCAAGCGCTGTGAAGCGCGCTTCGCCCGGACGCTTGGGATTGACTTCTCCGAGGTCAGTGCTCCCCGATGAAGCCGTGACCCAGCTGTCAGGCGCAATCGACTTCATCACATTCCAGCCGTCGGCGGCGAGTGAAAGGAATTCATTGCGTACACGGGCAATGCGCCAATTGAGCTTGTCGATGCCGGCTGTAAAGAGGGAGAGTTCCCAGGAACCCGCCAGCGTGAGCATGTTTCCGGGCTGCAGGAACGTGATTTCTGCGGAGGGCTGCGGCAGGAGCAGTACGCTCTTCCAGCCGTCCTCCAGCCCCGGCATGCCGGCAGGGCCAAAGCCCTTGGGAAGCTCAAGATAGATGTAGTCGCCCGGCGTCGCTTTCAGGCGCAGCTTTACGCGCCCGGTGGTGCTCCATTCCAGATCAGGGCGAACTTCAAGCGCGGAAGCTCGCTTTAAAACTTCATCATCGATCAGCGGCGCAGCGGTCCAGACAGTGTCGGAGGCAGCCGTCGAATCGAGTTTTTTCGGCAGCGTCAGCACTCGGATACGCTTGGAGAGCTCTGTTGGGTCAAGCGCCAAAGACGAGGCGATAGTGATTTCATACTCGGCGTTGAGCCCGTCATCCTTCACCGGCAGAATGGAAGCTTCCGTAATTTGGAAGAGCGTGGAAAGCCCGGGAACCGTTACAGAAGCTTTAGCTGCTTCAAATCCTTTGGGAACGGTAAAGCGGCCGTCTTGAAGCTTTGCCCGCCCTGCAGCGCCTTTAACCAAAGCGGAAGCAACGACCGGACTGTCGGCGAGTTCAATCACCGGCACCTTAACGTAGAGGCTCTCTGAATTGTCGCCCCAGACAAAGCTCGGCTTGCCGAGCTTCAAACCAGATTTCGCATCAAAGTCAAGCGTGAAGTTCTGCTCAATGCGCGTCTTGACTGCCGCAGAAACGGAAGTCGTGAAATCAAACTCAAAGGACAGAGCACGGTTTTTCTGCTCAAGCGGGTCGATCCAAACTTGAGCACGGGAGGTCACGGCAGTGAGCGGAGGTGTTTCCACCGTTAGGAAATTGGTCGTCAGTGAGGCGCGAAGCGGCATCGGCAGGCCAATCAGGGAGGTGCGGAAGCGCTTACCGGGCTGCCAGGCCTCTTTCGGTGTGAAGACAATAGTGCTCGGCGACGCCCATCGCCATTCCCCTGCCGTTTCCGGTGTGAGCTGCACGCCTTGAACTCGAGTTCCGGGTTTCCCGAGCGTCAGCTGACACCGTTCATACCATTCGTCCCCGTAGGCGGCACGGCATTGACTTTCCGCCGGGGAAATCTCAATGCGCAGCGGCGCTTTGGCGCTTAAGGGTGAAGTCCCTGTTGGAGCAAGCCAAATGCTTTGTACGTCATTGGCTGCCGGAGCGGCCGATGCCGCGCAGGCAAAGGCGCCGGCGAGGGCACAGACGAGAAGCGAAGGAGAAGAATTCAAAGGCTTGAAGCAACGCATGCGCGGACTCCACGGAAAGAAAGCACAAGTCCTTCAAGCTTAGCCCGCAGAGATCAAACCGTCGAGGCACGGATGCAAGGAATGGGCATATAAGCATGCTTTCCAAGTATCAGGCCTGCCAATATCAATCAAATTGGCGGCAAGGCGGCGTCAGCACCAGCTGAAATTCCTGCAGCAACTCGGTCGTAAAACAAGAGCGTTATTGCCCTGATGGCAGGACATAGTCATGGACTACATCAGGGCAGTCTTTCGACAAAAGATCGTAGACGAAGATGACCGCGAAAAAAGGTCGCAATCCCTTTCTAATCAGGGCAGTCTTTCGACACGCTTATTGGTCGCGTTGGCAGCGTTCGTGAGCTGTCGCAATCCCTTTCTAATCAGGGCTGTCTTTCGACCAACCGCATCCAGCAGGTTAGCTGGTTTGCAGCGTCGCAATCCCTTTCTAATTAGGGCAGTCTTTCGACGTAAAGGTACTGAGCATGGATGCGCGGACAGAGATGTCGCAATCCCTTTCTAATCAGGGCAGTCTTTCGACCGCTGCCCCGGTTGTTCAGTCAACTGCGATTTGTCGCAATCCCTTTCTAATCAGGGCAGTCTTTCGACATCTTTACGAACTCATCCGAGAGCTGCCGGAGTGTCGCAATCCCTTTCTAATCAGGGCAGTCTTTCGACCTTCACCGATCATCGTTGTTCAATTAGCTGATACGTCGCAATCCCTTTCTAATCAGGGCAGTCTTTCGACCTATATAGAAGATACAGATGAATGGATCTTTGTCGCAATCCCTTTCTAATCAGGGCAGTCTTTCGACAAGATTCGTAGGGACGGTACTGAACAACGCTTCGTCGCAATCCCTTTCTAATCAGGGCAGTCTTTCGACGCTTGGGCAGTACATGCCTTTACGAAACCTCCAAGTCGCAATCCCTTTCTAATCAGGGCAGTCTTTCGACGCAAGATTTTCACGTTCTTGTCTAACACGATATGTCGCAATCCCTTTCTAATCAGGGCAGTCTTTCGACTTTAACTCCTGAAGAATCTGCTGCCATCAAGCAGTCGCAATCCCTTTCTAATCAGGGCAGTCTTTCGACGGCTCTCCCAAGATTCGCAGGAACAGTGTTGAACAAGTCGCAATCCCTTTCTAATCAGGGCAGTCTTTCGACTTTGAGATTGCACTTCATGTGGTTGGGACAGTGAGTGTCGCAATCCCTTTCTAATCAGGGCAGTCTTTCGACTCTACTTTTCCGAAAATATTTCATTTTTATCAATTAAATGCGGCAATGTCCAATCAGGGCAAAAAAGTGAATTTTTATGCATTTGATCGATGTCAAATATTTACAGCAAGCCGCCGTCAATGATCTGACCAATTTTACGGATGAAATCCCTCCAGATCCAGCTTGGGAGTTCTCAGCTTCAGCAGCTCTGAGAGAGCTCCGGAAACTCGGATAGATAGATGCCATCGGGAAGCGGTGCCTGCCCCAGAGCAATTTTGATGCCTCGTTCAGGGAGGGCGTAGAACCGAAGATCATCCTTTGACGAGTCGATGATCTGCTCGGCCTTTTGACAACACTTTGCAAACTGCGCTTCACTCCCCATGAGCAGAAAGACACTTTTCTGTATGGGCAACGCATACTCGCAGAGAGCCTTGTGAAGACGTTGAAGACGTGACGGGTTGGTGACGTCGTAGGCAATGATGAAGTGCATCAAATCTCCTCTGCGCACAAAGATGCGCAACGGACGACCTTATATTCAACAAGACGGCATTCGAGTTGGTTCATTTCGTCGACGCCAAGCTCGCGGCCGCGAAGTTCCGGACGAAGACCTAACTCCAGCGTGAAGAAACGCGCGCCCCTTTCGCAGACCTCGGCAGCAGCCTTCATCGGCAGCGTGCCAATGACGACGTCGCCGGTTTTTACAATTGTGGGGTCAAGATGTGTGATCCATTGATCAATGACGAGATTTTGCCTGCGAGACCATTCAATGGCTCCTGGGTGGCGTGAGATGAAGAACGTGCTCATGCAGATAGCGATGGAAGAATCAGTGATCTTTTGCGTAAGTCAGGATGTCATCAGCAAGTTTGCGGGCTCTTTTTGCCAACATTCCGCGCCACTCACTGGCAGCCTTCTCAAAGGCGCGATAGAAGACAGACCGGGCATTCTTTGAGATAAAGCACCCGGCGTCGGTAGTCGAAAAACTTTTTACGGTAAAGAGTCCGCTTTCAAAGAGGTCGAGAACAAATCGGTCTACTAACGGTCGAGCGGGTTCCATGAGGTCGCACGCAAGCGAGTGACGGCCGAATTCGGGTTTATGCAGGAAGCCGACAAAGGGATCGAGTCCCGCTTGATGCGCAGCTATTGCGGCATCGGCGTAAAGGAGCACATAACTTAAAGAAAGCGCGGCGTTGACGGGGTCTCTTGGCGGCTTGCGATTGCGTCCAGTGAAGCCGAGTTCAGCAGGAAAGAGTGCCGTAAGGCCTTCGAAATATACGCGGGCAGCTCTTCCTTCTACTCCGCGAATTGCTGATTCTGACGCCTTGGCGTCGATGAGCGGCCATAGTTTGCGGAGATTGTCGGCGGCTGCAACGAGTGCTTTTGGCGCGGCGTCTTTAAGCGCATCAGCACGGCTTTGAAGAAACTGACGCTGCGCTTCAATCTTCGTCTGAAGAATGTCAACAGCGACCAATCGACAAGCCTCAGGGTTGCGGCTCAGTACGCATTGATGGATGCGGATTAAGGCATCGTTATGCGGCCGCGGCAAAAAGAGTACCGGCTCATGCCTGCGGCCGAAGAGAAAAATCACTCCGACACCCAAACTGCCGAGTTTGGCAATTGCCTGCGTTTCCACTTTGGCGGTGCCCCGCATAACAACGCGTTCGAGCGGCGCCGTCGGAATAGTTCCGACGCGCTGACCGTCTTCATAGCAGGTAAGCGCCCCGCCCTCGAGTCGAAGTTCCAAATTGTTCCGGTCTATGTAGAGCGTTGTCATAAATAAAGAGGCTCCTCAGAGAATGAGAAACGGATCAATGGAACTGCGGCGGACTTTGCCGACGGCGGCGGCCAGTCGGCGCGGGTCAAGCTCGAAGAAATGGATACGGTCCGTTTTCTCATTCATGACAGCCTTGAGCTCGCCGACGAGCTGCGCACGTTCGCGATTGTCAAGAAGGCATTCCTTGAAGGACTTCTGCCCGCTTACTGCGTAGGCAGAGATGTGCTTGCGGATTTTTGCTGAAGCCTTCGGTGAGCTGACGTCGTAGAGGACGAGGAAAAGATGTCGAGCGGTCATAGAGGCGCATTCCTTTGCAGTCATCGCCATGGTCGCACATGCCCGTGAACGATGAGGAGTTCACAAATTTGCGGTGGCTCGCGGCCGCAAATTTGTGAAGTCTTCACGGAAAAAACTTCCGGCATAGGATTCGTTTCAGCCGCACTGAATTCTGGCGAACGTTCTTATTTGGCGGGCGCAGGTTCCTGCCCAAGCGAAGGATGCGGACTGCGTTGCTGCGGAAAGTCTTTCTCCCATCGTCCGTCGACGACTTGCCGCTCGGTCTCCGGACGTTGTTTCCGTTCCGGCGGCGCAGGTTCTGCTCGATGCCGGCCAGTGCGGCTTCTCTCTCTCCCTCACTTTCATGGTCAAGAGGTATTAAATGAAAACACTCCTAGGATTAGCAATTTGCGGTGTGATTGTCGCTGCCATTTCCGGTATTAGCAGCGGCAGCGGCGCCGTTCTGGCGGAAAAGTTGATGGGTTCTATCGGTGCACTAGTATTCATTCTGATCATCTACGGCATCGTGAAGCTCTTCAAGGCCGGCGGAAAGGATGCAAAGTAATGCACGTATTGGGAATCTTCGGCGGGTTGAAGCGATGGATCTGTTTCGTAGGGTGTATCGCGTCCATGGGGGCGGCTGCTCAGGATTGGGCTCAGTTCTCATGTCCCGATGCCGACTTCATTGTGCCGGCGGATTGGCAAGCTCTCGATACAAACGAGAAGCAGCAAATTGCGGATCAGGCGGATGCCCTTCTGCGTCGGCAAAGACTGGAGGGTGGGGGCTCGTCTGCATCTAAGGTGCGGCACCTTGTGATGCGGGAGCCTTCAGCACCGCCGCAGGCGCTCATCCGATTCGTAACACAGCGGGGCGAGTTCGCAGCAGATGTGAGGAATGCACTGAGTGACGATGAGGTCTTTCGCGGGGTTTCCGAAGCGATCCGCACGGTATACCCTCGAATGATTCCGAATCTGCTGCGGTTTGAATCTGTCAGCCGACAGCGAATCAATGGCATTTCGGCACTTCAAATATTGTATTTCAGACGCGGAGAGGTCGATACCCAGACCGTCTGGCAGGTGCGCATGTTCATGGTGCCGCTCTCAGGTGACCGCTGGGCCACACTCACGCTCTCAAACGACGTGTCTGCGTCTGAATCTATAAAGACTGCCGTGGATGCCCCGGCTCGTACCCTGCAGCTCAAACGCTGAGACTCGACAATTGCGCATGCTGCTTCAGCCTTAGATCGATTTCACATTTCCGCTTCAGAAGGAGTCAGATACATGATCATTGCGCACCGCGACCTGAATGCTTTCGAACGGTCCTTAGAGCAGGGCTGCGCGCTCCACGGCCGGGTGATTAGACGGAAAGCCGGCGGCTACGAGGTGTTGATCAACGGATCCAAAGCCTTTCTGCCGAATGCCTGCGTACTCAAATCTGAGGATGCTCCGCTGTCCCGGAAGTATCTGGGGTGGTTCGTTGTTCAGACGCTCGCTTCACCCGATGACCTCCTGAACGGACGTTTGACGGTGGTGAAAGAAGTGTCAAAGTCGTCAGAGTGCGTGCCGGCAATACCGCCAGAGGCCGAACTGGCGCCCGCCTCCCCGACCGAGGTCAGTGAGGCATCTTCGCCCGCGCGGACAGACTGGCGTAAGGGCTGGGCGAAAGCGATTTCTCCGCTTCTGACTACGCCGTCTCACTCAACGGTGTCTAATCCGTCGATCAAAGCGACACCAGAGAGCCTTCTGGCCCGCCTGAATATGCTCTTAAGCGCCTACGGTATTTCGGATCCCATGGAAGCGAATGAACTCCGGCTGCTCGTGCAGGATCTCGGCACAAAGAACTTCGCTTCGAGCGGCGATCTGAGCTTCTATATCCGCAGTCATCATCTGCAAAAGCGCTATCCGCATATTGCCGGACGCGTGAAGTTTAGGAATTCCTGGGATGCATCGCGTGAGTGGACGATGGACGGAGGCTTTTCCACCCAAATCTACAAGATCATCTGTCAGACACTCGGCTTGACCGGGCGCGGATCTGATGCGGTTGCGGTGGATTTCCGCTCAGAAAGTGAACTCTCGGCTGTCTGGCCGAAATGAATTGTTTTCAAAAAAGTCTTTCGGCGGATCTCACTATTAGATAGAAGGCAGCAAATGACAGATGATTTGAATCGCGAACGAGTAAATGCTGAGAGTGCATTCACGCTGAACAGGAGAGCCGAATTCGTCATGACGGCACATTTTGCTGATCTGCCCCCATGGATCGACTGGAGCCCCAGTGCTCTTGCCGAGGAAGTGTCACGAACCTATGCTGAAAACACTCTTCAGAGCGGAGTTTTTTCTAGGCAGCAGAGGTGCGGAAAGCGCTCAGTGATGCGCTAGGATGGTCGCAATTATTAATTTGTCTACAGAAGGAACGTCGTCCATGGGTAACGCTGCCGAGAGCCGATCGAATGTCGATTTTCAGGCGTTCAGAACGCATTTTTGTCTTGTTTCTGAACAAGCTGCCGCAAACTTTTGGCCCATCATCCTTTATCGGCCGGATCATGTGGTCTTATTCGTTTCAAAAGCAATGAAGGAGGCAGCTAAACAGCTTGAGGATGCCGTTCATACCGCTTCGCCTTCCACGAAGATTCGTCGCGTGTCGATAGAGAAGGTCGACGACGACAATGAGGTACGCAGCCTGGTTTTTGAACTTGCCTTTGAATTTGAGTCGTCCAACCCCATTGTCAACGTCACGGGCGGCACCAAGCTCATGGCTTTTGGTGCGCTTACGGGAGCCTATGACGCAGGTCTTCCGGCCTTTTACCTTAACGTGCAGAACAATGTCATCAGCATCCTGCGCGGCGGCAAGGAGAATCGCCGTGAATTTGTCGCGCCTATTGCGGTGAAGCTCAACTTAAAGACCTATCTTGCCGCTTACGGATATGAAGCGGGCGCGGGAGAGCTGCCATCTCTCTCTTATAAAGAGGAGCAGCTCGCTGAGAGCCTCATCTCCAAACAGAGTCAGCGCAGTGTTCTGAGTACGCTCAATTGGCTTGCAGCCGAAGCCCAAGAGAGGCGCGTGCTGCAGATTGATCCCAAGGAAGCGAAGCTTTCACCGGACCAAGATGAAGCCTTAAAGACCTTGTGCGAGTCCTTCTGTGATGCCGGTCACCTCACGTTCAAGGGGCGGCTCCTCAGCTTTCCGTCTGAAGCCGACCGCTTCTTCGTCGCTGGCGGCTGGTTAGAGCGCTACGTCTGCGGCCAGCTCGCCGCCATGAACCTGCGCCCGCAGGCCAACCTCGTCGTCAAGAACAAGGTGAAGAACGAAATTGATGTCGCCTTCATGCATGAGGGCGGGTTCTGCATTGTTGAATGCAAGACGAGCAGGCTCGATGACCTTGAGGAGGCAAAAGCGGTGGTCTACAAGCTCGAAACGCTGAAGAAGTTCGGCGGGCTGAAGACGACCCTTATTCTTGTGAGTTATCACAAGCTTCATGA
>PPYF01304521.1_pt1 | contig 21999 bp, 23 predicted proteins | sample 1559871 | NCBI WGS metagenome assembly PPYF01 (sample SAMN08240021, study PRJNA423297) | Human gut metagenome, whole genome shotgun sequencing project.
AAGAGAGGGGAGCGGCATTGCTTAAGGCTCTGTAAATAATACAGTTATTTTTTCTTTTTTAACTTTTTCATGTGTTCTCCGATGAAATACTTCCTTTCAAACGAAAGGGAGTATTTTTTATTAAAATCCAATAATTCTTAATTATATCACAAAAAATTCCATATTACTGCTGAAACATGACGTTTTCCGTGCCGGATATATAGCCAAACTTTGGTTTGGAGTTTTGTTAAAATGTACAATATTTTACTTAATATGCTTATATATATTGCAATGCAGCATGTTTTGTGTTAGATTAGAATATATAAGGAGGAACTTCATTTGCAGATCAACGACTGCACAGGAAGCTATTTGACATCGGGGAAATCTGACATATTCCATTTGATTCAATTTTTATCGCTGACCTTTATTATTTACAAAAATACATTAAGAAATGACGTAACGGATATTCTCCTCATCTGAATGTGAGGAAATATTATGAAAATCACAAAAATAATTGCTGCTATTGCAGCTAGTGCCGTTATAACGGCTTCTTCTATGGTTGGTATGAGTGCTTCGGCGGCTACAGATGATTATGGTAACACACTTTCAACTGCATATACACTTACAACAAGTGGATGCTATGGAACAATAAATTATGCAGGTGACGTGGATATTTTTTCTTTTACGTCGTCTGTTTCAGGAGTTTATTACTTCTATACAACAGGAAATACTGACACCACTGGAACGCTATACAATTCAAGTGGTTCTATACTCCAAACATCTACTTGGGGATTTGCGAAAGATACAAATATGATGGTTGCCGAAAATCTTGTAGCAGGAAATAAATACTATATAGCTGTAAATGGTATATATACCACAACTACTGGCGGATACCAGCTTAATGCAGGTTGGGCAAGTTTATCTACTCGTGTAAACCGACTTGTACAATCAGATTCAAGATGGGGAAGCATTTATCTTGGTGGGAATTCATCAAACCCAACAATTGCAAAGTCAGGTTGTGCATTAACATCTTTTACCATGGTTACTAATTTTTGGAACAAAACTTCATTAACTCCTGCAAATGTAAACACTGCTATGGGAGCTGCTGCTTATGTTTTCAATTGGGAAACCGCAAGGTCAAAATATGGTTTGCAGTTAGTACAAGAGGGGTCTTCTTCGTCTAATACTACTACAAGTAAAGGTATAGCATTTACTATTGAACAGTTAAAATTGGGAAGACCTGTTATTATTGGAATGAAATATTCGTCTGGAACACATTTTGTGGTTGCTGTTGGTTACTACAATAATGAGATATACATAAAAGACCCTGCCAGTGATAATTGCACCAAGCTGTCACAGTACACAAATAATTCGTATTCCATATATGAGGCATTTGCATATTATAAATAATAATTGTAGGTGATATAATTTGAAAAAGAAGATTTATATTATCCTTGTAGTATTGATAGGCTTAACATTTGTTACTGCGTGTAGTTCTACTACTGAACCTATAAATACACAAACTATAGAAGTAAACTCAATAACAACAAACAACGATATTAGTATCAGCGTATATGACACAACAAATATAGAACCTACAGTCGTCTCAAGTAATGAAACATATCCTTTAAACATTGAAATTGATAACTCGCTCAAATCCGAATTAATCAGTTTAATTGATTGCTATTTTCACATTAAAGACCTGTTCGGCGGACGTTATTGTTATGGAACAGGACATTATGTAACAAGAGATTTAAGTGAGGAATATTCATCAGACATTTATTTGTATAACACTGATATTGAATATTGTGAGTTTAATACAGATGAAAATTTTTATTCCCTGTATGAAACCTTCTTTTTCAGAAATGATAAAATGCCTTCTTTTTCTTCGTCAGAAATCACACAAAAAGATTATGAGCAAATTGCATTGCTGTATCTTACCTCGAACTTTTATAGTAAGAACTTTATTGGTATTTTCAACGATATAGTTGATAACGATAATTATGTCACTCCGTCAAAATATTGGTATTGCAATGGTAAGTTGCTTATTTATTCAAATTCTGATTATATGTACGGTGGAATAAATAATTATGATTATTTTACTGTAAATGACTATACAGATAATAGTATCGCTGTTACTGTAATAAGAGAATATACTGAAGGAGACAGCAATGTGCAATTTTCTTTTGCAATGGAAGATGAGATGTGGAAAATTTCGGATGTTTGTTACTTAAATTAATTATTATTCCGTAAAACTATCGAATGTTTTTAGAAAATATTTCACTATATAACCTATTTGGAGAAATCCAAACAAAGTAAAAGATACCTTTTTTAACGCAGACTTCGGACAAACAATAACAACACAACATTAGTGACAGAAAGGGTTTCTCCTCACGAGAAAGTAATAAAAAATATTTTACCAAGCTAATTTTGAAATTATATAATTTAATGGAGTTAATGGAGGTTTTGCAATGAATAGAAAAATTAAATTTTCTACCCTAACTGTATTAATACTTATTAGTACTATTATAATAGTTGGGTGTAATAAGCACTCTACTAACGAAGAAGATTTTATTGCAAAACCCAATACAGATATATCACTTAATGACGGACGGTTTTATTTAAATGGTGATATCAACAATTGTTACTTCAATATACATAATGGTCATATTCAATTCATAGTAGGTGATACAGAACAAATGCAGGTATTATATGATTTGACATCCGAAAATGTTTATAATTTTTCAAATGCTTTCCAATTTGAAGAATATTGTGAACAGCTACAAACCGAATGGGAAAATCCAATACCGTATATAATTACCATTACAGCACTTGGACGAACTGACATAGGTTGGAATGTCATTTATAGTGAAACGGATGGTAGCATAGTCTCTTATTCAACAGCTTACTATATTGATGAAAATAATTTTGAAAGTAATGGTTGTACATTCACAAGAATAGCTGGAGAAATCCACACAAATTAAGAAATATGATTTTTAACGCAGATTTAAACAAAAAATAAAAACAATTAATAATCAATGAAAAAGGCACATAAACAAAGATGATTTTCATCAATGTTTATGTGCCTTTTTGTTCTTACCATTTACAGAACAACGCAAAATCGGCATTTGTCATAATAGATAGAGTGTAGAGAGCGGAACCCCAGAAGCGAAGAACAATCCAGCCGTCAGCTTCAAGGGCGGCGGTAACTTCCTTATCTCGTTCCATATTTCGTTCTATCTTTGGTATCCAGAATTCTTGGTTGGATTTAAAATCCTTTTTGCGTTCATCCCAATTGTAGCCGTGCCAAAATTCGCTGTCGCAAAACACAGCAACCTTTTTGCCGATGAAGGCAATATCGGGTTTGCCGCAAACGGTTTTTACATTTTTTCTGTATCGCAAGCCTCTGCTCCAAAGCACTTTCATCAACATAACCTCAATTTTCGATCCTTTGCACTTAACTTGCTTCATATTGTAACTGATTTGCTCGGGAGTTTTCTTGCTCATAATATTACCATATTCGTAAAACTACAATATACCATAATAATTATACACCTGTTTTTTCTTTTTTTCAAGATATAACAAGACTATTTTTTAGTTTTCTTTCAAAAAAACTTCATTTAAAGTTTTTGCTATAATTCAAATCGCATTAAACTTAATTCAGATAATCGTGTTTGATGCAATTTCTTTCTAAGACAAAACTGTTTTTTATCTTGTCTTGCAAAACTGCATAAACGCCTGTAATTCAAGTCGCATATTTTTATACAAATAAGAGAACTTACAAAAAAATTCGGAAAGCCCCTGTAAAAAATCCTGATTTTTTTCCTAATAAGTGAAAGGCATTGAAAGTACCAAACAAATAACGCTGATTTTATGCAGTTATACAAACCTTCAGAAATTTCCGTAAACAGACTTAAAAAATGAGCCGTTTTTGTAGGTACTTATGAGAGGTGCTTTTATTGCTCTCGAAAATAAAACAAACGGAGGTACAAATTATGACAAGAAAAACAAAACAGGAGCTTATCGCACAGGTGGTTGCTTTGCTGAATACGATGATTGAGGTTGAGGACAACGCTCCGTCAATTATGGTTTCCGCCAAGGAACAGCCAGTGGAAATGCTGACGATTAAAGAATGCACCGAGGCGGTCAGAGGATTGTCCGAACATACTGTCCGTCAGCTCATTGTACAGGACAAGCTGCCCCATATCCGTACAGGTCAAGGTAATCGTGGAAAGATACTTGTCAGCAAGGCGGCGCTGCTGGAATATCTGGGAGGCGCGGCGTGATGGGTTGCAGGGATATTCGGCGAATGGTTGACATACACCAAGCCGTGACGATGTGCGACGGTTGCGACGATATTTAAGACAGTAGGTGCGGTAATGAAAATATTGTCACATCGTCGCAAAATGCAGAGGGTATCCCTCTGCTTCTCCTGCGGTCTGTGACCGCATTTTAAAGGGGTCAAGAGGAACCGCTTGCCCACGGACTATTTGCCTGCAAAATAGTCCTAGTGGGTTAGAACTATTTTATGAAAATAGGTTTACCTCCGAAAGATACTGAAACCGAAACGTAAGGAGAAAATATTGAGCTACGCAATTATCAGAAACGAAAATCACAAAGTCGGTGCTGTACCTCTCCTTGAACGGCATAATGAACGGCTTAACCATAATTACAGTAATAAAGACATCGACCCGTCACGAACTTCCGAAAATTATCACCTGAAGAAAATCCAAGCCGAATCCTATTTGCAGGAATTTGACAGGATACGGACAAGGCAAGGGCTGAAAGGTAACCTGCGTTTACAGGGTAAGAAACAAAGTACAATTCTCTGCGAATTTGTCATTACTTCCGACAAGGAATTCTTCGACCGTCTGGGCGGTGAGCGTACAAGGCAGTTTTTCAGCCATGCTTACGATTTTGTCTGCTCAAAGGCTGGTGGTGAACAGTATGTTCTCTCTGCTGTGGTACATATGGACGAGGCTACGCCCCATATGCACGTCGCATTCATTCCCGTCATAAATGGCAAGGACAGAAAGGGCAATCCTTGCAAGCGTATAAACTGCTCAGAGTTCTGGAAAGGGCGTGACAGCTATTCCCGTTTGCAGGATGAATATTATGATTTCATTACCTCACGTGGCTATGACTTGGAGCGTGGAGAGAAAGGCAGTACCGCACAGCATTTGTCGGTTGCGGAGTACAAGCTCAAAAAGACGGATGAACAGCTTGCCGAAATGTCGAAGCAGATTGCTGAAATTGAAAATATTGAGGAGGTCAAAACTACAAATCTTCCGCTGAATACTGTTGCTATCAGGAGGGACGATTTTAAAATGCTGTCCGCTGCGGCGAAAAATTATGTGGTTGCTAAAAATGCTGAGGCTGAAAATATTCAGCTAAAAGCGGAATGTCTTTCTTTGAAAAATGAAAATGAAGCCTTGAAAACCGAGAGGTACAATCTATCGGGTCAGCTTCATCAGCTGGAATATGAGTACGGCAGGTTTTATGAAACGGTTGCAGATGATGTTGATTTGGCAGAGGAGAACGAACGCCTCAAAAACGAAAATACAGTTATCGGAAAACAGGTGCATACTTTATCGGAGGATGTGATGTTACTCAAACAAGAACGGTATGAACTTGAAAAGCAGGTTGAGGATAAAGACAAGGAATTGACCGAGAAATCGGAACAGATTGCTACGCTTAACACAGAATTGACCCAGACCAAATTTTTGCTGAAGGTCTTGCAGGAGAAATTCGATAGGGTTATGGAATTTATCAGAAATCACAGTTTAAAAGAAAAGTTGGAGGAATTTTTGAAGCCAGCTGTAAAATATAAAATAAGATAATTTTTACATACCTCTGTTTGCGGAAAAAACTTGACTTTCACTTATTAGTGTGGTAAACTGAATTTGTACAGGGGTATGTCATAAATCTATGATTACAAAGGAGATTAGATATATGGCTACCATAAGAAAACGCGGCGATAGCTATTCTATCAGGGTAAGCTGTGGCTACGATGTAAACGGCAAACATAAGGAACAGGCTATGACATGGAAGCCTGAACCAGATATGACAAAACGTCAGATTGAAAAGGAATTAAACCGACAGGCTGTAATGTTTGAAGAAGCGGTCAGCCATGGATACAAGACTACGGCGGTGAAGTTCGAGGACTTTGCGGAAGAATGGTTTGAGGAATATGCGAAAATCAATCTCCGCAGTACCACCTATGAACGTATGCGGCAGCTTACACACAGAGTTTATCCCGCAATCGGTCATCTTCGTATGGATAGGATTACAGCAAGGCAGCTTCAATCATTTGTAAATTCTCTTGCGAAAGATGGTGCGAACGAAAAGACGGGCAAGCCACTTGCTCCTAAGACAATCCGCCATAATCTGAGTTTTATCAGCAATGTATTTTCATATGCTGTGAAAATGGACTTGCTGTCGGACAATCCTTGTTCTAAAGTAACAATTCCCAAGGGAGAAGCAAAGGAAAAGCAGATTTATTCGCAGGAAGAAATGGTGGTGCTTCTCACAAGAATCAGCGGAGAGCCTGCGAAATACAAGGCGTTTTTCTACCTGATTGCTTACAGCGGTTTTCGCAGAAGTGAAATGCTGGGACTGGAATGGAAGGACATTGACTTTGAACACGGCATTATCACCGTCAAGCGCACATCTAATTACACCTCAGAGCGTGGAATTTACACGGATACCACAAAAACAAAACGTTCTCAGCGTGTGTTGAAAATCTCGCCGTACATAATGGAAATTCTCAAAGAGCTGAAAGCGGAGCAAGATGATGAGGCTTTGCGAATTGGTGACAAGTGGGTGGAAACAGACAGACTTTTCGTGAAATGGAACGGCGAACCGATGAATAATCAGACGCCCTACGGCTGGTTGAAAGAGTTTTGTGAGAAAAATGAACTGCCTTTCTATGGAATTCACAGTTTCAGACATTTTGCAGCAAGCTCTCTTATTTCGGCAGGACTTGATGTTACAACCGTTTCGGGCGCGTTAGGACATTGTTGTTCCTCAACGACTTTGAATGTGTATTCCCATCAGTTTCAGAATGCACAGGCAAGAGTTGCGGAAGCTATGGACAGAGCATTTTCTTTTCTTCCGAGCGAGTAAAAAGAATTTGTCCGCTGCAAAAATCCAAATAGCGGACAAGTAGCGGACAAACCTGTTTTTCAATGTAAAACAAAAACTCGGAAACAACGTATTTACGCTGTTTCCGAGCCTTAATGCTGGTGACCCGTACGGGAATTGAACCCATGATTCCGCCGTGAAAGGGCGGTGTCTTAACCTCTTGACCAACGGGCCTTATTTGGTAGCGGCAGTAGGATTTGAACCAACGACCAATCGGGTATGAACCGAGTACTCTAGCCAACTGAGCTATGCCGCCATTTATGTCGTTTTTCGCTTACCGCTTTATGCGACTATATTATTATACACGCTTATTTTCTAAATGTCAACATAATTTTATGAAAAAATCTCGATTTGTTTATATTCACAATTTAACGCTTAAATTAAATTTACAATTTGTTAAAATCAACAAATTGTAAATTTAATTTTTCTTATTTGTATATTTTAATGCAAAAAATACGCCCTTTCGGCCTATTAGTGAACGGTATTAAACAGCGGAGCATTCATTCGCTTACCGTTACTATTTAACGAAAGGGGTTTTTTTATGTCATGTTTAAATCAGAAATCGTTATGCAGACTTTTTTGCTGTAACTATGCAAGATTAGGAGATGTATACGAAGCGGCGCTGAAAAGCGGACTGCCTCCTGAAACTGCCCTTGCCGACGGTACGAATATTATTAATCAGGCAAGGTATAGAAGGCTTATTGAAAGCCTTATGCAGAAAAGCATACCTCCTAAGGCGGTCGTTATGACCGGTCTTGAAAGGCTTGCGTTCGGAAGAGCCAACGACGCGGCGTCGCTGGTTTTTTCAGAGGAGCTTCCTTCGCCCGATAAGATCGGAGCTTTGGATCTTTTTAATGTGTCGGAAATGAAAAGAGTCAAGGGAGGAGGAGTAGAAATAAAGCTTTTTGACAGACAAAAGGCAATGGAACGGATTTACGAATATGCGTCCGAGGAAAATACCGCGTCGGCTGCGGCAAATCTTATTGACGCTCTTACCGGATTGGAGGATGAAACTGCCGATGACGTTTAAAAGCTTTTCGCCGAAACAGAAGCTTGCTCTTTCCTGGTGGGGTATCCCTAAATACCGAAAAAAAGACGCCGTCATATGCGACGGAGCGGTCAGATCGGGAAAGACGCTTTGCATGTCGATGGGATTTGTAAGCTGGGCCATGAGTTCGTTTTCAGGCAATTCCTTTGCTCTCTGCGGGAAAACTGTTTCGTCGCTTCGCCGCAATCTTGTAGAGCCTCTTGCAGGTCTGCTGGGCGCTATGGGATTTAATTATATTGAAAAGGTCAGCAAAAATTATATCGATATAAGTCTTTACGGCAGGAAAAACAGATTTTATCTGTTCGGAGGAAGAGACGAGAGCTCTGCGGCGCTTATTCAAGGCATGACGCTTTCAGGAATACTTATGGACGAGGTTGCTCTTATGCCAAGATCGTTTGTAGAGCAAGCGATGGCCAGATGCTCTGTTTCCGGTTCTAAAATGTGGTTCAACTGCAATCCGGATAATCCGTATCATTGGTTTTACCGGGAATGGATAAAAAAATCCGAGGAAAAAAATGCTCTTTATATTCATTTTACTATGAAGGATAATCCGTCTCTTTCCGGGGAAATAAGAAAAAGATATGAAAAGCTTTATTCCGGGGTTTTTTATGACAGGTTTATTCTTGGCAAGTGGACTGCCGCAAGCGGCAGGGTTTACCCGATGTTCAGCGAAAGCATTCATACGTTTGAAAAGGCTCCGGATTGCGACCGATTTGTCGTGTCGTGCGATTACGGAACAGTTAATCCGTCGTCATTCGGACTGTGGGGGCGCTGCGGAGGAGTTTGGTACAGGCTGGAGGAATATTATTATGATTCCAGAAGAGAAGGGATATCGAGAACCGACGAGGAGCATTACAGCGGTCTGGAGAGCCTTATAGGAGATCGTGAGCCGGAATATATAATCGTTGATCCGTCGGCGGCAAGCTTTATAGAATGTATCAGGCGTCACGGAAGATTTAGAGTTATACCTGCGAAAAACGATGTTCTTTACGGAATAAGGCGGGTAAGCGACGCTTTGAAAAGCAGGAGAATTCTCATATCTGCGGATTGTCAGGACTGCCTAAGGGAGTTTTCGCTATACTGCTGGAATGAAAAGTCCGGAGGCGATATTCCGGTAAAGGAGAATGATCATGCGATGGACGATGTCAGATATTTTGTGACTGCCGCGATAGATTCAGGCAATACCGATGATTTTTTTGTGGCTTCTGTCGCGCGTTGAAGGGAGGTGAATTTAATGAAACTATTCAAAGGCGGAAAGAGAAGCGTTCAAACCGATACAGCGGCTGTTTATTCTGCTGCGAGAGGCTCCGAGACGGCCGATTTTCCGAATAGTGTAGATTGCTGGGAAAAGGAGCTTTATGACAGACTGCGTTTCACAGTGCCTGTTATAGACGCGGCAATCGGTAAGATTGTGAGGCTTACGGGAGGCTACAGAATTATATGCTCCGATGAAGGAATGCAGGAAACGATGGATTATTTTGTGTCCGGCGTTCCTGTGGGACTAACGGGAGTTTCTATGCAGAGCTTTACAGACAGCTTTCTTGAAAGTCTTCTTACATACGGAAACGCGGTAGGCGAAATTATTCTCGACCGTGAAACCATGAATATCAGCTCTCTTTATAATGGAGATCCGTCGAAGATCGCTGTCTTGCCGGACCAGTCTACAGGCTGCGCCGTTTATTATTTGAAGCAGAGCGGAGGAAGGCTTAAACGTCTTGAAAATCCTAATCTTATATTATTTTCAGCATTGAATCCTCCGCCCGGAAAAACCATGGGGGTTTCAATACTCAGGGGACTGCCGGCTCTAAGCAGGATTTTGATGAAAATATATCAATGTATCGGACAGAACTATGAAAGAGCTGGGAATGTAAGATATGCGGTTACCTATAAGCCTACCGGGGACAGCTCTGAAAGGGCGTATTCAAAGGAAAGGGCGATGCAGATCGCTAAGGAATGGTCGGACGGTATGACGGCTGCTAAAAACGGTGAAATAAGGGATTTTGTCGCTGTCGGAGACGTCGACATAAGAGTCATAGGAGCAGATAATCAGCTTTTTGATACCGAGATTCCTGTAAGACAGATATTGGAGCAGCTTATAGCAAAGCTTTCGGTTCCGCCGTTTCTTCTGGGACTCAACTGGTCGACGACCGAGCGGATGTCGTCGCAGCAGGCTGATATTCTTACATCTGAGCTGGAGTATTACAGAAGGCTTATAACGCCGGTTATCAGAAAAATCGCCTCGGCATATCTGATGCAGATAGGATCCGACAGCGAAGCGTATGTTGAATGGGATAATATCAATCTTCAGGACGAATCGGTTCTTGCCGACGCGCGTCTGAAAAATGCTCAGGCCGAGGAGATTGAAAGAAAACTTGAAAATGAAAATTAAAATATGGAGGATAAATTATGTATAATGATATAAAACTTGAAAAGGGACTTTATAATCTTGCGGGAAAAAGCTTTATACAGGTTCTTGAGGAACGCGATCCTGATGAAAACTATGACGGAACGCCGTTAAGCAATCTTGACGCCTTTGAAAGACAGCTTAAGCGCTTCGATATAAAAATAAGCGGCGAGAACTGCGATAAGGTAGAAAAATTCTTTGTGACAACGGAAAGCGCGGTGCTTTTTCCTGAATTCGTCAGGAGAGCCGTAAACGCGGGTATGGAAGATTCTATATTAGGCGACATTGTTGCTGTTAAGACGATTTCAGACTGCAATCAGTACAGAGGCTATTCGGTTACAGACAATGTTCCGTACACTTCCAAAACAACCGAGGGAAACGCTCTGCCGGAAACCTCTATTAAAGAATCCGCCACATCTGTCAGCCTGTTAAAATACGGCAGACTTATTACAGCTTCGTATGAGGCGGTAAGGCTTCAGAGATTGGACGTATTTGCCTTAATGCTTCGTTCAATAGGTAAAAAGCTTGCCGACGCAATGGTAAGCAGCGCTATTTCCACCTTGAAATCGGACGCGGCCGTTATAGATATTGCCGGAAGCGCGCTGGCTTTTTCAGACCTTACCGGACTTTACGGAAACTTTAAGGTCTATGATATGACTGATCTGATAGTATCTCCTAAAATTGCTGCGGAAATTATTTCAATGGAGCAGCTTAGGGATTCGATTACTGTTGACGAAAGAGGAAACGTTATTCTTCCGTTCGGAACAAGACTTATTAAATCAAACCAGATCAACGATCTGACTGTTATAGGAATAGACAGGCAGTATGCGCTTGAATTTATTACAAGCTCTGATCTCATTATGGAATCGGATAAGCTTATAGACCGTCAGATGGACGCATTCAGCGTTTCCTGCAACCTTGTGTTCAAAAAGCTTATGGCGGACGCCGTAAAGGTGCTTAATATGGATAAGTCATAAGTCCGGCTGTTGAAGCTCCGGCGGACGTCTGAAATAGCGTCTGCCGGAATAAAAGCTGCAAAATATTTATGAAAGGACGAAATATATGGAAAAGGAAGAAATACTCAAAAGGCTGAATGAATTTACACGACGGGAAATGTCTGAGGATGAGGTGTATATTTTTGACGTTATTCTCTGCGACAACGACATAGACAGAGATGGCGAGAGATTTTCTCAGAACGCGCTGGAAAGCTTAAAAAAGCTGTTTGTAGGGAAAACCGGAATATTTGATCATAATCCGAAAAGCGGAGGACAGACGGCAAGGATTTTTTCAACCGAGCTTGTAACCGATAATACAAAAGCTACGAAAAACGGCGAACCTTACACTTACTTAAAGGGCAGAGCCTATATGGTCAGAACAGACTCAAATTCGGGATTGATACGAGAGATAGACGGGGGTATAAAAAAGGAAGTAAGCATTTCTTGCAGCGCCGGCTCAAAAAAATGCTCCGTATGCGGAACGGATTTGAAAAGGAAAGGCTGTCCCCATGTAATGGGTAAAAAATACAGCGGAAAGACGGCTCATGCCGTTTTAGATGATATAAGCGACGCTTATGAGTGGAGCTTTGTGGCAGTTCCCGCGCAGGTCAACGCAGGAGTTACAAAAAGATTCGGCAGAAGCGCAGATTCGGCGGAGGCGAAGGCATATAGTGAAGAGCTTATGGAAAAGCTATGCAAAAGCGTAAGAACAGATATTTATAAGCTTTGTCTTGCTTCCGGCTCTTCCGTATGCGCTAAGGCGCTTTCTGCCGCCGCAGATAAAATGAATGCGGAGGAGCTTATTGAATTCAAGGAACTGCTTGAAAGGGAGCATAAATCTAAAACCGTTTCTCAGTTGGATATAAAAAAGGACTGTTTGGACGATTTCAGAATGGGGGCTAAAAAAAATGAATATTAATCAGATAAGTTCTCTTTTTACACTTTTTTCAGGCGAGACTGATACGGAGACATATCGTCCGCTGATAGATTCGGCAATTGCCCAGGTAGAACGCAGGCTAAAGGAGGACGTTCAGGATTCCGACGCAAGGCTTGATTACCTTTGCGCCGCAATAGCAAATTTCAGATACAGTCAGATAACGTGCGTGAAAAACAAAATCGCTTATACTTATGCGGGAACAGCCGATTCAAAGGGCAATTCTCAGCTTGAATATGATTTTGCCAGAGAACTTATGCGGGAATATTATAAAGCCGCGTCCGATCTTCTCTATGACGACGGATTTATATTTACCGCGGTTTGCTGCGGGTAAGGGAGAAGATATATGGCGCAGTTAAAGCATATGGTAAACGGAATTTATCAGATTGTAAAAAGCGGCGGCACCGACGTTTACAGCGAATATGAAAAAATTCCCGTAATGGAGCACGGCGATATATACGCTGTGGCGTCCGTTGCGGAAATATATCTTGAAAACGTTTTTGTCGGGGAAAACGATAAGTTTTTCAGGGAAAGATATTTACTTGACGTTAAAATACTCGGCAGGCCTTATACTTCCCCTATGAGCCTTTATGAAATGCTCGACGTTCGGATATTGGATAAGCTTACCTCCAGCGGATATGTTATAAATTCCGCAAAAATATCGGCTCCGGTGCAGGATAACGGACTCAAGCGGCTTATTCTTGAATGCAGAGTCGAATTACTCGGAAAAACGGAGGTCGTTTATGAATCACAGTCTTGACATAGAAAAATACCGCGTTGCAGAGCTGGGAGACGTAAGATTATATATTTCTTCTTACGAACTGTCCCGTGACCGCCGTTACAGCTTTCAGAATCGTTCTGAAAACAGTATATATTTTACCGATAACGGCTCGTTTCCCGCATATTTAAAGCTTAAAGGATTTGTATTGAAGTCGGAATGTCCTATTCCCGGAGTTAAATTAAATCAGCAAATGAGCAACAATATAAGATATTTTCTTACCGCTGACGGTATATTTTATAACGCTGCAAGGCTCAAGACGTTTTCCGTTGTGACGGACGTTAATTCGGAGCTTATCAAATGCGAGATCGTATTATGCTGCGACAGCTATATAGAGCAGGCGGCGGAGGGGAGCTGAAATATGGATTCTCAGTATACGGTAAGAATGTATGACGAGGCAGGTAACTGCGTAATTGAAAGCATATGCTTTTATTTTAGATATGTTAAGGAGCTTTATACGCCTTATGTATGGTTTGAAGGAAAATTTATAAGCTCTGTAACCGCTCCCGCGTCAGACATTCTCAGGATAGAATTCTGGATATACGGCAAAATGATGCACAGAGGTCTTGCCGATAGTATAGATATATGCCGGGAGGGCAACAGGAATATAATAACGGTTAAGTCCAAAAGCTTTACTTCTTTGCTGTGTCAGAATCAGCCGGAGCCGGGTATGATAACGGACGTGAATCTTTCCAAAATTATAGGGACATATCCCGATATTCCTTACGTTACATGTGAGGACAGTGAAAACGAAAATTATATTTACGTCAAGGACGGAGCGACCGTATGGGACGCGGTCTGCAATTTCGGTTTCAGAAAAACCGGACTTTATCCTTATATAGAGGGAACTAATAATGTCAGGATAACGCAGAGAAATCCGTCGATCAACCATGTTGTCAACAATAATAATATTCTTGGCTCGGGAGTTTGTCATGACTGTACCCGTATTATCAGTCATATACATATGCAGGATATAAACGGAGATTACGATGTTTACAGCAAAAGCAATGCGGAAGCGATGAGGAGAGGTATAATCAGGCATAAGCAAATCCCTCTCGACCGGCAGTTTTTGAATAATCCTGATTCGGGACTGAGCTTTAAGCTTAATTACAGCATGAGAGGGATGGTATGCAATTATATTAAATATGCGGGTTATAATTATGAGGATCTTTTTGACGAGGTAACCTACGGAAGCTTTACTAAAAAGAAAATTCACCGTATCGAGGTCGTTTTTAACGGAGGAATGCCCATAACCGTTCTGGGAACATATAACGACGGATTTTTCGGAGATCAATGATTCTTAGATCTGTAGATATTCGGCAAGCTTTGGAAAGGAATTATATATAGTGAAAAATGTATAGATAACTACGGGGATAATCAGCATTACTGAGGATACCGCTGTGCCGTTTCTGAGCTTCTGGTGAGGCATTGTAAACGGCAGGCGGTTATTTTTATAGAATTTGATAAATAGCGCAAATCCGGCGATTGAAAGAGCCAGAGTGGCGAGACTGGTCAAAGCAAGCGCAAGCTGATTTTCAAGCACACCTGAATAGGATACCACCGTCGAATAGGTGTTAGCAAAAGAATGGACTATTATTGAAGGAATAATTGAATTATGCTTAACGTCGATATGCGCAAAGAATATTCCCATTATAAACGCAAAAATAAACTGACCTACGTTAGCGTGCATAAGACCGAAAAGCAGCGAACTCATAATAATTCCGAATCTCTGACCTACTCTGGATAGGTTTTTCATAACAAAGCCGCGATACATAAGCTCTTCTGTAACAGGAGCTCCTATACAGGCGTAAACCGCCGTTATTGCGATGGTTTTCGGATTTTCATAGTTCATCATTTCTGTTCCTGCGCTCATATCCACGCCGCTGAAGATCATTTCTGCGGCCGAGCCTGCAATACCGGCGATATATCTAATAAAAAAGCTTATAACGCAATATGCCGCGATTGTTTTAACGGTGAAGTCTGCGGCGCCGAAATACGATTTTATCTTTATATTAGAAACCTTTGATCCAAGCAGAAATATAACGATACTACACGATGTCAGGATAAGCATATTAAGACCTATATTAATAGCGGAGGTATTGAAAAACGTTTCAAGTCCGGAGAGATATTGACGCGTCGCTTCAACGGGCTTAACGCCGTCAATCCGCATTACAATAAGCCGTAAAATATATACGGCGGCAAGCAGAAGACCGTTTGAAAGCAGAAAATGGAGAATAATTCCTCCTCCGGCAATATTAAAATAATGTCTGATACGTCTTCGCTCGGCCTTAGACGGCTCAAAGGGAATCTTGCAGCCCGGAATATCTATCTGCGGAACTATTTCTCTGTAATCGCTGTTGTAAGCTTCATATTCTGTAAAATTTTCAAACGGGTTTTGGGGATTTATATCTGACCCCGGCTTTAATGTCTGAGTTTCAAAAATATTATTATCCATAATAGCATATCAAGGCGGATTGCGCGCCTTTCCTCCGTATCAGTAGTTTTTCTAATATTATATATCAATTTTTACATATAGTCAAATCTCTGACGCCAAAAAGTTGTGGACAAAGCTGAAAAAGTGTGGTATAATAAATTTAACAGTTTATCAAAAAGAAAGGAAAACTATAAAAATGTTTCATGAAAAGTCATGCGGAGCAATTGTTTTTCGAAAATTTCACGGAAACATTGAAATTCTTCTTATAAAGCATGTAAACAGCGGACATTGGTCGTTTCCTAAGGGACATGTTGAAAAAAATGAAACAGAGCTGGAAACGGCTCATCGGGAAATAATGGAGGAAACGGGAATCGACGTCATTCTTGATCCTACATTCAGAGAAACAGTTTCCTATTCTCCCAAAAAGGATACTCAGAAGGTAGTTGTTTATTTTCTTGCGAAAGCAAAGAATTTTGATTTTAAGGCTCAGGAAGAGGAAATTTCAGAAATAAGATGGGTTGATATAGGTTATGCCGTAAATATCCTGACCTATGATAACGATAAGGTTATCGTAAATAAGGCAAAGTCGGCGATAAAGGAAAGAGAATAAAAAAACGCAGCCTTAAGGCTGTGTTTTTTTATTCAGTCGCCGAACGAGATACCAAGATCCTTGGCTGTTATAACAAGCTGGCCGTCCGGAGAAACGAACTTGGTTTTACCCGCTATATCCTCCAGCTTGTTGGAGGTTATCTTTCCGCCGATCTTAGCTACTGTTCTTCCGTATTTTTCCTGCAAGATAAGTCCCGCGGCGTGAACGCCGAACTGTGTAGCGAGTATCCTGTCATATGCGCTGGGACTGCCGCCTCTAAGCATGTGTCCCGGAACGCAGACTCTTGTTTCAAGACCTGTTTTTGCCTGTATCTGGGAGGCTATTCTGTTGGTAGCCGTTACGATTCCGGCCTCCGCTCTTTTTTTAGCTCTTTCCTTTTTCTTCATTTGCGCTTCTTCTTTATCAAAGACGCCCTCGGCTACGGCTATAATGGAAAAATTCTTGCCGCTTTCGCTCCTTTTTATTACTGATTTGCACACCTTGTCAATATCATAGGGTATTTCCGGTATAAGAATTATATCGGCTCCGCCTGCGATTCCGGCGTTTAAAGTAAGCCAGCCCGCTTTATTTCCCATGATTTCGCAAAGAAGTATTCTCGAATGGCTGTTGGCCGTAGTGTGAAGTCTGTCAATAGCGTCGGTGGCTATATCCACAGCCGAATGAAAGCCGAATGTTACGTCCGTACCGTAAATATCGTTATCTATGGTTTTGGGAAGTCCGATAACGTTCAGGCCCTCGTCTGCAAGAAGTCTGCTTGTTTTATGGGTTCCGTTTCCGCCCAGCGTCAGCAGGCAGTCAAGCTTTTGCTTTTTATAGGTTTCCTTCATGCACTTAACCTTGTCAACATTATCCTCGCCGATAACCTGCATCATTTTAAACGGTTGACGCTTTGTGCCGAGTATAGTGCCGCCTCTTGTAAGAATGCCTGAAAATTCATCGGGATTCATATCTCTGCAAAGATTGTTTATAAGTCCGTAATACCCGTTTGAAATTCCGACCATCTCAACGTTTTCCGTTCCCATCATTTCATAGCAGGCTTTGGCGACACCCCTTATCGTAGCGTTAAGACCGGGGCAGTCCCCGCCGCTTGTCAGGATTCCTATTCTTTTTTTCATAAATTTAGACCGTCCTTTCAATTTGGAATATGCCGAAGCGTGAATATATGAAAGCCTTAATAGGCAGTTTGTTTAAAATAAATTAAGTTAACACTATTATTATACCTATTTTTATTAAAATTGTCAACATTTTATATATTAACTATAGAATTATTTTTTTGCTTTCACATAATATTCACAATAATGTATTATACTTATTTTTGATAAAAATATATCTGGAGCGGATCCGGATTTTTTAATACGGGAGGACAGCTTATGAGCAGGATACTTATTGTGGACGATGAAATCAATATCCGCAGGGTGGTTAAGGAATACGCCGAGTTTGAGGGATATGAGGTAGGCGAGGCCGCTAACGGCATGGAGGCGGTAGAGCTGGTAAAAAATAATGATTACGATCTGATAGTTATGGATATCATGATGCCCAAGCTGGACGGTTTTTCCACCTGCAAGGAAATAAAAAAGTACAAATCCATACCGGTTATAATGCTATCGGCAAGGGGCGAGGAATATGATAAGCTTTTCGGATTTGAACTGGGAATTGACGATTACGTTGTAAAGCCTTTTTCACCGAAGGAGCTTATGGCGAGGATAAAAGCCGTTATCAAGCGCAACAGCCGTCCGGACAGCGGCATACCGGAAAAGCTGAAATTTGAGGGACTGGAAATAGATCTTGCAGGCAGGGAGGTTTATGTCGACGGCGTAAAGGCTTCAATGACGCCGAAGGAATACGATTTGCTTTTTTATCTCGTTAAAAACAAGAATCTTGCGCTCACAAGGGACAAGCTTCTCGAGGAGGTCTGGGGCTACGACTTTTTCGGGGACGACAGGACGGTGGATACCCATATAAAAATGCTCAGAAACAGTCTGGGGCCCTATAGGAAGTTTATCGTCACACTGAGAGGAATGGGATATAAATTTGAGTATGGTCAGAATTAAAAATCCATGCGTCAGCCTTAAATTTAAAATTTGGCAGTATTTCATGTTTTTTACGGCCGTGGTATTTATACTTCTCTGGTTTTTTCAGATAGTGTTTCTTGAGAATTTTTATGAGGGAATGAAAATTTCCGATGTCAAACGTTCCGCGGCAACAATCGTTGAAAACTACGGAGACGAGGATTACAGCGACTTGCTCACGGAAATAGCCATAAACAACGATTTATGCATAGTGATTACGGACAAATTTAACAGAACCGTTTATTCCAAGGACGTTATGGGCAGAAACTGCCTTATTCACGGACCGAATAATATGAGCTATGATTTTATCCAGAAGCTCAGGGACAGTGAAAAAAGCTCGATTTACTTCAAGGAGTTCAACAGTACGATAAACAGCGACACGCTTATTATGGTTTCAACCATAGGCGCCAAGGACGATCCTGACGGATATCTTCTTATAAATACTCCTCTTGTTCCGATTGGCTCCACAGCCTCGATTATAAAAAGACAGCTTATTATCATAACGTTTTATCTGCTTGTGCTGGGCGTGATAATTTCATTTTTCATGTCGAAAAGAATCGCGGATCCTATAACAAGAATAACAAAATCTGCGGAGGGTCTTGCCGAGGGAAAATACGATATAAAATTCGAGGGCGGAGATTACCTTGAAATTCAGCAGCTGGCGAGTACGCTTACTTACGCCGGGCAGGAGATTTCAAAGGTTGATATGATGCAGCGGGATCTTATAGCCAATGTGTCCCACGACTTAAGAACGCCGCTTACCATGCTCAAGGCATATGCGGAAATGATAAGAGATCTTTCAGGAGATAATCCTGTAAAGCGCAACGAGCATCTTGAAATAATAATAGAGGAAACCGACAGGCTTGCGCAGCTTGTAAACGACATACTGGATCTTTCTAAGCTTGAGGACGGCAATCAGAAGCTCAATTACAGCGAATTCAGCATTACCGAGGTGCTTGACGGAATCATCGCAAGATACAAGGGAATTTCAAAGAGGTCCGATTATATTATTTCCTTTGAGCCTGACGAAGAAGTCACGGTGAGGTGCGACGTTATAAAAATTCAGCAGGTTATCTACAACTTGATAAATAACGCTATAAATTATACCGGAGACGATAAAAGGGTTTTTGTACGTCAGATTAATAAGGAAAAAAGCGTAAGGATAGAGGTTTCCGATACCGGACAGGGAATAGCAAAGGATAAAATAGGTCTTATTTTTGAAAAATATTATCGTTCTGAAAACCATAAGCGCGAGGTTATCGGGACAGGTTTGGGGCTTTCAATAGTAAAGGCCATATTGAAAAAGCACGGTTACAGCTTCGGCGTTTACAGCGTTATCGGTAAGGGCTCGACATTCTGGTTTGAAATAAGCGATATTGTATCGGAGAAGCCGGAGGTCGAAAACGGCAGAAAAAAGTAAAAAACTGATTTCCCGTTTCTTTCAAGGACTTTTCACAGAGATTTCACATATGAGCTTTATAATACAAGCATACTCAGTAATGAGTATATCTTCAATTTAACGTTTACCCCAGCGTTAAATTAAAAATCCCCAATAATCCCTATATCATGGCAAAAAGTCCCCTTAAGGGGACTTTTTGTTTTATAAAAAGGCTGCCGTTATTTTTAATTAACGGCAGCCTTTTATCATAGATAAAGCAGAGCTGTTGCAACGGGAATTGTATCGTAAAGCTCAATTGTCTTCGTTAATCGTTTTATTTTTGTGATTAATATTCTGTCAGCGTTATACCGTTTTCACCAAGCGGTATTTCATGGTCAAGACCTACAAATTTACCGTCCTTCTGCCAGAGAACTTCCTTTACAAAATTATACTTTTCCATATCCCATGTTGTAAAATCATCCTTCACAAGTCCGCCGGTATCTCCGGAATTCGCGTTGAAGCACCAGAACGTATGATTTATTTTGTTTTCAGAAATAAGCTGTCGGAGGTAAGTCATCCATGTGACGTTAGGCTCGGTCATATAGCCTCCCCATTCGCCTATAAGCAGAGGAGCTATATTTTTGTCCTGAATATAGAACCAGTTATCATACCAGCAGTCCTTATAAAGAGAATCATATGTATAGCCGCCCTCGAACCACGGCTGCTCATAGACTGCCGGACCGTAATCATGAGGGGAATAAACCAGCTTGTTTTGACGATTGCCAAGATCTATAGGATTATCTGCAACGCCCCTTAAATTTCCTCCCCACCAGTTAAAGAAATAATCGTCTTCGTTCTGGGAGCCGAAATTTCCGTTTTTCTTTATGTCCTTAGGGTAGATTTCAATGCCCTCTACCATCACCAGTACGTTGGGGTTTTTATCTAAAACGGCATTCGCCGCCTTTTCCGCTATGTATTTCCAGTTATCTGAATCCTTGGAATCGTCCCACTTCGCCCTCGGCGACTCGTTTTGTTTTCCATGTGGTTCGTTTTTCAGATCATATGCGATTATGGTATCGTCGCCTTTATAACGCTCAGCCATCCACGACAGACTGTCAAGGTAATCCTGCTCGGTAATGTTTCCGTCTGTCCACAGCGGTTTCATGTGGCCCATGGAATCGGTTACGGCGCAGTGGATATCTATCATTATTTTGATGCCGTTAGTGCGGCACTGTCCGATGACATAATCAAAAATTTCAAGACTGTTCATTCCCTCAAGATATGAGTTTGAAGCTTTATTATAATTTGCCTCCGGATATTCTCCGTCCGCCCAATTGTTTATAAGCTCTGTTGATATAGGAATTCTCAAAAGATTGAAGCCGTGGTCGGCAATGCTAGCAAGAGATGAGTTCAGGTCGCACGCCCAGAGTCCGTCAAAGCAGTTTGTGCCTGTGTTGTATCCGAACCAGTTACAGCCTGTCAGCCAGACTTCCTTGCCGCTTGAATCTATTATTTTATTTCCCTTTACGGATAGCCAGTCGTCCGTTGTGGGCGCGGGAACGTCCTTTGCACCGGTATTGACAATTGCTTCGCCGGTATTTCCGCTCTGCTGACTGTTACCGTTCTGCTGCTGCGAAACGCCGGCTGTGCCGGAGCATGAAACGGAGGACGTATCAACAGCGTCCTTAGAACCCGATATCTGGAAGCCGAAAGCAGCCTCGCCGCCTGTTTCCAAAGCTTTGTTGTATTCCTCAGGTGTTACGGTTATTGCCGATTCCGATACTGAAAAGCTTCCGCCCCAACTGCTTATTATCTCAATGTCTGATTTAAGAGGTATAGTAACGGTCCAGCCGTTTATTCCTGAGGAACCGCTGTTTTTTACCGCTCCCTGATAATCGGTAAAGGATTTTCCGTCCGTTTCCCAGCTATTTCCGGCTGTGAGCGTTACGTCGAGTTTTATTTGTTCGCTGACGTCACGATCGGTTACGGAAGAGGACTCGATTGTAATTCCTGATGAAACGGAAACCACGTCTCCGGTATTAGACGAGCCGCCGGAGCCGTCGTCGCTGCACCCGCAAAGCGGAAATACAGTAATTAAAGCCGCCGCTGCAAAACAGGCTAATTTATTTTTAAGCATATATTATCTCTCCTGTCATATTTTACTGCTTGTTTATAATAATTATGCCTTAAATTTAATTAAAAGTCAATGCATATAAGGAAATATATG
>PPYF01016986.1_pt1 | contig 21996 bp, 19 predicted proteins | sample 1559871 | NCBI WGS metagenome assembly PPYF01 (sample SAMN08240021, study PRJNA423297) | Human gut metagenome, whole genome shotgun sequencing project.
GTTATCGCTTGCGTCATGTTTGTCCTCCGTCCATGTTGGTCGGGGCGGCCGCGATTGCGCCGTCGCCCACGGAGCCCACCCCGCCCCCGTTGCGCTAATCTTAAGCCTGCCAACCCCGTCGAAAGGACACCATGCCTCAGACTTACACTTTCGCCTCGTGGAACGTCAACGGCCTGCGCGCCGTGCTAAAAAAGGACCCGAGCTTTATCCAGATCGCGCAAGAACTCGACGTCGATATCCTGGCGCTGCAAGAGACCAAGCTGCAAGAAGGCCAGGTCGATATTGACCTGCCCGGCTATCACCAAACCTGGAGCTACGCCGAGCGTAAAGGCTATTCGGGCACCGCGGTCTTTAGCCGCCAGGAACCGCTACGCGTGCTGCACGCCGCTGCGCTGCTGTCCTACGCCGGCGAAGGCGAGGCTGCCGAGCTCGTTGCCCAAGCCGCGACCGAGGGCCGCGTCTGCGCGCTCGAGTTCGACAAGTTTTGGTTTGTTGACGTCTATACGCCCAACGCGCAAAACGAACTCGCGCGCATCGATGTGCGCATGGCCTGGGACGATGCCTATCGCGGCTTTTTGAGCGCGCTTGAGCGCGAGAGCGGCAAGCCCGTCGTAACTTGCGGCGACTTTAACGTGGCGCACGAGGAGATCGACCTTAAGAACCCCAAGTCCAACCGCGGCAACGCGGGCTTTTCGGACGAAGAACGCGGCAAGTTTACCGAGCTGCTCAACGCCGGCTTCACCGATACCTGGCGCGCGGCAAACCCCGACGTCGAGGGCGTCTACAGCTGGTGGAGCTACCGCTTTAATGCTCGCAAGAACAACGCCGGCTGGCGCATCGATTATTTCCTGGTGAGCGACGCAATCGCCGACAACGTACGCGACACCGGCATCCGCGGCGACATCTTTGGCAGCGACCACTGCCCCGTCACCCTCACGCTAGAACTCTAGCCCCAATTGATCCCCTGGGGACGGAGGAAAAGGGATCATTTTCACCTCGCGAGGGAACCCACGCGGCCCTCCCGCCACGGAACTGACCCATCTACTACGTTTAAGCCACTACCCTCAACCACAGCGAACAACGCAAAAAGAAAACCGCAGGTAGAAAGCCTGCGGTTTTTCATAAAACGCGGTCATGGTCGGGGGTATCAAGCTAAACGTAGTAGATGGGCCAGTTTCGTGGCAAGCGCCGCCAACTGATTCCCCGGGAACGTCTGGAGACGGAGGAAAACGGATCGATTTGGCTCTCTGAGGGCCACGATGCCCGTCATATCAGCCGGCCATTCCAAAACTATGCCGGTTTACGGGGCTGAATCGCGAACCCCCAACCATACGCAATTCCGAAATAATAAAACCTCAGGTAAACGGCTTGCTCTATTTTGAAAAAAGCCGGTATGGTCGGCCTACGCTAATCTAGCCCCGTAAACCGGCATAGTTTTGAAATGGTACTTCGGAAGTATTGATTCACGCCCCGGCGCAACCAGCCCTACAGCCCGTATTTCACGACAACGCGGTTGATCCGTCGACACCAAGGCTTGTAGAGGGCGGCCAAGAACACGCAGGTCGCGAGGCCGTGTGTGATATCGAACGGCACTGCCGTGGCAAGACGCGCCACGACGCCCGCCCACGTGAGCGGTTGTACAAAACCGATAATGTCGTACGCGTTGATCACCACGCCGTACAGCAGACCCGAAGCAAAGCCGTACGCCATCAGCGCCGGCATGCGCACGGTTCCATCCGCACGGTCGAACGCACCGGCATGCGCCAGCGCACCGCCAACATAGCCAACCAGGCCCCAGGCATACATCTGCCATGGCGTCCACATGCCCTGCCCAAAAAAGAAATTGCTGGTCAGTGCTGCCAACGCGCCGACCATGAAGCCGTTGCGACGCCCGAGCGTCGCCCCGGCGATGATGGCGATGGCGCTCACGGGTTTAAAGTCGGGAATGGGGCCGAACAAGATGCGGCCCGCCGCCGCCAGCGCCGCCAGCACCAGCGTGGGCATAATCTGGCGCAGGCCCGGTCGCGACGCCTCGTAGCCTGCAAAGAACAGCGCAAGCACCAGCGCCACCACGACAAGCATGGCGAGCGCCGCCTGCTCAACGCCCGCCAGCAACGCCGTTGCCATCACCGCCGGCACCGCCAACAACAGCGGAATCTCCAGTTTTGTGAGTAAACGCGAGAAACGACAGTCCGTCATCCCATCACGCCCTATAGAACACGTTGTCGGCAAAGAAGTCGGCCGGGGGCTCCACGCAGGCAATCTCGCCGTCAAACATCATGGCGACGTCGTCGGCTACCTGCTCGGCAAAGTCCAAATCGTGCGTAGCCATGATGACGGTGCCGCCAGCCTTCGCATGGTCACGCAGGGCACGGGCGATGATGCGGCGGCTGGCCAGGTCCAAACCCTTGGTGGGCTCATCGAGCAATAGCAGCTCGGGGCCAATCAACAGCAGCTTTGCCAACGCAAGCAGCTGGCACTGACCGCCCGAAAGATCGTACGGGTGACGCGCCTCCAAGCCCGCCAGACCCAGGCGCGCTGTCTGCTCCCGTGCTGCGGCCTCGTCGTATCCGCAGGTCGAGGCCCATTCCATCAGCTCATCGCGAACCGTCTCGGCAACCAGCAATGCCTTGGGATTCTGTGGCAGCAGCGCCGCCGAGGCCGCTTCGCGCACCATGCGGCCGCGCTGCAGCTTGGCGGTCTTCGCCAGCACCGAGAGCATCGTCGACTTACCGCATCCGTTGCCGCCCACGATTGCATGCACCGCGCCAGCCGAAAACGAAGCATCGAGCCCGCGCAGCACCCAGCCGGACGCTCGATCGTAGCGAAACCAGCCTTCCGACAGGGTGGTAGCCGACCCGCCGTGCATTTTTTGGAGTATTCTGCTTCCATCCGTGCGCGAGAAGGCTTCCGAGCCGTTCTCGAGCGACGTTTGCGCCACAAATTCGGACGATTTGTCCAATTCCGAACTTTTTTTCGCGCTCGATACGTCCCCGGGCGGCTCCAGAGAGCCCAAATTGTCCTCACGCCTGCTGAATACTCCTTTATTTGCACATCGGATGGCACCCCACCCCAACATGTCATCGGAAAACAGCGATTCTCGGCGTCCCAAAGAAGCCATATCCGCCACCTCGCGCACGCGACCGTCCTCAATCCGGTACGCACACGTCGCGTATTCGAGCATTGGGCGCGGCTGATGCGTCGCCACAACAACCGTGCAGCCCAGCTCGCGATTCACACGAAACAGCGCGTGCAGGAAATTCTTCTCCGCAACCGGATCAAGCTGAGACGTGGGCTCGTCGAGCAGCAGCACGCGCGGGCGCAGCGTCAGAACGGCCGCCAACGACAGCAACTGTTTGCGACCGCCCGAAAGCGTGTCAGTATCGCGGTGAAGCCAATCTTCCAGCCCAAAGAAATAGCTGGTCTCAGCTACGCGACGGCGCATCTCATCACGCGCTAGCCCCAAGTTTTCCAGTCCAAACGCCATCTCGTGCCACACGGTTTCGCACACGATCTGGTTCTCGGGATCCTGGAACACATAGCCCACGCGCTCCGCCGATGCCCGCACATCCATGTCGGCGACGTTCTCGCCCAGCACGAGCAGTTCGCCAGTGCGCTCGCCCGCCGGAGCGATCTCGGGCTTGAGTAGCGACAGCAACGTCGACTTACCCGATCCGGTACCGCCGACAAGCAGCGCAAATGCACCTTGGGGAACAGACCAGTCGAGTCCCTCGAGCACCGCAGCATCCGCATCGGGGTAGGCAAAGCTCAGGCTCCGCACCTCAATCGCCGGCGCGGCCGAGCCATATGCCACACCCGCCGACGAGCTCCTATCCAACCGAGCCATCAGCCAAACCTCTTCTCATCAATCGCGTGCAACGCGCAAGGCAGCACCATCCAGGCAGCGTACACGACATAGCCCGGCCACGGCGCCGGCACCGAGAGCTGCGGATAAAACGAATACTGCGTCGTCGCGGTCCACGCCACTGTCACCGTGACCACGCCAAACAGTGCAAGCCCAACCAGCGCGGCAACATCGCCTCGCCCCAGTCGATACCGCGCATACGTCGTACGATGCGTCGCGGCACCCCACCCGCGCGAGCGCATCGCGTCCGCGCGCTCCAGCGAATCTTCCATGCCCCAGCCCATCAACACGCTCGATGCCCGCAGGCGCGAGCGCACGGGGTCGGCCGGCGCGCGGCCCGGCACATCAATCGCATCTTGCACCGCCAGCACCGTGCGGCCGCGGCGCAAAAACTGCGGGATAAGCCTCATGCACATCGAGATCATGAGCGCGATCACCGGCGCGGCATTGCCCAGCAGCGCGAGCACCTTGTCGTATTCGAGCATCGACGCCGCGGCCTCAAACCACAGCACGCTCGCCACAAACAGCCCGCCCATGCACAGGCCGTAAACCATGCTCTCTAGATACACCGCACGCATGCCAATACGAAACAGCTCCGTCGAGCCCGATGCACTAAACAGCGGATTGAGCACCGCGATAATCAAAATCACCGGCAGCTGCCAGCGAAGCGCCCCCAACGTGCGCGCAGCACCGCGCGTCGCAAGCCCGTACGCCAGCCCGCCCGCAAGCGACAGCGCGATCAGCACCGGTTGCATCGAGAACATGGTGAGCCCCAGCGTCAGTACCATGTAGAGGGCCGGCACCGCCGGATGCGACATCGAGAATGCCGCGACGGGCTCGCCGCCAAACTCTTCTCGTATGTTGTCCACGGGCACCCCCGTCCCCTAGCTCAAACGACGGCTCCGTAGCACCGCCAACGCCGCACGCAAGCAGCGCAAACGCCACACCAGCGACGCAAGCCTCAACCGCCGCAAACCAATCGTTACGCGCTCATCATATGCCTGCGGTATCATATTGCGCCGTGTATCGTTTCCAAACACACGTCTCTATAACGTAACAGGAGATCACATGGACGCAACCGCAATTATCCTCGCTGCCGGCGAGGGCACCCGCATGAAGTCGAACCACTGCAAGGTTTCGCACAAGATCCTGGGCAAGCCCATGGTCCAGTGGATCGTCGACGCCACCATCAAGGCCGGCTGCAGCCGCGTCGTGGTCGTCATCGGCAGCCACGCCGACGAGATGCGCGCCCTGATCGACGGCGCCTACGCCAACAGCGCCACCAAGGTCGAGTGCGTCGAGCAGACCGAGCGCCTGGGCACCGGCCACGCCGTGAAGGTCGCGCTCGAGGCCTGCGGCATCACGCAAGGCCCGGTCGTCGTACTCAACGGCGACTTGCCGCTCATCACCGCCGACACCGTCGCCAAGTTCGCACAGACCGTCGCCACCGGCGAGCTTGCCTGCACCGTCATGACCATGACCCCGCCCGATCCTTTCGGCTACGGCCGCATCAAGCTGGGCGCCGATGGTCAGATCGAGCGCATCATCGAGCAGAAGGACTGCACGCCCGAGCAGGCCGCCACGCTGCTGGAGTGCAACGCCGGCTGCTACGCCTTTGACGGCGCGCAGCTCGCCGCCCACATTAACGAGATCGGCAACGACAACGCGCAATCCGAGTACTACCTGCCCGACATGCTCGAGATTCTCAAAAGCCACGGCCAGGCTGTCTCCATCTTCCACTGCGATGACTACCGCGATGGCCTGGGCGTCAACAGCCGTATCCAGCTCGCGCAGCTCACCGCTATCGCGCGCGACCGCATCAACGAGCACTGGATGGCCGAGGGCGTTACCTTCATCGATCCCACGCAGGCCTGGATCGGCCCCGATGCCGTTATCGGCCGCGACACCGTCGTGTGGCCGCAGACGCATCTGATCGGTCACGTCACCGTGGGCGAAGAGTGCCAGCTCGGCCCCAACTGTCGCCTCACCGACACCACCGTCGGCAGCGGCTGCATCATCGATGAGACCATCGCCATCGAGGCCGTCATCGAGAACGGCGTCGACTGCGGCCCGCGCGCCTACCTGCGCCCGGGTACCCACATGCTCGACGGCTCCAAGGCCGGCACGCACGTGGAGATCAAGAAGTCCACGATCGGTGAGGGCTCCAAGGTGCCGCACCTGTCCTACATCGGCGACACCACCATGGGCTCCGGCGTCAACGTGGGCGCGGGCTCCATCACCTGCAACTACGACGGTGTCCACAAGCACAAGACCGTCATCGGCAAGGATGCCTTCATCGGTTCTGACACCATGATGGTCGCGCCCGCCCAGATCGGCGACGGTGCGCTCGTGGCCGCCGGCTCCGTCATCACCGAGCCGGTCCCGGCTGACGCACTCGGCCTGGGTCGTGCCCGTCAGGTAAATATTGAGGGCTGGGCCGCCGATTATCGCCGCCGCCTGCACGAAGACGACGAGGTATAACGTTTTATCAAGCATCTAAGGAGCTGTTCCCATGGGGACGGCTCCTTTTTCTATCGTGACCTGCGCAACCGGATGAGTGGTCGGTTCGTGTCCGTTGACGGTAAAGACGTTATCAAGACCCGATTAACCCCGTCGCGCGGTTACAATGCAACAAGGCATCTATATGGCATTCGATATAAAGGAGAAGGGTAATGCCGATTAATGATCCCGAGAAGTCGGAGAATATGCGCAAGTCCATCCGCGTGTATTCCGGTTCCTCCAACCGTCCCCTCGCTCAGAAGATTGCTGAGTACCTTGGGGTCGAGCTTTCGGGCCTTACGCTAAAGCAGTTCGCCAATGGTGAGATTTACGCCCGCTACGACGAGACCGTCCGCGGCGCCGACGTCTTCCTGATTCAGTCCGTGGCCGGCGGCAACGTCAACGACATGCTCATGGAGCTGCTCATCGCCACCGACGCTGCCAAGCGCGCATCCGCCCGCTCCATCACTGCCGTTATCACCCACTACGGCTATGCCCGCCAGGACCGCAAGGCCGGCCCGCGCGAGCCCATCACCGCCCGCCTCGTCGCCAACCTGCTCGAGCGCGCCGGCGTCAACCGCATCATCACCCTCGACCTGCACCAGGGCCAGATCCAGGGCTTCTTCGATATCCCGGTTAACCACCTGTCCGCACTGCCGCTGTTTGGCCAGTACTACAACGACATGCACTTCGACACCGATAACCTGGTTGTCGTCTCCCCCGACGTGGGTCGTGCCAAGGCCGCCAAGAAGCTGTCCGACATGCTCGGCTGCGACCTGGCCATCGCCCACAAGGGCCGTCCGCGCCACAACGCCGCCGAGGTCATGGGCATCATCGGTGACATCAAGGGTAAGACCTGCATCATCAACGACGACATGATCGACACCGCTGGCACCCTGTGCGCCAACGTCAAGGAGCTCAAGGCTATGGGCGCTGGCGACATCTACGTCTGCGCCACCCACGGCATCTTCTCCGGTCCGGCCATCGAGCGCCTGAACGATGCCCCCATCGTCGAGTGCGTCGTCACCGATGCCATCCCCGTCGAGGTCGGCGGCAAGATCAAGACCATCTCGGTCGCCGAAGAGTTCGCTCAGGCCATCTCCGCCGTTTACCACGAGGAGCCCGTCTCCACGCTCGTCGGCGGCGACTTCGCGCTGTAGTCCAACGCGCATCTCATCATCTTTGGTGTTTTTAAAGGGTCGGAAGCTCGCTTCCGACCCTTTTTCTACCCCTCGACAACTTGCTATGGACAGTTAGTTCAGATTTGTATTTATTTAGGCATTCGTTTGGGTCATTTAATACGTCGAAAGCTCTCTTGCCGGCATAATTCCGCTCGATCCCTCCGCCTATGGATCTCTTCACCATGCCATTGGCCCCATTTTGCCCACCGATTCCTTCAACAACGGCAATACACCCCGGTCGCCTTATACAAATCTGAACTAACTGCCCAACACCCACCTCAGTAGATGCCTCCAAGGCCAGCACATCGCTCCATTCTCCACTTTTTCAAGGAATTCCACATGATCACGCTACCGCCCGCGGCGCGCGACACCCCTTTGAGCGAAAAGAACGATACGGCAATATCGTTTCGCCAACGGATTAGTACCTTATAGCTATGACGACCGTGATTTCACATCTCTCCGCCCTCCGCGCAATTCGCCGCGCTCGACGGGCGTACTCCGCCCTTCCCTGGGACGCCATCGATGACGAGCAACAGACACAAGCCCTCGAAGGTTGCGTTCCCAACAAGGACGCCATAGACTTTGCGGCCCTTGCAATACTTGACGCCTGGAGCGAAGACGACTCCGAGTGTCTAGATCTCTTTGTTGCGGGCGGCAACAACAGACGGCCCGACGGACGGCTCCTCCAGCACACCATCACCGCCCCTCTTCCCCAAGGTGCGATCATGCACATTGAATCCGACATCTACGCAACGTCTCCCGCCATGACGGCCATGCTTTGTTCCAAAAATGAATCAGTTGCCAAAACCTTAATGCTTCTCATGGAGCTGCTCGGAACCTACTCACTTCCGCCCGAGGCAACTTACCCCATCGCCTACGACGACACGTGGCCCAAGGCCAACAGCTTCGAAGCGATGGACGACCTCGATTGCCAGGGCGACCAACCGACACCCGAAAAGCCAGCCGAAACACGCTACGAACAGGTACACTATAGATGCGAACCCGCTACAACCATCGAAGAGCTCGAGGCAGTCGCGCGGTTTGCCAAAAGTAGTTCCTACGCCTCGTTTCGTACGGCTGTCAAACTCGCCCGGGCCGGATCCGCATCCCCAGCGGAATCATTGATGTTCGCCGTCCTGGGCGCGCCCATGCGCTTTGGCGGATTCGGGTGTTGCAGTTTGCCCATGGGAGGCCTGCTGCTCAACTATCGTGTCGATTTCGACACCCTTGCGGTCAACATGTCCTCGGGCATCCCCTACGCCATCTGCGACTTATATTGCCCGGCCGCCGGAGTCGACAACGAATACAACGGAATTGGACATGAGCTTCAAAACGCCCGCATCCACGATGGCAATCGCAACAATGGCCTTAAAGCCATGGGTATCCACGTCCTGGTTATCAATCGTGACCAAATGAAGGACCTTGTTGCACTCGAAGCCTTCGCCCAGACGACGCATCGACTTGCGGGGGTTCGATTCCGCTACCGCATCAAGGGTTATCGCAAGCGTCAGGCTGCCTGGCTCAACGCCCTGCGGGCCGGAATCGGCCTCGCGCCGGTCTAAAAGACTTTTACCCAGTGTTACCTAGCATGGCTGGACAGTTAGTTCAGATTTGTATAAAAAGACGGCTAATATCGAGGTAGTTTGCCGCCATCCCGGCGCCAGTCACCTCATTTGAAGACTCGAAAGATCTGAAATAGCGCAAAATGTGCTCCCCAAAGCGCTGTGGCAGTTCCGCGGTCCCAATTTTGACAGTCAAAGACCTCTTGGTTTATACAAATCTGAACTAACTGTCCACCCCGGCTTCTGACGACTGCCTAAACGCCCTCATACAGCCTCAATCACCCGCCATTTGACAGCAGCAACGGGGTCGCTCACCATAGCAGGCGACAAATCGACGAAAGGAAGCACATGGCAGCTGCACAGCCGCTTAAGATTCGCATGGTTGCCGGACTTGGCAACCCGGGCGAGGAATATGCCGAGACCCGCCACAACGCCGGCTTTAAGGCAATCGACGAGCTGGCCCGTCAGGCCGGCGTCACGTACTGGAAAAACCAGGCAGGCGCCGAGGTCGCGCTCATTAATATCAACGATGCCGAGGAAGAGAACGGCAAGCGCCAGATCGTGCTGGTCAAGCCGCAGTCGTATATGAATACCTCGGGTGGCCCCATCTCCAAGCTCTGCCGCGAGTACAAGATCAAGGCCGAGGAGCTACTCGTGATTCACGACGAGCTCGACATTCCCGCCGGCGACGTACGTGTTAAGGTGGGCGGCGGCCACGCCGGCCACAACGGCCTGCGCTCCATCATCGACAAGATGGGCAGCCGCGACTTCAGCCGCATCCGCACCGGTATCGGCAACCCTCCCGGCAAGATGGCCGTGGCAGACTACGTGCTCAAGCAGCTGCGCGCCCGCGAGGCCGAGGACTTCCAGGACACCTGCGCCCGCGCCGCAGATGCCGCCGGTCTGGCCATCGTCCACGGCGTAATCTACGCCCGCGATCACGTAAACGGCGCCGCTTCCGCCAACGGGAAGCACTAAAACCTGCCAAAAAGGGACAGGTTTATTTTGGCAGCTTTTATCTGCGGAAACGCCGCAGTCGATACATCGCAATAAACATGCTGCCACCATACATGCATAACGCCCCAAAGGGGGCCGGCCTCAACGAAGCGCGAGGCCGGCCCCCTTTGCCGTTTTGCCTGATAAAACCGACCAAAATAAACCTGTCCCTTTTTGGCAGGTCACTTTTCCCACCTGCCGAAGATACACGTAAGTAACATGCCCATGAGGGTATAATTTGCACCGTATGTCTGCACAACGCCTGTGCACGTACGGTTTTACTCGGGCTACCGTCCATTTCCGTGGAGGCACGGTTCGGCAGCCCTAACAAGAGAGGGGTTCTATGTATAAGATCCTGGAGAAGACGCAGTTCTCGGAGAAGGTGTTCAAGTTCCGCATCGAGGCGCCCGCAATCGCCAAGCATGCGCACGCTGGACAGTTCCTCATGGTTCGCGCCAACGAGACGGGCGAGCGCGTCCCGTTTACCCTGGCCGGCTGGAATGGTGACGAGGGCTGGGTCGAGTTCATCTTCATGGTGATCGGCAAGACCACCGAGATGCTGTCCACCTATGAGGCCGGCGAGTCGCTGCGCGACGTCGTGGGCCCGCTGGGCGTTCCCACCGAGATGGCCGAGGGCCCCTGTGCCGTCATTGGCGGCGGCGTCGGCCTGGCAATTGCCTTCCCGGTCGCCAAGCACCTGGTCGAGACCGGCCACGAGGTGCACGCCATCATGGGCGCCCGCACCAAGGACCTCCTGCTCATGGAGGACCAGTTCCGCGAGCTCCTCGACGAGGACCACATCCACATCACCACCGATGACGGTTCCTACGGCGAGCAGGGCGTTGTCACCGCTCCGCTGGAACGCCTACTGCAGGACAAGGCCGTGAGCCAGGTCTTCTGCGTCGGCCCCGTTCCGATGATGAAGTTCTCGACCCTCACCGCCCAGAAGTACGACACCCCCATCACCGCGTCGCTCAACCCCATCATGGTTGACGGCACCGGCATGTGCGGCTGCTGCCGCGTCGAGGTGGGCGGCGTGACCAAGTTCGCTTGCGTCGACGGCCCCGACTTCGATGCCACCCTGGTCGACTGGGATGACCTTCGTGCCCGCCAGGCCGCTTACCGTTCCGAAGAGGGCGAGTCCCTCAAGGCCTATGAGGAAAAGAGCTGCGCATGCCACTAGTTAACGGTCGTTTCGTTGCCGATATGAAGTCGCCCCGCACCCCCGATAACGAGGAGCCGGCTGCCGAGCGCGCCTGCGACTTCCGCCCCGTCGACAAGGGCTTCACCGAGGAGATGGCGCTGGCCGAGGCCGAGCGCTGCCTCAACTGCAAGAAGCCGTTCTGTGTTGAGGGCTGCCCTGTCAACATCAACATCCCCCGCTTTATCGAGCAGATCCGCGAGAAGGACTTCGGCGGCGCTCTCGATACCATTCGCGAGGACTCCATGCTTCCCGCCATCTGCGGCCGTGTCTGCCCGCAGGAGAACCAGTGCGAGGGCAAGTGCATCCGTGGTAAGAAGTCCGAGCCCGTGGCCATCGGCCAGCTCGAGCGCTTCCTGGGTGACCGCCCCGAGCTCGCCTCCACGCCCAAGATGGCTCCCAAGAACGGCAAGAAGGTCGCCGTCGTCGGCTCCGGCCCGTCCGGCATCACCTGCGCCGGCGAGCTCGCCCGCAACGGCTTTGACGTCACCGTCTTTGAGGCCTTCTTCACCGGCGGCGGCGTGCTGGTCTACGGCATCCCCGAGTTCCGTCTGCCCAAGGCAGTCGTCAAGCGCGAGATTGACGGCCTGGAGGACATGGGCGTCAAGTTTGAGTACAACTCCGTCGTAGGCAACATGGCCACGGCCGAGGAGCTGTTCGAGCAGGGCTTCGACGCCATCTACGTGGCGACCGGCGCTGGCCTGCCCAAGTTCCTCAACGTCCCCGGCGAGAACCTGCCCAACGTCTTCTTCGCAAACGAGTACCTCACCCGCGTGAACCTGATGAAGGCCAACAAGTTCCCCGAGTACGACACCCCCACCAAGCACGGCAAGAACGTCGTTGTCTTTGGTGGCGGCAACGTGGCTATGGACGCCGTCCGTACCGCCAAGCGCCTGGGCGCCGAGCACGCCATTATCGCCTACCGTCGTACCGAGGATGAGATGCCTTGCCGTCGTGCCGAGCTGCACCACGCCAAGGCCGAAGGCGTCGAGGTTCTGCCGCTCGTCTCCCCGCTCGAGTTTGTCGCTGGCGAGGACGGCTCCGTGTGCGCCGTCAAGGTCCAGAAGATGGAACTCGGCGAGCCTGACGAGTCCGGCCGTCGCCGCCCGGTACCCATCGAGGGCGCCATCGAGGAGATCCCCTGCGACGTCGCGATCTCGGCTATCGGCACCAATGCCAACCCCTTCGCAAAGAAGATCGGCGGCAAGATGGAGCTCAACAAGTGGGGCTACATCGTCGCCGACGAGGAGACCGGCCAGACCACCGATCCCCGCATCTGGGCCGGCGGCGACATCGTCACCGGTGCCGCCACGGTCATTCTGGCGATGGGTGCCGGCAAGAAGGCCGCCGCTTCCATCACCAAGAGCCTGCTGGGCGAGTAATCACCTACAGCGCTAGCCACCAAACGGCAAAGTCCCCGTCGAGCACGCGCCCGGCGGGGACTTTTTCTATGCCGGCCGCCCGACCGCCACAAAGGGGACAGGCACCTTTGTGGTGGTTGGGGGCCTGGTCGGCGAACCGATTCCGACGTTTGTCTCAATCTGTAACAGTTAGAGACCAAATTCCTCGCCACGTGTTACAGATCGAGACGTTAGGTTAGCGGCTGAACAGTTCGTCTCAATCTGTAACACCTAGAGCCCAACTATCAGGTTTGGTGTTACAGATTGAGATTTTGTAAAAGCCGAGAATGGGCGCTGCCACCAAAAGCCTAGCGCTTGCGGCGCTTGGTTGCGGCGATGCCGGCGGCGGCAACGGTTGCGCCGGCGATGCCGAGGGCGGCCGCGGCCGTCGCGGCGTTGTCGCCCGTAGCGGCCAGAGTGCCCACGGACTTCTGGGTAGCGGTGGCCTTCGCGGCCGGCTTGGGGGCAGCGGCCGTGGAGCTCGCCTGAGTCGGCGTCACGGACGGCGCGGCGGTCCCGCTGCCACCGCCCGGCTGAGGCGTGGGCGCCGGGGTGGGCTCAGGCTGCGGCGTGGGCTCAGGCTCGACCGCATCTCCGGAGCTGATTACCACGCTGCGGGCAACCTCGTCGGAGGTCCTAACATCCTGGATAGTGGACGACCCGGCAGCACCGATGACGAGTCCGTTTCCCGCAGTTTCTCGCACGGTGCCTCCGGCGGGAGTCGTAACTACCGATCCGCCATCAATTGAGAGACAAGGGGCTGCATCACCTTGATTGACAGCGTAGATTGCCGCCGCATTACCCGACACCTCAACATTTGAATTAATGATGTCAATTCGAGGGATGGCGGACTGGGAGCCGGACTGGGAATATATTCCGTAGCCATGTTTACGACTGTAGCCAGTTCCGTCACCGCATCGAGCCGTGAGGCTCGAATTCTCGACGAGCACCCGCGACACGCCGTCCCCCGCGCGCATCCAAACACCATCCGAAACGTCGGCCCTATCACTCGCCACGAGCGTAACATCCGCTCCGTTGGTAACACTCAAATATGTATCCTTACCCCCGGACGAATACAGGGCGACCGACACACTGCATCCATTGCGCGCCGCCGCATCTAATTTTGCGTTATCCACCGCGATGCACCCTCCATGCTCGGAGGAGATGTTTTCGGCATGGACTGCAACGGCGTTGAGCCCCCCATTCGCCTCCGCCTCGACGTGGACGTCGGCGCCCTCGTTAATGGTTATGTTGCCTGCCCGCGTGTGAATGCCGATGGTATGAGGCGCTTTGTTCGTTGCCGTCACGTTAACGTTGGCACCGCGGATGTCCACGTCGCCGCCGGTCTTACCGTCCCCCGAAACCGCTATCGTATCGGTCCCGGCCGTCGCGTTGAGAGTCACGTCGCCCGAGATGGCGAGGCTACCGCACTCGACCTTAACAGCGCTCCTGCTCTTCTGTGGTTCGGCCGTCGCGTTGAGGGTTCCCTCCCCCGTGATGGCAAGGTTGCCGTCCTCGACCTCGATAGCGCTCCGCAAGGAATCGGCCGTTACGGTGTTGGTACCCGTCACGCCGATATTGAGGTTGCCCTGAGCGCTGATACCGGCGCCGTTGTAGCCATTGAGCTTCATGTCGTCGGCGCCGTCCCAGGACCACGTTCCGGCCTCGTCGCCGGCGCCCTTGTTGTACTGCGTGCCGCCAACGTTGACCCATTTGGCGGCGAGCGCCACGCTCGGCAGCAGCAGCTGGCCGGCCATGAGCGCGCAAGCCCCCGCACAGGCAAGCTTGGCGCCCACACGTCGCCACGTTCCATGGGAGAGCGCGCACGAGCGGTCGCGGTTGATTGAGTTGTCATGGATTTGCTTTCGCATGTGAGCCTCCTTGTCGTAAGGGGTACCTCCGCTGTTTTATGTTGCAGAAGCTTGCGCTAGCGGTCGCGGCGCTTGGACGCGACGAAGCCGGCGCCGATGACGGACGCACCGGCGATGCCGAGGGCGGCCGCCGCCGTCGCGGCGTTGTCGCCTGTGGCAGCCAGAACACCGGAAGCGTTTTTGGCGCCGGCGGCAGTCTTGGTCGTAACGGTCTTGGTGACCGCCGTGGTGGTCTTTACGTCCTTGTCTACGGGCTTGAGGCCAGGCTTCTGCTCGGGATTGGGTATGGGGTCGGGATCGGGCTCCGGCGTCGGCTCAGGCCCCGGCTCCTGTCCGTCTCCAAAATCAATCACTACATCATGGGCGACCTCGGCAGAACCGACGATATCCGTAATAGCAGACGAACCGGCAACACCGACGACCTGCCCGTTCTGGGAGCTCGGCCATTTCCCCGTATCAACAACCTTTTTCACATCGCGCACGGCACCATCCGTCGGAGTCGTAATCATCGCGTTCCCGCGCGACTCGCCCCAGCTCAAATCAATCATTGCGGCACGGAACAGCGTCGCAGTCGCGACGTTGCAGTTGATCGCATAGATTCCCGCAGTCGCACCCGAAGCCTCAATCTTCGATTTGCGAATCTTGATACGAGGCGTTTCCGACCCGGTGTTTGCATCTGCCATGATTCCAAAACTTTGATTGCGGGCGGCATCGATGCCGTTTGCAGCAGACAGGCTTCGAGACGTAAGATTCGACTCCTCGACAAGCATCCACACCGCACCGCTTTGCGAGCGTGCGCTGATGCCCGCCGAGAGCCAAGCCGCACTGCCGGCGGAAAGCGCGACATCGGCTCCGTTGACGATTTTCATGAGGGTATTCTTCTTGATACCGACCGTATAAATGCACGCGGAAACCTGCCAGGCATCGGCTGTCTTGATCGACAGATTGGCGGCATCGATTGTGGCGTCGCCCCCGTGCACGGAGACATAATCCGGTTCTTCCTGCTCGCCTTCCTGAGCAGTGTGTCTACTGGGAAGGTTATCGGCAAAGATACCGTGGATGCCCTCCGTTGGACGCCAAGATCCCTCCGCCGATTTCGCCTCGATTTTGACATCGGCGCCCTTATCGATCGTCACGCTGCCGGCCGTCGCGCGAATGCCCGTCGCACTGCTCACTGCGCCCGAAGCCGTCACGTTGACGTTGGCGCCGCTGATGGTCACATCGCCACCCTCATTGCCGTCGCCTTCCGCCGCAATCACATCAGTCTGAGCCGTCGCATTAAGGGTGCCATCGCCGGTAATGGCAAGGTTGCCGTTCTTGACAGCAATAGCGCTCTGACCGGCATCGGCCGTGATGGTGTTGGTGCCCGTCACATCGATGGTGAGGTTGCCCTGAGCGCTGATGCCGGCGCCGTCGTAGCCGCTGAGCTTCATGTCGTCGGAGCGTCCCAGGACCACGTTCCGGCCTCGTCGCCGGCAACCGCGCCCTTGTTGTACTGCGTGCCGCCGACGTTGACCCAGTCGGCGGCGAGTGCCACGCTCGGTAGCAGCAGCTGGCCGGCCATGAGCACGCAAGCCCCCGCGCAGGCAAGCTTGGCGCCCACGCGACGCCACGTTCCGTGGGAGAGCGAGCATGCGCGGCCGTGGTCGATTGAGTTGTCATGGATTTGCTTTCGCATATGAACCTCCTTGTCGTAAGGGGTGCTTCTATAACACCATGTTACGGGAAGATATCCGGATCCCGGGGCACAAATTCTCATGTGGCGCACCTGCCAGCGCAAAAGGCAACGAGCACGCTATTGCCAAGCGCCCCCCCGAAAGGCCTGCCATCAATCCCTTTGTTGAGCCCTCTCATGCCCTCGCCAAGCAGGCATGTTGGGGTATCGCGCTCGTCATGATTCTTGCCTGCTTGTTCTCGACCCTCGACAACGTTGTCACGCTCTCCAACGCCCACGGCACCATTGCCGTACAAACATGGCCGCGCCTCTTTTTGGCGGCGAGCGGCCTTGCCGCCGGTCTTATTTTTGATCTTGCCGAGCGCCGTTACATGGGACTTGTCATGTTCGGCATCGCCGTGCTCTCGACCATTTCCATCCTAGCCGTGGAGGCCGGGGCCGATCCCAACCTGGGCCTTGTCGTCTTTTACCTGAGCTCGGGCTTTTTTGTCACGTTCTTTACCGCCACCTTTACGCAGCTGGCACCGCGCATGCGCGCGCCCGCCTTATGGGCCGGCATGGGTCGCGCTGCCAACAACGTATGCGCGTTCACCACATCGGGTATCTCGCTGGCGCTCGTGACCTCGGACAATGTTGCTCTCATCATGATCGGTGCGCTCGTTTTGCTCGTCGCCGCCTGCGCGGCATTCGTGGCAGCCGGCCTGTTCCGCCTACCCCAAACCGAGCAGGAGCGCGAGCGCGAGCAGCTGGCAGAAGAAGCACTCGCCGCCCCCACCATCGAGGAGCAACGCCAGGCCTTCATCGCCAACCACGCTCTCACCCCGCGCGAAGTCGACGTGCTCATAGCTGTAACCCAAGACGAGCGCCCGCTCAAGCAGATTGCCGAGGAGCTCGGCATCTCGATGCGCATGGTCCAGCGTCACCTGAGCTCCATCTACCAAAAGACCGACACGCAAACGCGCGCTGGTCTCACCAAGGCCTTCCCCTCGGCCTAAAACAAAAACCACCACAAAGGCCCCCTTTGCGGTGGTTTGAGCGGAGCAGAAGGCCACTCTGCCAGTTTGTCTCAGTCTGTAACAGATAGGCCCCTAAAAGCAGGCTTATTGTTACAGATCGAGACAGTAAAGGGACACGAAGCGATCCTTCGCAGCAACGACCCTCTAGTAAAGCGATGCGACATATCGGCCAAAGCCTGGCAATGCAAACTCAAAACGTCCTTGTAGAGGCTCTTCAATTACCCCAGCCTCTACCAGACGCCTTTTATACGTTGAAATCGAACCAGAACTCTTCTTAAGCCTCGCTGCCAGCTCTTGCCTGGTCGTCGTCCCAACCGGATTCATTGCACGAAGAAAATACAGGTCCCCTCGTGAAAGTTCCGCCGCTGTTGAAGCGAAAACTCGCGATTCTAGCTCCTCTTGCGCAAGTTTCGCGCCTCGTTCGACATCCTCAATAGAAACCTCGGAGGCTTGGCGCGAAGCATTCCATGCCCGATACCCCACCAACTGGAACATAAACGGAAAGCCATCGATCGCCTTGGCAGCGAGGTCGATCGCCTCATCGGAAATCGTCTTGCCGCCGTCCTCAATCGTTAGTCGAAACGCTTCTTTTACCTCAGTCGGTGAAATTGATCCCAGTGAATGTTGAGCCGCACGACGAAGAAACGATGTCGATTTCCCCGTCAGCAACGCCAGCACGCGAAACGGCAGCCCCGCCATAAGCAAAGCTACCTTTTTATTCTCGCTTACAAAGTGCTGGTAGGTAGTAACAAGCTCCGTCATTTGCGCAAACGATGCATCCACTTCGTCAACGGCGATAAGCACCCCAGTGTCAGTCGCTTCAAGCTGAGCAAACAAAGCGTTCATCTTAGTGCGCCAGTTAGCGCCCTCAAATTCAATATCGATGTTTTCCCAGCTCATGCTTCCTACGGGGGCAATGCCGACACTGTTCACACGCCTAGAAGCGGGCTTTTCGATCAGATGGGCAGCTGATTCGTTGAGGCGCTGCAAAATGTCTTCGAGCATCCCCTCCGAGGCCGTCACATTCGCTGTAATCCAGCCCTCTTGCTGGGCGCGGTACGACAGATATGCCAAAAGCGCCGTTTTACCTGTACCACGCGCACCATAGAAAACCGAGCAAAGATTGGGATCGGAATCGTCATTTTCAAACGCCAGCACCATATCATCGATGATTTGCTCACGGCCGGCCATATACGCCGGTACACGTCCGAACATCGGCGTGAATGGATTTGCCTGCCTGTACGCCGTCGGTGCCGCCATAAAGCCTCCCTTGAACTCATCCTTGAACTCATACAACTTAATTATGCCCCTACAATCTTTAAGTATTTTGAGTATCTTTGATTTTTTTGAGCATCCTTGAGTTCTTTGAGCGATTGGCCCCGGCAGAACCAGTTGACTTTCTCTGCCTAAAACAAAAACCACCACAAAGGTGCCTGTGTCCCCTTCGTGGTGGTTTTTGGTCGGTTAGCCTTCGAGCTGCGCTACTTTGTAGCGGTAGGCGGCGGCAATAACGTCTTTGCAACCCTCGCGGCCCAGCTTGGCGCGGTTGACGACGATGTCTTTACCGCTCGTCATCTTCCACTTTCCGGCACTGTAACGCTTGTAAAATGTCTCGCGCGCCTTCTGCTGCTGCTTGACCAGCTTGGCGCCCTTCTTTTTGTTGAGGCCGCGCTTCTTGCGCACGATCTCGACGCGATCCTCAAAGGGCGCAGTCACCAGCACGGCGATGTGGTTGGGGTTGTTGCGCAGCAGATAATCGGACAGACGGCCTTCGATAATGCAGCTCTCGGTCTCACCCAGATCCAAAATCACCTGGCTCATCTTTTGGAACAACTTGTCCGAGTACGAACGCGCATCGTAGCGGTCGGGCAGAAACGCCATGTTCTCCACGGCCAGGCGCTCGTCGTAGGCGGCCATCTTGTCGAGCGACTCGCCCGCGCGCAGCGAAGCACGCACCAGCAGCTCGTTATCGTACAGCGGAATCCCCAGCTCATCGGCAAGCATGCGGCCAATCTCGTGACCCTCGGCACCAAAGTCGCGCGCGATGGTAATGACCACAGGATTCTTCTTATTCTCCAGATCGCTCATCGCGATTCCTTTCTCTATGTGACAAAGGGGCTGTCCCTTTGCCACATTCTACGCTGCCACCATTCGCCTCTGATATGCCCTCACCAGCAGCGAGATACCAAAGTTGAGCACAAAGTACATCGCAAACACCAGGCCGTAGAGCATAAGAACCTGCGACAGGTCGATCGCGTGGGCCATCACGACGTTTGCCGTGTACATGAGCTCGGCCACGTTAATACCCGAAAGATACGAGCTGTCCTTGATGACAGTCGTGCACTGGCTAAACAGCGCCGGAATGATCGTCTTAAACGTCTGCGGCAGAATGATGTAGCGCATCGTGGCAAAGAAGCCAAAACCCTGGCTCTGCGCCGCCTCAAACTGACCACGCGGAATCGAGTTGAGGCCGCCGCGCACAATCTCGGCCATAACGGCGCTGGTAAACAGCGTAAAGGCGATGGTCGAAATAACAATGTCCAGGCCCTGCACCGTAAAGTAGATAAACAGGATCCACAGCAGGTTCGGCGTGCAACGGAACAGCTCGATATAGGCGCTCACCAAAATACGGAACGGACGGGGCGCATAGCTCTTGACGAGCGCCAGCACCGTGCCAAAGATGAGCGAGAAAAAAATCGACAGCGCCGAGATCTCGATCGTCTTAACAAAGCCGCCCCAGATGTAGAGCAGGTTGGTCGCGTTGAAGATTTCCATGCGCTAGGCCTCCTCTACGTTGTCGAGTCCCAGCTCGGCCAGGCTCACGCCGCGCGGACGCTCCTTGGAGCGGCGCTCAAGCCACTGCACCAGCATGGCGAGCGGAAAGCAGATGATGAAGTACATAAGGCAGCAGACGATGTATCCCTGCAGATAACCATACAGACTCACGAAGTTGTCGGAACGATACATAAGGTCGCCGCCGGCCACAAGTGCCAGCACCGACGTGTTCTTGACCAGGTTGAGCGCCTGGTTACACAGCGGCGGCAAAATGATCTTGAATGTCTGGGGCAGCACGATGTACCAGTACGCCTGCGCACGGGTGAAGCCCTGGCTCTGTGCCGCCTCCATCTGACCGCGCGGAACGGCCTCGATACCGGTGCGGATGACCTCCGAAATGTAGGCCGCGTGATACAGGCCCACACCCAAGAAGCCCAGCACGAACGGCGCGATGCGCACCGGCTGGTCGGCACCGGTTATGGCCTGCAAAAACTGCGGACCGGCCATGTACATAAAGAGCACCTGCACGGGCAACGGGGTATTCTGGTAAAACTCCACGTACACGCGGCTTATGGCGCGCAGCACGCGCGAGCGAGTAGTAGAGAACACGCCCAACAGCGTGCCCAGCACCAGCGACAGCAACAGACCGGCAACGACCACCTGCAGCGTCACGCCAAAGCCCTCCCAGAAGGGCCCCATGTTTTGAAATGTCGTCGACCAACGGTCGGCGTCAAATAATCCTTCGAGCATTTGATTCCTTCCTTGGACGATGCGCCTATACAAGACCCCAGGTCTTGACCTCTTGGTCGAGCCAGCCGTCGGCCAGGCGATCGCAAATCACCTGATCGACCACGGCCGAAAGGTCGCAGCCCTTCTTGGTCGCCACGCCGTAGCCCTGCTCGCCAAACTTAACCTCGGGCTGCAGCAACTCAACGGTCTCGTTCATGTAACCGGCCAGCGTGGAGCGGTCCATGGCAAAGACGTCGATATTGCCGGCGTCGAGCGAACTCTTGATGATGGGGTAGCCGCTAAAGGCCCTAAACTCGGGCTTGCAGCTAAAGCCGTTGTCCTTGATCATCTGCTCGATCAGGCCCTGCGTGGTAGCACCCTGGCTCACGCCGATGACCTTGCCGTCCAGGTCCTCAATCGAGGTAAAGCCCGAACGCTTCTTGACCATGAGTCCCACGTAGTCGGTGCGGTACGGTGTCGAGAAATCCCAGCTCTTCTTGCGCTCGTCGGTGATGGTGTAGGTCGCCGCGACTACGTCAAGTTGACCGTTATCGATCAGCGGGCCGCGCGTCTTGGGCGTTACGTCGGTAAACTCGACAAGCTCCTGGGCACGGGCCTCCTTGTAGCTCACGCCAAAGACGGCAGCGGCGATCTGATAGCACAAATCGACTTCCATGCCCTCAAAGCGACCCTTGGCGGTGTCGTAATAGCCGTAGCCGGGAACGTCCTTCTTAACGCCGGCATTCAGATGGCCACGCGACTTGATGGCCGCAAGCTTGGACCCCTTGTCGGAGCCCTCGCCGCTGGTGGAGTGGCCGCAACCGACAAGCGCGGTCCCCGTCAGCGCAAGCATGCCGGCGCCAGCCAGCTGCAAAAAGTGACGGCGCGATACGGCCGCCCTCGTCATATCCGTCATGTCCATCACCCGCGCCTAGTGCAAGATCTTGGACAGGAACTCGCGGCAGCGCGGGTTCTCGGGATTATCGAAGAAGTGCTCGGGGGTGCCCTCCTCCAGGATGCGGCCGTCCTCCATAAAGATGACGCGGTCGGCCACCTGGCGGGCAAAACCCATCTCGTGGGTCACGCAGATCATGGTGATGTCCTCCTGCGCGAGCTCGATCATAACGTCGAGCACCTCCTGGACCATCTCGGGGTCGAGTGGCGAGGTCGGCTCGTCAAACAGGATGATGGGCTGCTTGGTACACAGGGCACGGGCGATGGCGATG
>PPYF01525472.1_pt1 | contig 21993 bp, 17 predicted proteins | sample 1559871 | NCBI WGS metagenome assembly PPYF01 (sample SAMN08240021, study PRJNA423297) | Human gut metagenome, whole genome shotgun sequencing project.
AAGTAATGCCCTTGCATACTAAAAAGGATAAACATTCGGAAATACTTAAAACGATAAGAGATGAAGGCATTGAATAACCACTCTATATTACTTGCCTATTATAGACTTTCTTTTTATCTCATATTGTCTGTTGTTATAGCTATTTCATTTGTAGCAACATATTATAAGACAACAGCAGCCGAGCTTTCTCAAATCCATGCACAAGCGAAAATATATGAGAAAACATACTTGGAACAAGTAGAATTGATTAATGAGGTCGATTCCATTATCAATTATATCATTCTGCCGGATAAGAATCATTATGTCAATGAAGTCGTATTACGAAATGTAATAATGAAGAGGAGAACGGGAGCGATGAAACACATTGATCGGACAGAAGGAGAAGATTTCATCCTTACAAAAAAAATATTGAATGATATGGACATTTTTATAGAATTGAAAGACTCCATACGCTCGTTGAAAAGACAAGAAGATGTTCTTAAAAACAACATAATAAGATGTATAAGCAAGAAAAATGAAAAAGCATTGAAAATCTCGGTCAAGTCGGGAGCTTCGGTAAATAACGAATAAAAAAACGAATAAAATATGGAAAATAGCAGAAAAGAAAAAATAGCAGGTTTTAGCTATGTTTCGATTATCTTTCTAATTTTCTTTTTCTCTTGCGTCATAATATTGTTTTATCGGAATACAGATGTTGTGGCATCCGGACAAAAAGAATATGATATAGCAAAGATAGAGCAAATAGGCGAATTGCGGGATGTGCAAGGACAAGCAATGATAATAATTGATTCGGTTTACAGCAGAATAAGACACTTTAATCCGGAAATACGTGCCAATTATGAGGAAACGGAAATAAACTTCCTGTTGAATGACTTGAAGAATCTATATGAATCACATACTTGGGATCCCCGTTACAAGATCTTTCTCCAGTTTGCAGACTGTTGTGAAATGTGGCTCACTGATAAGAAAGAAATTTGGAGCAAGAAAAATAATATCTCCGGCTTCACCAGAAACTTGGAAGCTTGTGAAGCCGGGATTGCCGGACAGGAAAAGGTTGTAATCGAAAATGATAAATAATGTTTGATATGAAAGTATTTACAGTAAAATTGGCCATTGTCGGTATATCAGTTGTCATGTGTATGGCTATAGCCGCTGTTATCCGTTTCAATTGGGAAGAAAAAACTGTGCGTGCTTCGATAACGCCTGTTGATATCCACTTGGGTGAAAGTATCACACTTAAAGATAGCACAGCCGGTGCGACAGCATGGTTATGGGAATTAGGCAATGGGGATACGTTGTCCGTGCGTTCAGCCACTTATACTTTTCCTGAAGCGGGGAAATATCAGGTAAGGCTTTTGGTTAACAATTCCATTTCCGCCAAATTCGTTGTGAATGTGCATGCGTTTCATACTGATGGGAGAGAGGAAAAACCAGTGAAAATTATAGCTCCGGATATAGCTATTCAGGGAGAGTTCATCATATTCAAGGGAGAAGGTGAATCGAAAGAGTGGCGTTGGGAATTCGGGGAATCCGGAATCATAGATTCCAGGGACAAGAATGCCATTTATGCATATATGCAGCCCGGCACTTATGAGGTGCAGCTTTCTACCGAAGATACCCGATATCCGGTCAGGCATATGCTGGAAGTGCTTCCCCGGTATGAGAATAATGATACGGTCGATGTTTTAGGAGCCATCGGAGAAGATATAAGGATCAAGTTGCAGGCGGTGGCGGACGGAGAACCGTTTACCGAGAATTACCATTATGTTCTGGATAATTATTTGTGTTCTAATCCGGATGCCATGGTCATAGTGAATGGAAAGCTGCGCAATGATTTTTACTCTTATTGCCAGGGGTTGAAGATAATAGGACTGAAAACAACCGTTATTGAGCATGTTTCCGTTACTATTGACCCTCAAGAGGAACAGTGTATCAACAAATTAAACATCACACAATATGAATCGGAAGAATAACCCAATCCGGAAAATACTCAGAGTCCGGATATCACTGCTTTTGTATACTACCATTGTCATGCTGGCTTCCTGCGCTCCGGTGAACCGTTTTACCCGTTTGAAGAAGGTTCCCGGCGAATATGCCCGAAATTATGAGATAGGCGGGATAAAGATGGAACAGAAATTCCTGGAGCATGCCACTCCCTGGATTGTATTTTCTGCTAAAGATGGGAATATGTCTCATAACTATCCCGGCGGAAGAATCAGACGTAAAGAATTCGGATTTTTAGAACCTTTCTTTGTCATAAAAGAAAAGGGCAAGCATATTGCCGTGGTGAAATATTCTCCTGATTTGGCAGAAGGTTTAAAACTGAAAGAGCGTAAAAATGCTAAATACTATGGTTGGATACGTAAATCGGACTTATTACTCCGTCAGGAATCTGAAACAGACGTATATACTGGATTGAAAAACAAATATATCATAACGCTTACGGATACAGCGGCAGTCAATCATTCTTCCTCCTGTTTGTCAACTGATTCCGCTTATGTTTTTGCCGATCCCGACTTGACAATCAGAAGAGGGGGAATTCCCGTTTATTCGATTGTCTATTTGCTTAAAAAATCGGAAAAGGGAAACTCCGGACTTATTTCATCAGTACCGGAGATATATGCAGACAGCGTTGCAGGACAGGTGTTGGGGTGGATTAGTACAGATATGTTGCAGAAGAAAGGTGCCCGGCTTCATGGAAAATTATATCCTTCCCCGGTTGATGCCCCCTCTTTAAAATATGTTCCGGTTCTTTCTATGAAACATCAGCAGGATTCGACTGTGCTACAGGTTTGCCGGTCAATTCCGGTTATCGACAGGAGTGCAAATTTTATCCTTAATACAAAAGGGGGACGCATTACCTATCCACGCTATGAACAGTTACAAACAGACTTGAAGAAAATTAATATAGTTTTTGCTGTAGAAGGGCAGAAGGAGATGCAGGCTGAGTTTCCCGGTATGGTGAATGTCATACAGAACCTGGTTCAAACTCTTCGGGAGAATCCGGACGGATTTGGGTATCGTATCGGTGTCTGTACTCCTTTTCGAAAGAACGGGAACCAGACCGAATCTCCTTTTGTGGTACAGCCATGCACGGATTATATTTCTTTTATGGATTCGTTGTCCGAGGTAGCTTTACATATAAACAACTTCAGCGTGCAGGAAGAACAAGTGTGGTCAACTTTGCATAAGAGTGTCGATATGCTTGAAAAGTATAAGAATGAGACTAATATAATAGTGTTTGTCGGGACGAAAGGGTATGGCGGAGAGTCTCCTTCGCTATCGCTGGCGAAGAAAACAGCAGGGAACAATTGCAGGATATTGGCTTTCCAATTGTATGCAGGTGAGAAATTTACCTATGATAACTTTGTACTCCAGATGAAAAATCTCATTACCCTGTCGGCAGACAGTATCTCCGAAAAGAAAAAAGAAATGCTGGTATCTGCTGTCCATTTGCGTGAAAAGAATAGTTGGAGACAAGGACATAAAAACATCTATAGCCTCGATTTTCCGGATGCAAGCATGTCTCAGGGCTGGTTGTTGTTTCCTGAAAAGGAGAAGAAGATGACTTGGGATAAATTGTCATTTTCCACAGACACTTTGATAAGTCAGATAAAGCAGGATAATAGTATGTTATTGCATGAGTTGGATAAAGCCTTTATGAGTATGGGAAACTCTAAAACAATATTCAGTTCCGCTGCAGCTTCATACTTGAACATTCGCAATGACAATTTGCCTGCAAGTCTGCTGAATTGTTTTGCATATAGTTCTCCTTTGTTATTTATACCCGGGCAATTTCGGTATTCATCCGGAAATATGCCTGAATATTTCCTTCTGCTGAACAAAGAGGAAATGGATAATTTGCGTTCTTTTATAGAAGGATTGTCTTCTTTTGAAGTCGATTATGTGGAAGAAGCCTCTTTTTATCTTCCTACCGGAAAAATCCGTAAACAATTGTGCAGATATCTTTTTAGGAAAGTGAATGAGAATAGATTGTGCGGGATGAGTAAGAAGCGGGTAGGAGAGATGAAACTGGCGGACATCCTGTCTGTGATAACGGGATGTCCTGCCAGTCTTTCTTTTCCGGTAAATCCTACATTGGAAGAATTGAAAAAGAAATGGGTTGTTACAGATGAACTTTTAGATGCCATGCTACAATATATAGCATCCAAAAAGCGACTTTTGGACACCGGATATAAGAAAGAGAGTTTTATATCCAACGGACAGTCTTATTATTGGCTCCGGTGTGATATGTTGCCTTGAAATCCATCATATAACTGTGACACCCGTTTAGTCTTCCGGCCAGTCCTCTTCATAATGTGCATTTCCTACACTGATTTTCTGTGCGCTGATGACAAACCGGGTAGTCATAGGATGAACGCCTATACTGTTCAAGGCTTCCTCAAAGTCAGTGATATAACCGTTGTCCCATTTCAATTCCTTCATTTTTGCATCTTCGTCACCTTTCTTGAAGGTGATAGTGCCGGAGTGGGGCTTAAACTGGTTGGTCATATTCTCTAAAATAATAGAATCGGGAGTAGATTCTATATGTATATAAATTTTGCCCCCGTAGATAGGAGATGCAGGTCTCCCTTTCGAGTCTACGTCCCTGGTGAATTTATAACTGCAATCCAACACGTCCCATGTTTTACCTTTGAAATTTAATTGTCCTTTAAATGCCATAATTTTTCATTTTTTAGTTAATAAGAATTTTAGTTTGATATTCTATTTCTTCAAAAAGAAGAAACGTTAATTCTGTTGCAATGTTAGTGAAAAAGAAGCATATATAATTTATCTATTTTATTAAATATATTATACATATTCAAGAGATGTCACAAATGTGCATTGATATCCAGAAAAGCATCCGTTTTTTCATTTTCGTTTATTTTGAATATGTCTTCCGAAGGTAACATATTTAATTGTTTTTCTATCATAATATCAGCTTCGAATAGCATTTTGGTAATCTCATCCAACAATTTTACGCATTTCCCACCCGGCAGAAATTCTTTTATCCTTTCAGAAGGAATATTGTTTACTTGCAATATATAATCTTTCTGATTGTTGATGTAATATTCGTTGCGGATAAAACTGAAATCCAGCCGTTCCCTTTCCGCAGACGGCAGTTGTGGAGAGGTTTGCCTTACTTTAACGGGGAGCAGTTTGACCGGTAATTTAAGAATGGAAGTCAAAGCCTGTTCTATTTCTTCATTATTCCCACGTATGTGATGTATACGGAGTAAGATATGAATAAATAGCCATCCTTCATCGGCTTCCAATAGTTCTATGATTGGCCATTGTCCGGCGAATAAATCAATAAAATTCCTGTACCGGCTGCTTTTATCGAGTTGATGTTCCCATAAGTGCATTTGTATTCTTATGGCATCTATCTCATTTTCAAAAAGAGAGAATACGCGGCGTATTTCCTCTTCTTCTATCCTTACGCTGTTAATTTCCTGTTTAATCTGCTTTATGTTGGCAGGGGTATTTAAGGAATGACGGTTATCGAAAAAAAGATTTTCCGGTAATATGTCGACTAGCCCTTCTCTGTTGACTTTGATTTCGATATACTCTTCTTCCAGTCTGTTCAAGGTATATTTTTTCTCAATTGATTCAATTTCCTTTGCAATTTTCGCACGATTGCTTCCTGTTCGTACTATACGTATGCCGGTGTCGGTTGATATTCCGTTTTCAATCATCAGAGCCGCCGCAAATTCAGCCAGATAGTCGGTGGACAAGCTATTGTGATGACAAATGGCTTTTAAGTCAGAGTTATTTTTCATTTTCAATCTCCTGTTTATCTGTCAGAAAAATACGGTAATGGAAACTCGATGGAGAACGTGATACCAGTTTATTCCTCAAGTCTTCCAATATGGAAGAATCTACGTCTCCCTGTATTTTCAGATAAATATCGATACTTCTTATTAATCCTTCTTGTGGAAATTCACTTTTTACAAATCCTTTTTTTACATCTATAGATATAAGTATGCCATCCAGTTCTTTCCGGCAATAATCAATAATATCATATTCGGTGAAGATCCGGTCTCTGCTTGTCAGCAAATACTTGTATGCTGTAAGGCTTTCTCTTGATTTTTGTATATTTTTTCCTCCTCTTGTTGTTGTGAGGAACATTGCATTATTGTCAATAAATGCCGATTCGGCCAGAAGGTTCAGAGGAGTGCCTGATAAGATGTTATTGGCGGCTTCGCATAAAGTAGTCCAATAGGAAACATATAGAATGTCTGTGTTTTTAAGTGCGTCTACTATCAGATATGAGTGAGGGGCTACCGTAGCGTCTATCTTCGAGAAAATTTTGTTTATGGATTCAAATATCTCATGTATTTGGGACATTTGTGTGACGAGCATGTTTTTATTGGCGGTGGGTAGCAGAGCGCTGTGATCATAAATCAAGTTCATCTGGCGATATAATGAATCTTTCAGCTCGCTGGAATTCAGTCGTTCGCATCCACCGTGTTTTATTGTATATACACCTTCTTCCCGGTTTTCTTCCGTCACTCGGGGTATGCTTCGGTACACTCTGTTCAAAGAGTCCGATACTTCTGATACAGAGAGAAAATGATGGCCGGGTTTCAACTCCAAGGGGATGATTGTTGCCGGGTTTCCGGTCTCGGCAGTCAACGTGTTCAAATATTTATTTTCCACAACCACAGCGTTGATATAAATTTCCATACCTTCGATTGCGTCCGTGTCGAACTGTAGCGGGAGTTCCATTTTGAACCAGTACAGCTTTTGTTTCTGTTCCCGGCAAAGCTCTTCAGGATAAACATCTTCCAGTTCGGCAGGCAAATAGCGACGTTCGACTTCATCAAGCGAACGATTCCAGCCGACAGAATAGAATTGATTGGCATAACATGCCAGTATGTCTTTTCTGATTGTGATATCCGTATCATAGATCTCAAATATATCGTGTGTACCGATATTGTAAAGCAAGTCAGGTTTACAAATAAGTGGGACCCCTTCGATACTCCATTTGGCATAACTCAGAAGTGAGTATAATTTCTGCCGGTCTTTTCGTGCCGGAAGATTAAAAAAGAAAGTGAGCGTATCCATATTATCCAGGTTCGACGCTAAATCAACCCCTATCCACAAAATCCGGATTATAGGTTCAGTCTTCGGGAGATAGCTGTGGGCAATATGATTTTTTGTCATATTCTCATCAATTTCGTAGATATTTCCCAAGTGTAAAATCCGGCGGACATCTCCGGCATGGATAGTAGTATCCTTAACAGGATAAAAGGTGACAGCATTGCTTTTTCTTTCGTGGGTTGACTCGCAAAACACGCCTGTTTCTGTTGTAATCATATGTCTGCTCCTTTGCGAACGCATATGCACGATGCCGTGGGCCGGCATATGACAGATTGATAAGTCCGGAATCAGTATCCGGGCTATTTTATCCAACATTCTGCGATTACTTTCTTCAATCTCTTGGGAGATGGAAAATAATTCGGATGCCAATCCTTCCAGCAAGAGTTTAATCAAGGGGTCAAGATTTTCTATTTTCTTGATTCCCAGATAACTCATTGCATGTTTATACATGCGGTTGATAATATTTTCTTTCGAGTTCATTCAGGACAATCTTATAGAAAAATAACTTCCCGGGAACATTTCCTGCAGTACATCCCGGATAAAAGCAAAATGCCGGTGCCGTATTTCGTTTCCTACATTCATCATGCTCTCAGCATCTTCGTGCAGTGCACGGTTTTTGAATGTCAGATGCTTGAAATCATATTGGGCGAAACCATCTTCCTCGATTATGATATGTTGCGGATCAATTTCCACATATTCGTCTCCGGTGTAGAATTCCGTGCCGTTATTGCCGATTGCGTGGCCAAATTCATGAGCAACTGCGCACTGATCTCGTACTTTTGTGTAAATTATTCCGTGTCTTGCATACGCGGAATACCCTCGATTAGAATAGAGATCAAAGTCATTGAGATAAATACGTCTTCCTTCCCATTCGACTCCTGTCGAGTTGGCAGAACTGTCCGGATTATTCTTTACTACAATAACATTCCAATGCTCCCCGCATGTCACAGTTTCTACTTTGAAATTAATATTGAATTCTTTTTTACCATAAGACCGGTTAAAGCTGTTGCCTTGGTTGGTATTCACAATTGCGTACGCTTTTTCGTTCCAGCACATATAAATCAAATCCTTGATTCCTGACCTTACAATTTTTTTAGCATTTTCAGTCCAGTCATATCCGGTCACACTTTCAAAAATGTATTTCCATCTTTGTACTACCGTGATTTCCATTGTATCTGTATCCAGAATCACATCCATCCATTTGGTTTCTCCTATTTGTCTCATGCTATCATCGTATTTTATTTTTCATATTGCGCTTTGAGCTGTTTCCTTAACAATGCCGGCGGCACTCCGAATTGTTTTTTACAGAACTTGTTGAAGTGAGCCGGAGAGGAAAAACCGAACTCATCAGATATGGTGGCTATATCCGTGTTTTCCGTTATTAATCTGAATTTTATACTGCAGCTTTTCCTCTTTTGCATCCATTGATAGGCCGGCACTCCAAAATTGACAAGGAATTTATTCCGGAAATCCGATAGGTTATAACCTGTCAAACGGGCAAGTTCACTTACATTTTTAGCTTTTGGATATTGCTCCAAAACGATTTGCCTAAAGTCGATATTGTGCGTAATTAACGGATAAAAAAAATGCAATATTTCTTGTTTTGTATAACATGCACGTAACAGGATGAACAATTCCTGCTGTTTCTCTTCATGCAGGTGAGGGCAGTTAATCCCCTTTTGAAGATATCGTACCAACAACAGGACATAGTCTTTTAGCAGCTCATGTATACTTACCGCTCTTAATGTATAGCTCATCTCTTCAGTTTTTTCCGCCAATTTCTGGAATGTATATTTATCGCACTGGTTTCTGAACCTGTCAAAAGTGAAAACTATCATTTGTGACGCTGATAACACCTTATAACTGCAATTGGAATTATTCGGAAGAAAAATCATCTCTTCCTTATGTACAAGGATGTTTTCAAATTGGTCGCAGGTGATTGACAATTGTCCGGTGATAACAAAGATTATATGATTATTTTCTTTATTAGCCTGGATAGATGTCTCTCCTTCCTTCAGTTCCCAATAGGTGAAGCCATTAATAAATTCGGGAAGATAATTTACACACGGAGTAAATTGAGGAGCGGTAAATATAGTCATGCTCAAGATTCTTTAGTCAAATAATAGCCTAAATCACCGGAGTTGCAATAATATCATCTCCTGTTTCCCAAGGTGATATTTCTATGCTTCCACTGATAATTTGCCCTACTCCTTGCAGCTTGATAGTGTAGATATGATTTCTCACCATTGAGGGAACTTTGGCATTTACTTCCACATCAATCCCGTTATATTTCCCAAAAACGCTGATCTCAGCTTCTTTCGCCCCATTTTCATATGCGTAGAACACCTCTGAATTTTCAGCATCAGACACTCCGCCGACGAGAGGGGTACTGTATCTCTTTGTATAAATCACTCCGGCAGCATCAGCCGGGATGGTGGAAGGTGTATCGGAGAAAAGAAAAGTCCGGTCTGCTCCACCCGTAAATCTGATACTGTCGATACTCATCTTATTGTCAGTTCCCGGATTAATGTCGATGCGGGCAACACTACGGATTAGAGAAATATCTACCCTTTCACTGGTGTTACTGCCCACAGAAGCTTTCGCATATAAAAATACCGGCGGTGGAGTAGTTGTGTCCGTGCTGCCGGTGACTTTCAGCAGTTCCGTTTCCGAAAATGTATTTTCATCTACGGTCAGGGCAGAATGGTTTGCAAGGAAATACAGTGTTTTCTGTTTATCCGCCGGCAGTGAAAGTTGAAAATTATCGGTGCTGACATCAATATTCTCAAATTTCCTGAGATAGTTTCCGTTGCTAAAAGCATAAGCATGTAGCGAACTGACAATTCCACCGGTTTTGTCGTCTGCACGGAGCGGAAGATTGAACTTGAACAAATCGTTGCCCGCTTTTTGGGGTACAGTAGTAGAAAAAGTATCTTCCTGTGAACAGGAAGTACATAGCGCTCCGGCAAAGGCGAGCACTATTAATAGATTTTTTTTCATCATTTCAATTTTTATTTATTAGGGTTTATATAATAGTTTTTGTATGTACGTTTCCTGCAGTAATTTCTCCCCCTTCCTGCCAGCCTTCGGTTTTTATACTCCCTTCTATAATCTGACCGACAGGTTTCAACGTAATCGTGTATAAATAATTGCGGTAAATATTCGGTATGTCGAGGTCAATCCGGCTGTTCACTCCGTTGTAACGTCCATATACCGATACGTTTGCAGTCTCCATGCCATTCTCGTAAACATAAAATAGGCCCTTCAGTGTTTCTCCCGTTCTTCTTGCAGGCGAAGAAGCAAACCTTCTGGTGTAAGTCGTGAACCGAGTGTTTTCGGGAGTAGAATGTTCGGAATGTGGAAATAAATAGCTGCGATCCGCAACATTGCTGATGGTGATGCTGTCTATCTCCAGCAATGGGTTATCACCGGTGCTCAGGTCTATTCTCGAAGCGCTTCGAGTGAAAGAAAGCTCTTCCCGAATGCTTCCGGTTGTAGCGGATTTGAATGAAGAAGTCATGAAATATTTATCGGGCGATTCTGTAGTCTGTGAAGTACTCCGGTTTATCAAATCGGCTTCAGTGGCAACCTCATTATCCGGTATATTCGGATAGTTAGCCAAAAAATAGATACTGCCGATTTCCTGGGTTGCATCAAGTGCCAGCCGGATCATTCCCTCCTGGTTCATCTCTATCCTCTTGAAATGTCGGATACTTTTTCCTTTGTTATTAAAAATATAAGCATCCAGCGTATTGACTACATCGTTACTTTCGTTATTACCGCTTCCTGTGAGGGATGGTATCTGTATCTGAAAGCTATAAATATTGTCTTTTTCGGGGCATGCTTCTTCAGACATGCAGGAAGAAAGAATGGCAATCGTTAAAGCGGTAATGAATACTCTATTTATTTTTTTCATTTATTCTTAGTTTAATGGACAAGAATTTATTTACTGTTCACATCTTTGATACACCTGACATAGGCATACGATTTTTTACTTATTTCGCTGAGTTTGACGCTTTTTATGGGAGTCTCGGCCTGTATCAGGTTTCCGTAATATATGCTCATTGCCTGTCCGTCCTTCCGTTCGTCGTCAGCACACCATAACCGGAAACCTTGTTCGAATTTCGGGTCTTCGGGAGACGGGCTGATGGATGATTTTGTCCCACCATAAGGAATATACATACATCCGCCTCCGGCTCCTGCAAGTTTCAGAAATTTGGCTACGCCGCTTACGCCGTTTATTTTGACAGTGTCGTTGCTGGCGATTACTTCACTTGCGGTAATCCGTTCCCCATTATAATCCCATGAACCGGGAACTCCCGAACCGTTACCGAGTAATTGGAATAATTCCGTCGCGGTCGGTATGCGGTACCCTTCGGGGCAAGGTGTGTTTTTCGCTTCCATCCACGGTAAATCAACAGTTTGATTCCCCTGGTTGTCCACTCCCGATTCCCATGGGACATATATATAATTGCGTCCGTACTGAAACATGCCTCCCAGCGTATTCAGCCATTCATGCTTATACATCCCTTCCACGTCATATCCTTTCATCGGATAAATCTGGTCGTCCGGGGTGCGCGACCGTGCGTTAAAATTCATCCATGTCCTTCCGCCCAAAGTGACTTCGCGGATGTATAGTGGCGGGCATCCTACTATCAGAGAGATATTGTTTGTCGAATGCTGCCTGAGAACACTTTTTACGTTCAGTGTAGTCATATAGGGCAATGTGTTGTCTCCCTGGCCTTTTACATGGATATGGTATTTGGTTAGTATCCTATCATCTTCTCTCCGTACTTCAGGCAAGCTTGTCTGTAAGTTGGACAATTCGTCTATGACAGACTCAAAATCTACAGCGCTCTCTGCCATGAAAGCAAGTGTGATGTCACCGCCGGTATAAGGTACATCGAGTGACTGTCTTGAATCCGACACGACAGTTCCTGCCGGAAAAACAGAGTGTTCCATATCTATCAATAACTTTTCGTCCGCATGTGCGGCTGTATTTACCGTATCCGTCTGTGTCCATTCGTCAATGCTGAAAAAACCGGTCACTTCAGTACCTGCGTCCATAACTTTGAGGGTATATTTCGTATTTCTTGAAACTTGAGGCAGTGAAGCTTTGAACGATAGCGGAATACCGTCATATTCGCCTTCTACGCTGAAAATCACGGGAGTGTTGCTTTCGTATATTCTGAATATGTTCTCTTTCTTTCCGCCTGCCGGAGGAGTAAATTCGTAAGTTCGAGCCACTTTCGAAGTGGAACTTGCCGGATGTTCCTGTGAAAAAAGCAGGGTAGAAGCGGGCACATTCTCTATATGGATGCTGCTGATGCGAAGCAGGTCGGAAGAAGTAGCATCCATATCTATCTGCGCCACCCCGATGGAAAGTGGTATGCGGTAGGCAGAATTGTCCGTTCTGAGCAAGCTGCCTGTATAAAAATCGACAGGATATTCGGATTCTTCGGTACGGATTGCCAAAAACTCGTCCAATGTTGTTTTGCCTGTTGCCACGGCTGCCAGCCCGGCGGGTTCCGTCTCACCGGAAAAAAAGAAAACACGTGCGTTAGGGGGAACGGACAGGCGGAATGGGGAAACCAGCCCGTGCCCTGTTTTGTACAACATATTATCTTTGAAGGTATAGTAGCTTATTTCCCTGTCGGACGTTTCCCCGAGCCGGTCACTGATTTGAAAAAGCGCGGTTCCGTCTGATGATGTCATTTCTTCGTCCGTTTGTCCTTTACATGCCGACAGTATAACCAAAATGAGCATGATGGCTAAATAGCCATTTTTATTAATATAAGTTCTCTTCATACTACGCTGATTCTTTATTTAGGTAAATCGGAAACAATATCTTGAAGCACCGGCAAATCACCCATGTAGCATAATTCCTGGAATCTATCCATGCAAAATGGAGGCCACAGGCTTTCTCCACCATTCTCAGTTAGAGTCATATTGCTGTTGTGGCCATATCCTAAACCGTGTCCAAATTCATGAAAAAATGCAATGCGTGCCTGGCGGCTCACCCGATCCATGTAAAAAAATGTATAGTATTCCTGATACATTGAAATGCGATAGAAATTAACCGTAAGCCCTTCAGCGAGAATATTATATTCAAGAATGCCAAATTCAAATTTCTCTTTAGAAAATAACTTGTTCATTAAGGCTGTTTTATTTATTGGGATACGCATGTCATCATACAGTCCATTAAGTTTGTCCAATTCCGATTGGAAATAGTCGGTGGAAAACATATAGGCCACGTTTACAGCCAGAGCACAGATATGTCGGGCTATGTCAGGTGTCATTTTAAGTACTTTAGGGCTCAATTCCGTATCTGCACTTGCTTTCTGAAAGCCTATTTCCCAATGGCATTTGATAGTTTTTATTTTTTGGATGTATGGGGAGTCGGAATAAACTATCTTCATTTCGCAATTGCTCATCGACAAGTCTTCCTGAGCGGGAATCCATACTTGTTCTCCGTCTTCCCCTGTAAATTTGCATTGCTTGAACATTACCGGTATATCTATTTTCGACTCTTGGAACGGATGGATGATGCCATAATGCGCTAATAAAAAATACTTGTCGCTATATTTCTTGAATTTAATCCATATTTCAGTATCTCTCAGTTCCACCGGTGCAAAAAGTCTGGTAACCAGTTTTTTATCAGGTGTGTCAATACTGACGTTGAGAGGTTCGTCCACTTTGAACCGTCTGGTGGTAATCATGGATGCAGGTTCGCTTTCCATAAACATTATACTGCTGTTGTCTGCCGTGTAGCTGGATTCATTTACTTTTATCTCTCCGTAACTTTCCTCGCTATGCGAATATGCCAACCGAATTGTAGATATAAATCCTGGGATGATGTCGAGATGGTTGAAACGATATTCTACTATAGACGTTTCCATACTGTCTATCGCGATCTTTTGAGTAATCCGCACTACACCGGAAAGTTCTTTGCCCGGAAGTGAAAAAAAAGCCCTGCTTCGGGTGATATCTATCGGTGCAAGTATATCCTCTCCATCATATGTGCCGTTTCCCAGCATTACGTTGCTGACTTTGGCTTCCGCATCGGGCACAATTTCTATTTTCTGGATAAGTTGTTCCAATTGCGAACTGTCGAAACTCAAAAGCACTTCGACACGCCCTGTCAGCCGGGGAAGCCTGACTTCCATTGTCTGATTGGAGACGTCCGAACTAACAGTGAAGCCCACCTTCTTGTACAAATAGTCCTTCTCAAACGGAATTCCTGTGTGCGAATGGGCGATCCAGGGTTGCGTCACATCTTCGGGAACAGTACTGTCCGGTGAAATATCTTCTGTTGTAGCCATGAAGTATGCGATGTAATTGCCGGGCTCGATACCTTCAACATATAATTTGTCCGTATTCGTCCCTCTTAAGTGGAAGGTACGGTTTATATTTCCCTTCCCGTCATGGATAACACACCACACTTGTTTGATTTCTTGCGGAGTATCAGCTATGCTCCGGTTCAAAGGCGCTTCCTCCACAGAAGAGCTTAGAGAATGAATGGTAAAACAAACCGTTCCCCGCCCGTTCGTCAATTTGTTTTTCATGTCGTCTGTCTCTTCCGTACAGCAACTGCACAGAAGTACCAGCATACTAATCTGGAAAAATAGTTTATATGGATAATTCATACATATATATTAATTAGGAATCCAATCCGTTTTCATGCATCTTGCATACGCATATGCTTCTTTGTCAAGTTTAAACTCATAATCGGGAACAATATGCGGTCCGTCGCTGAACGTCAACTTATAGGCGTAAGCGGTATTGGCGCCGAAACTGTCGGAAGCCCATAAACATAAGCTGTTTCCCAAATCGGGTGCATCCGTTGTGTATCCCGCTGTTTCCTTCATCCCGGCCAATGGGAAATAAAGTACAGGTCCGAATTTACTCTTTACTTCCAAATATCTGGGGACTGCGTTTTTTCCGCCGCTACTTACTGTTCCGCCGGCGGCTACCAACATCCTTGAGGTGATTTCGTCACCATAACATATCCATTTGCCGGGAATTACGCCTTTTCCTTCGTCTCCGCATAAAAGAAATTGCAGTTCGGTGTGTGTAGGTAGCCGATAACCCGGTGGACAGGGATTTTCTGTCCATTGTATCATGTCCCCCCGTGATTCCAGCCAGTTATTCTCGTACAGGTCTTTCGCTTCGCCATATCCGTATGTTTCGGGAAACACTTGCTCATAGATACTCTGGGAAGAGGTGCAGTTGAAAGACATCCAAGTCATGGCTCCAATGAATACATCACGGATTTTATAAGGGAACGGACATACATTCAATGTTATTTTTCCGAACACGTCCTGTCCTTCCTTCGATGTGCTTTTAAAATTGAGCGTCACGCAAGACACCAGTTCGGAAGTATTGGGTGTAAATATAATCTCGTAGCTGGTGAGGTATTTTCCGTCCGATATATTCACTTCGGGTGAACTGATGCTTTTGGGGAGCCCTTCCATGGATTCCAGCCGTAGCGGGTTGTCTGTTGAAAAGGCAAGTTTCATTTTTACTTCCTCGTCTCTGGTTATTATATCCGCGGTTGTTTTTGAAGAGTTTAATGAGATGTTTGATGTCAATACAGAATGTTCTGTATCTATTTTGATTCCCGCCTCTTCACCTTCGGAAGCGATAATTTCATTTCCCGTTTTCCAGTTTTCAATAAGTATATTGCTAATCACGTTCATACCGTCCGACTGAATCCTTATTTTGTATATTTTGTTTCTTTTAATCTGTTTGACGGGAGTGGATATAGTGACAGGTGCATCGCCATACGTGCCTTCCATGATAAAGGTGACAGGCGTGTCCGACTCGTAAATTCTGAATATGTCTTCCGCTTTTCCGGTTTCGGGAGTTTCAAATGTGAAGGAATATGCACAATTCCCGGTGCTATGCGACAGAGTTTCGGAAGCGAAGAAAGAAGTCGTTTCCGCGCAAGTACGTGTGTAGATGCGGTTAATTTTGATTCCTGCGGCTTCGCTGGCATCCAAATCGATCCGGGACAGGCTCGATTCCATCACAATATCGAATGACGGATTAGAGATGTCGGGACTTATCTTTGCGCTGTAAAAAGCGGAGGGGGCACGTGTCGATGAGTGTGCTTCCGCGACAGGCGTATGGTAGGACAGAAATTCATCACGAGTCGTAATCCCCTCATTCATTTCTGCCAGTCGGGTTGGTTCAGCTATGTTGGCAAGGAAATAAAGCTCAATATTGGCAGGTATGTCGAATGTTGTACTTCCGTCTGCGGAAAGAGTTATGCCTGTATATCTTTTGTAAAATATTCCTTTCTTGAATAAATAGCAATTAACATTTGTCAGGCCGGTGTCTTTTTCCGTACGGGATGTCAGGCGGAACCGGCATGAGGCGAAACCGCCTGTTCCGCTGGCTGCCTCTTCCGTGTTGGTGCAGGAAATCGGTAACATGAACAGAGTAAAGCCGTTAATTAGAAGTATAAGCGAATACTTAAATATCTTTCTTGATTGGAAAAATCTCATACTTGATACACGTTTTATATTGAATTTGTTTAAAATGTTCATTTGATAAAACTTTTATTCACAAAAGTATGGCATTTCTTTATACTATTTGTTCTCAAAATCTCCACTTGTTTTATGTTTCTTTCCTGTGTGATGCGTTTTTTTATTGAAGAAAAAAGAGAAATTACTCCAAGGGTTATGAGTAACTTCTCTTTTGAAGAAAAAGAGACAATTATCTGTCGCAGACCATTGTCTTTCAGTGGGAAATTAAGGGCGAATGTATAGGGGCTACTTACGCCCGGCAAAAAAACGTTTTAGTGAGAGCTATTGCGTTTTTTTGTTTGATTGTCAGATTTCTCTGATAATATTATTTATTTACTAAAATTTACGGTTGCAAATGTAGCGTGTTTTTATTGTTTGCTTGTTACCGAAATTTCCATTTGTTTTATGTTTTCTTCCGGAATATCGTTTTCTTTCCCTCATTATTAATATTTGTTCGGGTTGACATTCGAATTGAGGATTGTTTTTACGGGAACAGGCAACTTCCCTATATTAGCGACATAGAAAGAACCGCTCGTGCCTGCAAAATTGCCATATGTCATTCCGCTGTTGTGGCTATATCCCATGCAGTGTGCCATTTCGTGAAATACGACATGTGCTGCATAAGGAGAATTATAGTGTTCCAGATAAGTGCCCTGATATACGCCTAACGTATATCCGCCACCCAGTCCCAGCACACCGTTACCCGTGTAGATCAGCCCCGTGTTTAATCTCACCAGACTTTCCAGGCGCGGGATAACTGTACTCATGTCTACCTGTGTCTTTCCGTCGTTCCCCGGAACTGTTCCCTGAATCTCCTGCAATTTAGCCGCGTATGTGTCGAGCGTACACATATAAGCTACATTTGTCAAAAGGGCAACCGCTTCTCTGGCATGTACGGGGCGCATTCCCATCCAGTTGCCGTTAGGTCTCCCATCGTCGGTGTCGGGGTTGCCGCCATACGAGTTGAATGTGATATACCATTTTGCCCGGAGCTTTGATATTTTTTGCCAGTACGGATCATCAGAACTAATCTTAAACTGAAGGTCGGGCAAGTCGTCCCACTCCTGCGCCGGCAGATTCACATACCGTCCGGATTCCGTACGATATACAGCTCCTTTCGTCCATGAGGGCAAGTCGAATGTGGCATTGCAGAAAGCCGGAATTGAATCTATGAAAGCAAACTCCACATACTCTTTTACTGACGGCAACCTGGCATACAGTGTTACGTCGGATATGGACACCGGTGAGTAAAAACGCAACTGTAGCCGATTCTCTACAACAGATACTTGAAGGGGGGCATTGACGTAGAAGGAACGTTGCCCGCTATTGTAATATACATCTTTACTTTCACTGTCGGACAATATCGTATAAAAGTTGTCTTCTGTATAAGCGTCTTTTCGGATATAAAGCATTCCCGTATGGTCGTCAGGATGCGTCACGTTGATAGTCACCAGCGAATGCCGGTTGGGCCGGACTGCCACTTTAAAGTCAAACGAATGTTCTATCAATTCTCCCGTATGTCTTTGAGACTTTACATTTATTTTGCCGCTTAGCGTACTTCCTCCTGCAACAGGAAAATAGAGATGTTCATCCCCGTCTTTCGGCAATGAAAAGTTTTCCGTCCTCCGTCCGCCCGTAATTGTACCGTCACCATTCAGGGCTGCGGCGGATGTGCTACCCTCGTCCAGCACTACCTCCACCGAGCTGATGGAGTGGCGTACATACTCGTTGGAGAAGTTCAGGCTGAATTCTACTTTTCCCACTATTCTGTTCAGATCCACATCCTGTCCGGTAATTTTTCCGCCGGACACGGAGAAAGGATGGCGCGCATAGTAATATTCCGCTTCCAACGAGCCGCTCTCAATCCCATTCTGGAAAGTAAGCCAGGGAGAGGATGCGTTCGTGAGTGGATGGATCACGGCACCGTCCGTATCCGAATCACCTTTGACGGCGAGTATCAGCAGTTCATATGCACCGTCACGTAACCCTTCCGCTTTGATTTCCGACAATCCGGCGTTATAAAGGCTTCGGAATCCGGTGACAAGTTCTCCTTCCGTATCTATGATATAGTGTTCAAGCCGGTCAAAACATATTTCCGAACCCGACATACGGGTTACTTCCTGTTCCGTATGTCTTTCGTTCGGAGTGTCTACCGAATATCCGGTTGCATGCAGCCGGAAAGCACCCTCCTGAGATGTTTCGGGATACTCCGGCAATTTGTATTCTTCATTACATGCACTTAATACTAGCAGGAGCAAAAAAAGGCATTTATTTATTATTCGCATGAGTATAATTGTTTTTTCGGATACATTAATCTGTGATGATAAAATCGACCGGGGATTTTATACAACGAATCGCTCTCGTCACATTAGCCGATCGCTGAGTGATTGAAAAATACTCTCCGACCACCAGGGTTGCCCTGTCGGTAGCTATATTGGCAAACAGTTGAAGATTGAAATTTATCGTAGTGTTATTTTCCTGCCAACCGCTGCCAAAAAGAACCAAAGAATTGGGCGTATCGTTTTTCGTGAACTCTATTTTATTCAGAAACAAACGCGGAATAGTGCCGCCATCATATGGGATATTCATCCGGCTATATCGATAGGCCGTCTTGACTATGCCGTTCAAGGTGAAAGTGGAATACTGTTCGGTGCCCTCATTGACGAATGTCGTGGTCCTGAAACCAAATATGGGCAAAATATCATTTTGATAATCGGGCACCTGGTATCCCGGGGGACAATGTTTCGTCGGGTCGGAAAAATTGATAGCCGAGCCTTCGGGCGTCGTATTATAGTTTTCGTAGCCGAAAGCAGTGTCATCACCGCCGATGGTATGTTTCAGTTTCAGTCCCTCAAGGTTCTGGCCTTTATACGCATCTCCCATCAGCCTCATATACTCGTCATCCGGGCAAGTTTTTAAATATGCATATAAATCTGCCTGCTGTGCGACAGGATCGCTTATTTGTATCTGATCCTCAAAACTTCTTGCATTACCTTGCAGATTAAACTTGCACCAGTACTTGCCATCGACCATCACCACAGGCAAACCGTTATTCGGTCTGCTTGCCGGATACGTTTCCGACTTTCCGTTAGCATGGGTCACGATAAAATTTCCTTCCTGCTTTCTTCCATCCGCTTCCGGGTCATTCGGTTTGTATCCGCCCACTATTTTATAGCGCGGCTTCTGGGCATCCCCGGTGTGTGCCGATTCTTCTACCGGCTCTATCTTAATCCAGTTCCCTGTAAATTGCAGGTTGCTGCCGGGTTCCAACTCAACGAATCCGAGATCTCCGTCGGCATACTCTTTCATTTCACAAACCACTTTTCCGTCAAAGAAATCATGAATCCTGCCGGTGAATACAGTCGTGTTTTTTTGGATGACTAGCACGATTCTGTCCCCGTAATATTCCGACAAGTTTTTGTTCCGTACTTCCAGATACACATAGCGTTCTTCGCTACCCGGAGAAGTCAATTTCGTTTCAATATCAAACATGTTTCCTGTCACCACTGCGTCTTCGTCAGTTGCCGGGGTGAGAGGCGCTGCAGGGGTAACCGTCACTTCAGGATCTGCCGCCTCGATGCCTTCCAACTTCACTTCCAGTTCTGTGTCCGCCTCCAGTGCCAGCCGGAACCTTTCTCCATAATAAGGGATATACACCGTATCCCTGCTTTCGCTCACTCTCATGGTTGCGGGCAGTATCGAGTTCGGTACATCCACCTTTATCTTCTGTGACAAGTCCGGAGTGGCCTCAGTCACGTCTCCCTCATTCCATGACTGCACCAGAACCGATAACTGGATGTTTGAACCCACCGCTGTCACTTTCAATTTATACGTATGATTTCTCTTGATAGCGGTAGGCAAGGTAGCTTCCAGTTTGTTTTTCACTCCATTTATCTCTGCCGTAACTTCCACCTGCAATTTCTTTCCCGTCTGCTCATATAGGTAGAATACTCCCTCTTGCCGTTCCGCGATAGGAGTGGAAAACACTTTTTCCAATGAGGCGAGTTTTGTATTCTCCGGCGACTTTACAGGCTCCTGTCCGAACAGGTATACAGATTGTGCCACTGTTTCCACCTTGATTTTGCCGATAGTAATGTTCTCTGCCGGCTCCACATCAAAGCGCGCGAAACCACGGGTCAGATACAATACCGGATTTCCATTCTGCCGTAACTCATCAAGGTCACGATAACCTGACATGATCCAGGTAGCACCCTGCTCCGGCAACGGATCGGAAGCGAAGACTAACTTCTTAAAATCATTTTCATAAAAAGAGCCCGGAGACGGTTTCACGTCGCTCAATGATGTACCTACATTAGCTACAAAATAAAGACGCCCTTCGGAGTTGACAGGCACCATCATTCCGGTGACAGTGCCTCCCTGACCTACCGATAAATCCGGGAACACCTTCGTCAATACACCATTTTCAAACAGATAACCCGTCAGGTCTTTAATTTGCCCGGCATCCGCCGTTCCGGAGGAATCGCCCTCCGAGTTAGTCATGCGGAGCGTCAACACTCCCGGCTGTTCAGGCTTTGCTTCTTTCTCGTCCGAGGTACACCCGGCTAATAACAGCAGGCATACCGATAGTAATGTCATTTTTTTCATTTGTTGTCAATTATAACGTTTTTTTTGTCTGCAAAGAAAAGCATAAGTTCTTTCTTTCCGTTTGTGCAAAATTCCGTATCTTTTATGTTTCCTTCCTGCAAGCTTGCTTATTTCAGCTATTTTTGCATTTTCCGCTTTTATTCCTTCTCGTTTTCTTTCACTTTTATTCTCCACCTCTGAAACGCTTGCATGAGCGTTTCCTCCCTCACAAGTTCCGCCAGTCCATACTTGTCAACGAAGGTTGCCATTGATTTTTTGAACATCACACCATTATGATACTTATTATGTAATAGGTATGGATAGAGTTCAGTTTTCATTTCCGTCATGATTTCCGTTTCAATCAAGATGCTGTGATCGTATCCGATATAGTTGTATACTAGCGGATTTTTTCCGTATGCAGGGGTTGGAATCACAAAAGTGATGTTGCCTTCCGGGCGATAGGAGACACCTTTGGGGTGAACGGTTGTCAGTTGGTGAATCAGATGGTAAAGGGGCGATATGTGAGAAAGTTGTATGGGTTGTTGGGGATTGAAACTTTGCCCGTGTCGGGCGTACAGGTAAGCAGCCAGATATGGCTTGATGGAAATTGTAACCGTAACCATTGTCTAAAAGATTTTAATTGTTAGAAAATATTTATTTATTTCATCCTTTCGGATGAACTGTTCTGTCATTGGATGTGTGGATTTTTCCTCTATTGGTTACGGGATGGAATGGTTTTCTTCAAAGCTTTAATAATCAAGCTGTTATATTGGTG
>PPYF01612256.1_pt1 | contig 21993 bp, 22 predicted proteins | sample 1559871 | NCBI WGS metagenome assembly PPYF01 (sample SAMN08240021, study PRJNA423297) | Human gut metagenome, whole genome shotgun sequencing project.
CAGGATTATAACGAGTGTCGTCCACATTCAGCACTGAATTATCAGACGCCATCAGAGTTTGCAGCACGGTGGCGAAATGAAAAATGTGAAGGTAAACAAACCGACATTACTAACTGATGGTTGTATCTAATACTGGGGACAGGTCAGAAAATTAAATTACTTAGATATATTTATTTCTTTGCCTCGCAGCAACGTTTTTTTACTAACTAAGGAAATCAGATGAGTGAAGCAAATCCTCAGGATGGCACTGAATCACCACGGCTAATCTAGACACTTCCGAGACGTTGATAATACTGGGTCGCAGTGAAGTCACACTGCCATGGGCTCTGTCGCATTAGCGTATGCATGTCAGCAACTGTATGCTGCTGAATTTTTAGGCAGTTAACAGATAAAATTGTTCTGCGGGTGACAATCCATCACTTTGTGGGGGGGATACTGTCCTTTACGTATCATGTGGCGCAGCTCAAAACCTGCCAGCAACGTCTGTGCCCGACGGAACGACTTAAATCCCAGCATCAGACGTATTCGTCGTTTGATATTTCGGTGATCCTGCTCAGTCAGGTAACATCGCAAAAAACAGCATGTTATCTGACGGCTTATTAATGCGACAGAGCCTTCGTGGACGCCTTTGTCACTAAACAACATAATTCCGGCGGAATTTATCCGTATTCTCCGGAAAGACGAAGATCTCTGATTAACCTCTGGACTGATTTTGGGCCAGGGTCAGGGTCACTTACACCTGTTCTAGCATAATGCCCGAGCATACATAACATAACCACCAGTATTGCCGCACTGTATTATCAAGCAAAAGTGTCAGCTAACTTGATTCAAATTCGTGTCCTTCATTAGCTACAACTACTTCAACTTTATTAGATTTTAAATGTAATCTTAGCATAGGATCAGGTAATTCATCGGTAAAAAGCATTGTAGTATGTGCAATATTACCTATTTCAACTGATGCAGAATTATGATATTTGGTATGATCAGCCGCTATTAAAACATGACGGGAATGAAGCATCATCATTTTAACCACACTGACTTCATTTACGTCAAAATCCAACAATGTACCGTCATGTTCAATGGCTCCAACGCTGGTCACTAGAAAATCAGCTCTAAAATCAGCAACAAAAGCCGTTGCTGCTGGACCGATAATACCACCGTTATTCTGACGAATAGCACCGCCAGCGACCATTACCTCGAAACGAGGGTTTTTGTAAAGAATGTGAGCAACTCGTAGACTGTTAGTGATTATGCGCAGATGCTTATGATTAAGCAAAGCTCTTGCTACATGTTCCACTGTCGTTCCGATGGTAAGGAATACAGTCGCCCCATCTGGAATATAATCAGAAATAGCCTCGGCAATTGCTCGCTTTTCTTCTGTCATTAAGAATTCACGCTGCTCAAAGCTTGAGTTAATCACACTGGAGGCGCGACTTGCGCCTCCTCGTTGACGTGTGATCAAACCCTGTTCGCTGAGTTTATAGATGTCACGCCGAACAGTTTGCGTAGAAACATCAAGTAGTTGTGCCAGAGCCTCAACTTTCATATATCCACGATCAGCAATCAGTTTGAGAAGTTGGTCGTGCCGCGGATTTCCGGTAATCAGCTTAATACTCATAGGCCTTCTTAATGTTTATCCTGCTCAATATTACTCTGCTAACAATGATAAGAAAGTTCGTGTCTGTTCCTGGTCCGGTATGCCTGCTCTGCCACCGGGTTTAGTACACTTAAGCGCTGCTACTGCGCTTGAAAAACGTACAGCCTGAGTCGGATTTAATTGCTGTGCGAGACTGACTACCATTGCGCCGTGAAAAACATCACCGGCCCCGGTTGTATCTACGACATTCACAGGAAAAGCAGATTGATGATGTAAGGTCTCATTTTCAATCCAGTAACATCCGTCCTCTCCAAATGTAACGTAAACATGTCCATTTGTGATCTTTTTTGCTTTTTTAAGAGCAACTTCACGATCATTTATTCCAATCAACCGCTCAAGCCCAGGTGCAGAAAATACAGCATGATCGCTCAACTCAACAAGATCCGCAATATTCTGTGGCGTAATGTCACCATCAAGTACGGTTAACACTCCATGCTGTCGGGCTAATGTAAACGCATGTTTAGCACCCTCATGCCAGCGTACATCAGCAAGTACCGCATCATATTGAGAAAAATCAATATCATTGAGCCATGTTGCTGTATCAGGTAAATCGGGGCTTGGGAAGTTAGCAATGATACGTTCGCCGTTGTTGTCAACCAAGATTGCTGACTGTGATGATCGGGCATTTTCATATATGCGCGTATAACCAGTGTTAACGCCCCACGACTCAAGCTCACTCAGTAATCGATGCCCTGTATCATCGTCCCCAACCCTACCTATAAAGTCAACTTCTGCACCTAGTTTTGCTGCAGCAACGGCCGCTGTCGCCGCTGGTCCTCCTCCTACTTCGGTATAGTTCTTGGCGACATGCTTGCTTCCGCATTTCGGAAGATCATCGATATACCAAATACGGTCAAGAACAGTGATACCTACACAAGCAATTCTTGTCATGTTGATTACTCCTGCATGTTTTCGATGTTTCTATCTTAATGCCGACATCTATTGATAAGTTGATCGATGTCAATTTCACAATCATAAGTCACAAATATACTCAAAATATGACATGGTTATAGTTATCAAAATTACATTTTTTTACATTGAAAACCTAGGAGGCGATATGTCAGTTATTGCATTTATCGGGTTAGGGCAAATGGGCAGACCTATGGCGATTAACCTGCTAAAGCATGGCCATCAGCTCAATGTTTATGATGTAGATCCAATGGCAGTTAAGGCACTGATTAATAAGGGGGCAAATGCAGCAGCAGCCCCTTCTGAAGCTACAAAAGGGGCTGAGTTCGTCATCACGATGCTGCCAAACGGGGATTTAGTTAACACAGTTTTATTTGGTGAAAACGGGGTCTGCAAAACATTATCACCTGAAGCTCTTGTGATTGATATGTCCACCATTCATCCATTACAAACTGACCAATTTATTACACGAATGAACAGTCTTGGACTCAGCATGATGGATGTGCCCGTTGGTCGGACATCAGATCATGCTATTGCCGGCACGCTTTTGTTACTGGCGGGAGGCACCTCTGAGCAGGTTAAACGCGCTACGCCAATCTTGATGGCTATGGGTAATGAATTGATAGAGGCTGGTGGTCCCGGGATGGGGATCCGCGTGAAGCTAATTAATAACTTCATGAGTATCGCCTTGAACGCCCTTTCAGCCGAGGCTGCAGTGCTTTGTGAAGCCCTGGACCTCTCCTTTGATGTCGCCTTGAAAGTAATGAACGGCACCCCAGCAGGTAAAGGTCATTTTACGACCTCATGGCCAAACAAGGTACTTAAAGGCGATCTTTCACCGGCCTTTATGATCGACCTGGCGCATAAGGATTTGGGTATTGCACTGGATGTGGCGAACCAGCTCCATGTTCCAATGCCCATGGGGGCTGCCTCCCGAGAGGTTTACAACCAGGCACGCGCCGCCGGACGTGGCCGCGAAGACTGGACAGCCGTTCTTGAACAGGTTCGTGCATCTGCCGGACTTAAAAACCAAAGCTGAAAGAAAGGACGAAGGTATGACAAAACACACTCTGAAAGATATCACTCGACCATCCGGCGGTTTTGCCATGCTGGCCATTGACCAACGCGAAGCAATGCGTCAGATGTTTGCTGCAGCAGGCGCTCCAGTGCCGGTTACCGATCAGCATTTAACGGATTTTAAAGTAACCGCAGCAAAGATTCTGTCCCCTTATGCATCCGCCATTTTACTCGATCAACAGTTCTGTTATCGCCAGGCTATTGAGCAAAACGCTGTCGCAAAAAACTGCGCACTGATTATCGCAGCAGATGAGTTCATACCCGGAAACGGCCTGCCGGTTGACAGTGTAGTGATTGATAAAAGCATTGATCCACAGGTGGTCAAACGTGACGGCGGAAAAGCACTTAAGTTGCTGGTGTTGTGGCGACAAGATGAAGATCCACAACAACGCCTGGAGATGGTAAGGGAATTCAATCGATTATGTCACTCGAATGGTTTACTCAGCATTATTGAACCCGTAGTACGCCCCCCCCGTCGCAGCGACGCGTTCGATCGCGAGCAGGCAATTATCAATGCAGCAAAAGAGCTGGGGGATAGCGGAGCAGACCTCTATAAAGTCGAGATGCCACTTTTCGGTAAGGGTTCGCGCAAAGAACTACTCTGTGCCTCGCAGAAGCTTAACGATCACATCGCTATGCCTTGGGTGATTCTCTCCTCCGGCGTAGATGAAAAGCTATTCCCCCGCGCAGTACGTGTTGCTATGGAAGCAGGCGCATCAGGCTTCCTTGCCGGACGAGCCGTTTGGTCTTCGGTGATTGGTTTACCAGACACTGAAATGATGCTGCGCGATATTTCCGTACCTAAGCTGCATCGTTTGGGTGAGATCGTCGATGAAGTGATGGCTCGCCGTTGAAATCCGCTGATACAGGAGAGTAAATATGAAATGGTTCAACACCCTTAGCCACAATCGTTGGCTTGAACAAGAAACCGACCGCATTTTTGAATTTGGAAAAAAAGCTGCAGTACCGACCGGATTCGGCTGGCTGGGCAATACCGGACAGATAAAAGAAGATATGGGTACCCACCTATGGGTTACCGCTCGTATGCTGCACGTGTATTCAGTGGCAGCTTCTATGGGCCGCCCCGGGGCATATGCTCTGGTCGAACATGGAATTAACACCCTCCTGGAAGGTCCGCTTTTAGACAAAAAAAACGGTGGCTGGTATGCCTGCGTAAATGACCGTGGTGTCGTAGATGCTTCCAAGCAAGGGTACCAACATTTCTTCGTGTTGCTTGGAGCAGCCAGCGCTGTGACAACAGGCCATCCTCAAGCACGCCGGCTCCTTGATGAGACTATCGCTATCATTGAGAAGTACTTCTGGAGCGAAGATGAGCAAATGTGTCTGGAATCCTGGGACGAGGCCTTTAGCAAGACCGAAAATTACCGTGGTGGTAACGCTAATATGCACGCAGTCGAAGCATTTTTGATTGTGTATGACGTGACGCATGATCGCAAATGGCTTGATCGCGCTCTGCGTATCACCAAGGTGATCATTCATGATGTCGCCCGAAAGGGTGAATATCGGGTAAACGAGCACTTCGATTCCAACTGGAATCCAATCCGTGATTACAACAAAGATAACCCCGCACACCGCTTCCGCGCTTACGGTGGCACACCTGGTCACTGGATCGAGTGGGGACGTTTGATGCTTCATTTACGCGCCGCGATGGAAGCTCGATTCGAAACACCGCCGGCGTGGCTGCTGGAAGATGCTAAAGGACTGTTCCACGCTACCATCCGCGACGCATGGGCCCCTGACGGAGCAGACGGCTTTGTCTACACCGTGGACTGGGACGGAAAGCCAATTGTTCGCGAGCGTGTACGCTGGCCAATCGTTGAGGCTATGGGTACAGCCTATGCACTTTATGTCGTCACGGGTGATGAACAGTACCAATCCTGGTATCAACGTTGGTGGGATTACTGCATTAAATACCTTATGGACTTTGAAAATGGGTCCTGGTGGCAGGAGTTAGACCCTAACAATGAAGTGACAACAAAAGTTTGGGACGGCAAGCAAGATATTTATCACCTGCTGCATTGCCTGGTAATTCCACGCTTGCCTTTGGCTCCAGGGCTTGCCCCAGCGGTAGCCGCCGGCTTGCTGGATATAAATGCTAAATAATCCCCGTTGAATAAATCACGAGGTCACGCATATGCATAAAAGTGGACAAACCGTAGAACTTAGAGCGGGAGATTACGAGGCGATAATAGTGACAACGGGTGCAGGATTGGCACAGTTGAAACGCAACGGAAGGCACTTAACATTGCCTCATCGACCAGAAGATATGCCTCCTGCGCATTTGGGAAAGGTACTCATTCCTTGGCCAAACCGCATCGCTAACGGAAGTTATACCTTTGATAACGTGACATTGCACCCCGCAATAAATGACAGTGCTTCAGGTGCTGCCATTCACGGCTTGTTAGCATGGCATAACTGGCATATCGCTCGAAAAACAAGTAACGAAGTGATGCTGACGGCATTCTTACCGCCTAACTATGGTTATCCCTTTATGCTGCGCGCCGAAGTGACGTGGACTCTGGACAGTATAGCGGGCCTTCAGGCCCGCATCTGCGCCACTAATATAGGTGATACAGATGCGCCTTATGGTGCGGGCGCTCATCCTTATTTGACATGTAACTTACAAAAGATAGATAGCTGCGAACTTCTAATACCAAGGTCACAGTTATTCGATCCTGTCCGCCGGCAATACGCCAGCATTAAAAATAGCGACATGGATTTCACTATACAAAGGATTATTGATGGTACCAGGATAGACCATAGTTTTAACGTCATTAAAGATAAAGAGCCGTGGGAAGTGCGATTAACTAGCTCTCTTCAAGGAATGTCTGTATGGCTAAGAAGCACACAGCCATGGGTTCAAATATATTCTGGAGAAAAATTAGATCGTAAAGGACTTGCGGTGGAGCCCATGAGTTGTCCACCAGATGCATTTAACTCAAAAATCGATCTTATACGGCTGAAGCCTGGAGAAACGCACCATCTTTTGTTTTCCATTGGCGGGGATGAACTCTAGCCGGGGAAGATGAAATTGTTTATGTGATAAGGGAGGCTAGGATGAACGCTCACCATGTAGGGCCTAATGCTGTTTTATTAAAACAAACGGTCGAGGGTTTCACCTTAACCTATGAGCAGAGATTAATCTTACGACACACTTTCGATGCGCCTTGTATATGGATCGGAACGGGCACGGCTGTCTTTGAAATGCATCGCGGAAATTTCAATATTCAGGAGCGGCTGGACGAGAAGATTGCCTTACCCTATTTCACTATCAACGCAAAAGATGATGGCTGGATAATTCGCTTCAACCGCTCTGATGGAATAAAGGCCACGCTCTTTATAAATATCGACATGCAGGGCCGTCTGAAATTAAAACTACATAACGATTCTGCGGTATGGAACCGCATCTGGCTACGCATTGTCGCCAATAAAGATGATCACATTTACGGCTGCGGCGAGCAGTTCTCGTACTTCGATCTGCGCGGCAAGCCGTTTCCGCTGTGGACCAGCGAGCAGGGCGTGGGCCGCAATAAGCAAACCTACGTCACCTGGCAGGCCGACCGCAAAGAGAACGCGGGCGGCGACTACTACTGGACCTTCTTCCCGCAGCCTACCTTCGTAAGTACCCAGAAGTACTACTGCCACGTGGATAACAGCTGTTATATGAACTTCGACTTCAGCGCGCCGGATTTCCACGAGCTGGCGTTCTGGGAAGATAACGCTACGCTGCGCTTTGAATGTGCAGAAACCTACGTCGATCTGCTGGAAAAACTGACCAGCCTGCTGGGACGTCAGCCTGAGCTTCCGGACTGGGTTTACGACGGCGTGACGCTGGGTATTCAGGGCGGCACCGAGGTCTGTCAGCAAAAGCTCGACGCCATGCGCAATGGCGGCGTTAAGGTAAACGGCATCTGGGCGCAGGACTGGTCCGGCATCCGGATGACCTCCTTCGGCAAGCGAGTGATGTGGAACTGGAAGTGGAACAGCGAGCTGTATCCTCAGCTTGACGAGCGTATTGCGCAGTGGAAACAGGAAGGCGTGCAGTTCCTCTCCTATATCAATCCGTACATCGCCAGCGATAAAGATCTCTGCGAAGAGGCAGCAACGCGCGGCTATCTGACCAAAGATGCCGACGGCAAGGATTACCACGTTGAGTTCGGCGAATTCTACGCGGGCGTTATCGACCTGACCAACCAGGAAGCCTACAGCTGGTATAAGGAGGTTATCAAAAAGAACCTGATCGAACTGGGCTGCGGCGGCTGGATGGCTGATTTCGGGGAATATCTGCCGACCGACACTTTCCTGCACAACGGCGTCAGCGCGGAGATCATGCATAACGCCTGGCCTGCCCTGTGGGCGAAATGTAACTACGAAGCGCTGGAGGAGACAGGCAAGCTCGGGGAGATCCTGTTCTTCATGCGTGCGGGCTACACCGGCAGCCAGAAGCACTCGGTGATGATGTGGGCGGGGGATCAGAACGTTGACTGGAGCCTGGACGATGGCCTGGCGTCCGTCGTACCGGCGGCGCTGTCGCTGGCGATGACCGGCCACGGGCTGCACCACAGCGACATCGGCGGCTATACGACGCTCTTCGAGATGAAGCGCAGCAAAGAGCTGCTGCTGCGCTGGTGCGACTTCAGCGCCTTTACACCGATGATGCGCACCCACGAGGGCAATCGTCCGGACGATAACTGGCAGTTCGACAGTGACGCGGAAACCATCGCGCACTTTGCGCGCATGACGACCATCTTCACCACCCTGAAGCCGTACATCAAAGCAGCGGTCGCGCAGAACGCGAAAAGCGGCCTGCCGGTGATGCGTCCGCTGTTCCTGCACTACGAAGACGATGTGCGAACCTACACGCTGAAATACCAGTATCTGTTTGGTCGCGACCTGCTGGTGGCGCCGGTTTATGAAGAGGGACGGAGCGACTGGAAGGTGTACCTGCCTGAAGATGATTGGATTCATGCATGGACCGGCGAAACATTTTACGGCGGAGAAATTACTGTCACGGCCCCGGTAGGTAAACCGCCGGTATTTTACCGGCAACAGAGCGAATGGCGCGGATTATTTTCCTCACTTCGCCAGATTAATTCCTGACACTATAAGGAGAAATTATGGAATTCTTCACGCTATTCACGCCTGATGGCGTTGTACTGGACTACACCACTGTGGCACTTGTTATTGGTATTATGTTTCTTTATACCTTTGTCGGCATTTGCGCAGGCTTTGGCGGTGCACTGACAACGATGCCACTTATTACGATGCTGATACCCTTGAAAATGGCTGCGCCTATGTCGGTGATTGTAGGAACAGCAACAGCACTTTACGCGACATGGCTTTCTCGTAAAGAGACTAACTGGAAGTCGGCAATGGTGCTTATTATCTTTTCTTTAGCTGGGATACCTATAGGTATTTATGCCCTATCCTATTTGCCCGATTATATGATGAAAGTAGGCCTGGGAAGCTTCCTTATACTCTACTCATTTTACAGTCTGTTCATTCCAAGGCTGCCAGTGTATGACAAGAACTGGATTGCTATGCCTGCCGGCGTGATCGCAGGGGCTTTGGGATCGGCTTTCTCAACCAACGGGCCACCGGTGGTCATATACGGCATGCTGCGAAACCTCGGCCCAGCGGCTTTTCGCGGAACATTGAATGCGTTCTTTACCGCTAATAACATCGCCATTATTGGCGGACTTACCACCAGCGGAATTTTAACTGTTTCCACCGTTAAGCTGGTCCTGTTCTGCGTTCCGACTATGATCCTTGGATCGCTGGTTGGCCAATACGTTCACAAACGTATTTCAGTAAAAGTATTCCGGGTAATTGTCTTTTTGCTGTTGATCGCCTCGGGCGCAATGTTGATAAAAGGAGCCATTGGTATTTCAACCCTTGCAGCCCTGCTGCCCGTATTTTCATTATTAGCATTACTGCAACTAATTTTTGGAAAAAAAGTCGCCGCGATACGTGCTGAAGAGGAAGCTAAAGCGGAGATCAATGACCAAAAAAGTGGAGTGAAGGGTCAGAAGGAAAAAGCAACGTAGTGATGCTATCCATGAAATTAACTTTTAAGTTCATCTTCAGGATGGGTGATATAGACTTTAAATAGCGCTCTTCGGAGCGCTATGGGGATCGAATATGAATCGAAACACTAATCCTTTAACTCTAAAACTAAAACTTCGCGAAAAGATTGCCTATGGTATGGGTGATGTAGGATCCAATCTTATGCTTAGTATCGGAACGCTATATCTTTTGAAGTTTTATACAGATGAACTTGGAATACCTGCCATTTATGGAGGAATAATCTTTTTAGTGGCAAAATTCTTTACTGCGTTTACAGATATGTTTACAGGAGTAATTTTGGATTCACGTCAAGACATTGGCCAGAAAGGAAAATTCAAACCCTTTATCCTGTATTTCTCCATACCAGTCGCATTAGTTGCAATAGCACAATTTATTGCTAACGATTTTTCTTTAATGATCAGAGTATCATTAGCAGCGGTACTTTTTATGCTCTTTGGTCTTTTCTACAGCCTGATGAACTGTTCTTATGGGGCGATGGTACCTGCTATAACAAAAAATCCAGAAGAACGTGCGCATCTTGCTGCATGGCGTCAGGGTGGTGCTACGATTGGATTGCTGTTATGTACAGTTGGCTTTATGCCAATACAAAGATTATTTATCAATAACTCATCGCTGGGCTACACTATTGCAGCTCTTCTATTTGTTACTTGTGGGCTTTTATGTATGTGGTGCTGCTACAAAGGCGTTAATGAACGTTATGTGGATATCTCACTCCATAGCAATAAAACGAACATCACAACTTCGTTGTTCACCATCTTTAACAACACACCATTGTTGATACTTTGTCTCGCAAATCTTTTTACGCTTGCAGCCTTTAATATTAAATTAATCATCCAGGTATACTATGTACAGTATGTTATTCAAGATATTCAGTTATTGTCCTGGATGGGTTTCTTCAGTATGGGTTGTATACTGATAGGTGTTCTGCTGGTTCCATCTATGGTTAACCGTTTTGGAAAAAAGCGGGTTTATATAGGTGGACTGCTTCTGTGGGCAACAGGCGACATGCTTAACTTTGCTTTTGGATCCAGCTCAGAGCATTTTGTTGCTTTCTCATGTGTAGCCTTTTTCGGGACCGCTTTTGTGAACAGTCTTAACTGGGCATTGGTCCCAGACACCGTGGAATACGGTGAGTGGAAAACAGGGAAACGTACGGAAGGCGCTATCTATACAGGGTTTACTTTTTCACGAAAGATTTCAGCCGCACTTGCAGGTTTTTTACCAGGAATGATGTTAACGCAAATAGGGTATATTCCGCAAGTGGCACAAAATGAGGCGACTTTGCAAGGATTGCGCCAATTAATTTTTCTATGGCCGGGCATTCTGGTTATAATCGCCGTATTTATTGTAGGCTTCTTTTATAAACTCAACGAGGAAAAATTTTCCCGTATCGTTTCTGAACTGGAAAAAAACAAATAACCGTTATAATTTTAATGAAATAAATAACAAATCTCATTGCTGATTTACTCTACACCTATAAAGCCACTAAAATTATAGTGGCTTTTCAACAGAGCAATCTCCTGATGAATTCATATGCAACGCTTTATATTACATACTACATCCTTAACGGACTATTGATTTTTTCATAACAATCTCTATTTTGCAGCCAACTCAAATTAAGGTTTAATAAACCTCACTATCAACCCAGTTCTTAATCTATTGTGCCAGTTTCAGAGATACAACATCTAGAATGTTTTTTATTCGCATCTCTACGGATAGCATTTAGTCAGTTCTATCCTGTCCAGCCCCTTGGCGCTCCTTCAGCAGGAATAATCAGGTCGACCTCTATCACCAGTACTCATTGGTGAAAATCAGCTATCACATTGAAGGAGCTTAAGTCTAAACCACAGAGCAGTGGATTACGTCATCAAATACGGTAAATTCATTATAATTAACTACTAACTGCAAACTTGGTTATGCACCAACATATATTTATTAATTACACGAAAAATTCAGATAAAAGTGACGCTTTTTAAATTCTCATAGATATTCTTACCATCAAAATATCAGTCAAAGTCACATAAAACCTTCTCGTGGGTATCATTCAGGCACCGCCGTCTATACGGCATTAATGAGTTCATTCGCGTAATATCCTAACAGCTAACGTTAACCCTTCTAATCAGATTAATATTCCGTTAGGCCTGACGAATACCAAATATAATTACCATCACATTATGATGAGTGATCAACTAACGTTTAATCACTTATTTTAAATATTTCTCAACACATCTTTCAGCATCCACTTATAAAGGTTAAGTTCAGCAAATGATGTCTATTTCGCCTTAAAAATCATTTATCTTATAAATATCAAAAATTTTCACACAGTAATATCTTGACTTTTAGTTATACCTAGCGGCTAAAGGGATACTAGGTTCCCAGCATACGTCATTAACGGCTTATCAGTCTTTAACAGACATATTGGGATTGTGTATGATCAAATCTCTGAATCACCACGGATTATCCAGACAATTCCGAGTCTTTGATTGTACTGTCCCCACGCCCGCTGACAAACTCTGTCCTCACGGCGAGGCCTGTTCGAAAGCCTCCGGACTGACGCCGCCGAGATGACTGTGACACTGGGACGGATTCAGTCCACGATTTTTTTCTTGGCCGCCCTCGTTTTACTCCGTTTTGTAAAAGGCATTCACCACGCCCGAATGTACGTGCTCCCTGCGGCAAACTCAGCCGTACAGCTGTATCCACCTTAGCGATATAAGCAATTGCCTTCTGCAAGGCCGTGCGTTTAGTCTGGTCAGTATAGTGGATGTCACCAATTCCTGACTGAGCGTAAGTACCCGTTATCGCATTACAGTTAAAATACAGCCCTTGACCATTTGTAATCCCTTTTTCCCATAATTCTCCTATTCGTCTGGCCAGCGCGATATCTCGCCTGACTTTACTGCCATCAAAGAAAAAGCACGTATGATAGTGAAAACCTTTGTATTGTCCGTATTCAAGCTTCCAGATATACCCCAGACAATCCTGAAACAATGGATGTGACTTCACTCGTTTAAATAAGCGCTGGCGATGCTGACGTGCCATAGCGGTTGATATGGTCTGATTCTTTACAAAGTCTTTCCGCCAGGATAGGTCAACACGGACCACCAGTAAACGGGCATACCGTTCAAAAAGGTGGTCGACATAGTCCAGGGCACCCTTCAGATTTTTACTGGCAGCTCGCTGGAAATTACGTAGCTGCCTCTTATGAGTGACTGATTGTGCTTCCTCACGAAAACATCTCAACACATCGTTTATAGTCGTGGCTTCGGTTACTGACAGTTCTGTCAGGTTATATGTTTTGAGAATTGAACTGAATAGTCGTATCGTGGGATGCAACTGTTGATACTTACTGATGCTACTTTCAAGTAAAGTTAATCCACCGATAGCTTCCTTGAGTAAATAGCCCATTCTGTTGTAACTTCCTGACTGAGTCACTCTAAAAGCCTCACTTTCAGAGCGTAGTATTTTCTTTAAGACTGAAAGTAACCGACGCTGTGTTTGTACGATATCAAAGTCTTCAGTAACAATTAGCGTAGTATCGTTCTCTCTACCATGCATACTACTTGACTCAACATCCAGATAATTTACCATGATTATCCTGATCCTGTATCCTGACGGTACTCCGTACTGATTACCGTAATGCGATTCTTATTTCATAAGAACTGATGCAGTCAGTCTTATCCTTTTTCAAAAGCCAAGCCATCTAACTTAACTATTTTCCCCATGCCAACACTATGTGAGGAACAACCTATTTTCACATCATAGAAGTAACAATATTTATACACCCATGAGTATGGGGTAATAACTTAAAGGCAATGCGTTACGTTAATGCGATTAACTCCATAGTAATGAAATACTCAACAGGTGGATTAATGATATTACAAATAACTTAACACACATAACACCAGTTAATTAAATCAAGTTAACAAATAATTAATAACTTAATCTTATTAATTATTTAATATATTATAAGAACCATAATTCCATGTTGTAATTTTTAGCTTCTTATATCTGTTAATAGGACCAGTACCCACATGGCAGACCTGCTTAACGGCTGCCAGCACGATGGCAAGTTAGTGCATCCTCTTTCCAGGGCAACGATGTCTTACATCCGGTGACGACTTTCCAGCCAGTCCTTAAATTCACTGAGATACCAGCGACTCGCACGTCCCAGCTTCAGGGGTTTCGGGAACAGGTCATTACTCATCAGTTTGTAAATATAAGCCGGGGAAAGCCCCGTACTTTCGCAGATAAATTTCAGGTCCACCAGTTTCAGTGGGTTCGTATCGTTCAGATATTCATGTTTCATCAGGCTGTCCTTCGTCGTGTTCTCAATACACAATCAGTCTGCCTGACAAAGGGGGGGCTTTCGTTTTGTGTTTTTCATGAAAAAAACATATTGCAAGCCCCCCCATTTTATGAATCAATCTCTACGGAGATTATACATGGGTAGCATCGTAATACGATGTATCATAATCCTCTGTTTTCTCTAAAATTTTACTTAAAATCTCACCGGGGTTTCCCTGGTTCATCACCAGGTCGAAGGTCCTCAGATAACTGCTCCGGAAATTGGTTTCGGAGTAACCTGTTCTGACTGACGAAGCATCAAATGCCTGATTTTGCAGAAGGTTATAGATTTTCCTTAACGGTATCTTCTTCCTGTTGTTGAGCTGCCACAGCAACAAGTCAATCAAAGGAATGAGCTGATAAGCCTGGATGTCGTACAGCAGCTTCTGGCGTATTCCGTTATTTTGCCCGGCAGACGGTTTAAAAATCCCGTACTGGTTATCAAGTTCTGTTAATAACACCCTGAAGGCGTCGATAAGCTGAGACTTTGAAAACGAAGGGTCAACAGCCAGATAAATCTGTTCAATATGACTTCTAGAAGCTTGTGTCTGAAGTGTGGTCAACGGTGTGTCAGGCTCAATATCGCTTTTGCTTATACGTTCCAGATAACAAGGATGCCGGGACTCCTCAAGTAAAAAAAACTCCTTATTCATGTCGGCAGCAGATAATGCATGGTAGCAGGCATCAATATCACCGATACTCAGTTCCCGGACCGGTAAGGTGAGCACTGGAGAAGCTGGTGCATCCGGGCCGGGGAGATAGTTCAGTTCCGGTATCTGCTCATGAGAGATAAACAACGGGTGTAGTTCGGGGTTACCCGCAATGATTTCAGGATAACAGGTCTGAAAAATCTCTCCAGGCCCCAGCACAGCACCATCCCACGTCACAATATCGGGTGCGGAACACAGCGAACCACGGACTATCAGTTCCGTCATCAGTTGCCTGAGGCTCAGATGACGCACATAATCGTAGTGGCTGAGATCAAACCATGCGAGATCCTTCTGTTCAACGGGGGGCGACTCCTGACATCCGCCAATATTTAATAACCGCTGATAATAGCTGTCTGAGCGAATCTGTTTCCGGGCTGTGTTTTTCTTTTTCCTGTCTTCCCGCATATCTTCTCCTTTATGCCCTCTGACTAAGCTGTCATTCAGGGTATCGCAGGGCCATATCGTATGAAAATTTTTACCAGGGCAATGCCTCCTGCCAGACAGCTAAATCTGCTTTATTTAGCAGATTTAGCTGCTTTATGGGGCCCATTATATTTCAGAATTACATACACGGCGGCCGGAATGCTCAGCGGGTATACGGAACCCAGTCGTAAGGAGCAATCAGAGTTGTATGCTGATCCTGCCACAACGTGATACGCCGGTGCTGGTGCAGATACAACAACGCCGGCTGGAGGCGCCCGGGCTGACGGAGTCGGTTGGGTACCCGGGGGCTGACCCAGCTCCGTTTTAAAGCCTGAGCGTTATTATCGATAAAACGCTCCTCCAGCCATTGCCATAATAACTCCGCATCCCGGATATGCTGAGGCAACTCCGGCTCCGGCCCGAACAGGACAAGCGCCTCGTTCAGGTACCATTCGCTGATTTTCTGCGCATGTATTAACGTCGTTTCAGGGATATCTCCTTCTTCACCACTGAAGAGATGGAATAGAGCCGCCAATCGTGCCACTTTATTGCCCTCCTTTGACGCAAAATCGCGTAAATGGTAATACCGACCACTTTCTGCCATCTGGCGTTCAAAATACTCCCCCATATCCATCCACCGCAGCTGAGCCTCCGGAGTGAAAGTCAGTTTCTGCCGGGGGGATGGCACGGCGTTTACCGTTTGCTCTGTATAAGCCTCAAGTAATGCCCTGATACGCTGATGATACGGTGCCAGCAGTTGCTGGTAATTTTCCAGCGTGTGGCCTGTCCGGGTTCCGATGGCACTTTCCGGACGGGCAAAAAAGAAGCGGGCGAGAAAACCGCTGCCCCTAGCCTGCTGCTGTGCCCGGCTGAAATACTTACGCAGTGGCGCATCCTGCACCATCAGACTGGCACTGAGTCTGGCTCCGTGGACCGTGAAGCTTTCGGAAGTCCGCCGGGACACCGTAAACGGGGCCCCGTCCCACAGGTCATTCAGCATCCCCAGGTTCTGTATGGCTTGGCCGCCCAGAATGATATCCCCTTCAGCCGAATGCAACGCCATGGAACCACCGCCTTTGTGCAGCTGATACTGCAATGCTGCCGGGGTGATGTCACTGCCCAGCAACTGTATCCGGGCAGGCTCCTCCGGTCTGTCGTTCCGGTGCTCCCGGATACGTTCTTTTATCTCCTCCAGTGGTTGTTGATGTTTTGTCTGTTTTTTCAGTAAACTTTTCAGTGCCTTAAGCTCTTCCTCCCATATATCCCGTTCAGTCTCATACTGCTGCATGGCGTTTTCGTGCCGTAACTTGGCTTCACGCTCGTAATCATGTACCGGGGCCATAAAAAGCTTATCCACCGTAGACTTACGCTCTCCCGATTCCGCTACAGTGCAAAAATTACAGGATACCGGAAATGTCAGCCCTTCCACCGGACTGACATCCGATAACCCCTGACAAAGCAGAGCCACCGGTGCCATGGCGGATGCAAAAATCAGCGCTACAGGAGCTTTGGTTTTACTGGCCGCTCCCGTAATGGCATGAAGGATAATGTTCGGAACACATTCCAGTGGGAAAGATGGCCCTCCATTTAATGAACCTGATGTATATGCGTGACTCACAGTAACTCCTTTCTTTTTGATTAATGAACAGCACCTCCTGAGCTGTATTGAAGGCATATCGTTTAATGTTTACAACAAATTCTCTGCATCCGTTTTACGCTATTGATGCCGGTAGATATCGGTATATCACAGCAGAGAATAATAAAATCAACCGCACCTTTCATCACTCCCTTGTTTAACAACAAATCGAAGATCCACATTTTCATCTCTATCAAAAAAAACTGTCAATATCAGCCCTCCCGGCCTTTATTAATATGTCACTTATCTCCTGCTCATGAAAATCTTAGATATATATCACTGGCATGAACACACCCTGCGGGTATTAGATAAAGAAGAAAGTGGCATCCTCTCCCGCTGAAATAAAAATCTGCAAAAAAGATAATTGATAAAGAAGCAGAAAAACAAGATCGCCTATGAAACACGGAACGTATGAAGAATAAAATTTATAATTTACTTTATTGATGAGTCATATTCTCCCTAATATAAATCTGGTCATGCAATCAATTTTTTCCATATACCTGTCTGTCTGAGCATTGACTGCGGCCTTCAAATTTATTTCAAATCCTAATCACCATACAGAAGAGATAGACAGGGACCTCCTTTTTTAACTGGCACAGGTTATTTTTAAAAATTATTTCCAGCTTAGTGTATCGATCTGCTAAAACGATCGAATGGAATATATTAATAGAGGAAAGCTATCAATGTAGAGAAATTGATCACTTATAACTATAGGTTATAGCGATCAATTTACCGGTTTCGATCGGTATTAACCATTTTACTCCCCTCAAAATGCCTCCTATTTTAAGGGCTTTATGGCAGCATTTTTCCGTTGCCTGCCCGCATTTCTTATGCACTTCAGGGAAATACCATGATGAAAGTAAAAACAATGCTTCCACTACTCTCTCTTTTTGTCCTGATCCCGGCAGCCTGCCAGGCATTCGGAAACAACAGCGCCTGGAGCAGTGGATGGAACCAGGGCATCACTGAATTCACCATTCTCGGTAAAGGTCAGTCTCAGCTCTATCTTGCCTGTGACAATGAGGGGGCAAGCCCTGCCACCCTTATTTATACCGATATGAAAGGCCATCAGGTCAGTATGGATACTAATGCTCAGTTGCAGGTGAAAATTGACGAGAATGAAGCCATTGACATCAGTGAGTCAGGCAGCCGGGCTGGAGAAAACAACCTTGCGCTGGCCTGGACGCAACTACGTAACGGTACACAGGTGACGGTTTCAGGCACACACGTCAGCAAGACCACGTTTACGCTAAAAGGCGCACGCCAGGCATTGCCTGAATTTGGTACCCACGGCTGCGTCTCAAAAGCCTCACTATGAGTCATAAGGCTCAGGCTGGTTTTTTCGTTATGCCAGCCATCAACCACTCACCATTTATGAAAAGGATTTATTGTGAAAATAACGACGTGCCTGATGGCCTTCTCGCTCGTGCTGTCCACACCGGCATTAGCCGCAAAGCCACTGCCGGTAAAAGTGGAAACCAGCAATCTTGTCCATCCTGCTGGGACCCGCTACGCAAAAGTGGTAGTAACCGCGCTTGATGACAGCGTGAAAGTGCAAAATATAGACGTGAACCGGGGTAACTGCCGGATAAACAACTACAAATCACCGTTTTCGACTAAAGAAACCATTTTACCCACCCTGTTGCACTATGGTCAGTCCGTCAGTGTGAACTTTTACAATGACTGTGTCGCTTCAGAGGTGGTCGTTACCACCGATAAAGGTGCATGGCGCTACACCTACCACTAAACCGCTTCCTGCTTCAGTTCCCCCCAATCCTCATTTTAACAACGTGCTGCCACCAGGCAGCCTGGAGCACATGCGATGACCTTTCTTAAAATGCTGATGTCCGCCCTGGCTCAGGCCCTGTCATGGTATGGCGGATATCAGGCAAGACTGTATATTGAAACCCACTTTCGTCAGGCTGGTTATGATGACGACAGTATTGATGTAGCCAGAGACGCGGTGACACTACTGGTTAGCGCACTGGTAACCGCTCTGATAGCGCAAATACTGCGTCTTCTGAATACCCTCTGACATCCCCATCGACCTGACGACAAACCTATCAACCTGCATACAAGCCCCGGACAATCAACGGACCGGGGCTGTGACGTTTTATGCCCTGAATCAAGGAAAATCATCATGAAACTGGCCAGCCGTTTTGGACGCGTCAATCAAATACGCCGTGACCGTCCATTAACCCGCGATGAACTGATGCAGTATGTTCCCAGCGTCTTCGGGGAAGACAAGCACGACTCCAGAAGCGAAAAGTACACCTACATACCCACCATTACCCTGCTGGAGAACCTTAAACGTGAAGGGTTCCAGCCATTCTTTGCCTGTCAGTCACGAGTGCGCGACCAGAGCCGACGGGAACATACAAAGCATATGCTGCGCCTGCGTCGTGCCGGTCAGATAAACGGTCAGCAGGTACCGGAAATCATCATTCTGAATTCGCACGATGGCGCATCAAGTTTTCAGTTACTGCCGGGAATATTCCGAAGCGTCTGCACCAATTCGCTCGTTTGCGGACAGTCGTTTGGCGAGATCCGCGTGCCACACAGGGGCGACGTTGTCGGGAAGGTGATTGAGGGGGCATATGAGGTTCTCAGCGTCTTTGACCGGGTGGAAGAGAAACGTGACGCCATGCAGTCCGTGCAACTCCCGTCACCCGCACAACATGCACTGGCTACAGCGGCGCTGACATACCGTTTTGGGGAAGAGTACCAGCCAGTAACCGAAGCGCAAATTCTTGCACCCCGCCGCTGGCAGGACGAGAGCGATGACCTGTGGACCACTTACCAGCGCATTCAGGAAAACCTGCTGAAAGGCGGGCTAAGTGGCCGTACCGCGCAGGGTAAACGTACCCACACCCGCGCAGTAAACGGGATTGATGGAGACGTTAAGTTAAACCGTGCGCTCTGGGTGATGGCGGAGAACATGCTGAACCTGTTGGACAGGTAAATCACCCGCGCCCCGCCACCGAAATCAATCCCCGGCCCGACACTTCCATTCAACATCTCCATGCATAAGGAAAATTAACATGACCGACATTATTAATATTAACGATAACCATCAGCGACCTCTGCAGGCTGGCGATAACGGTTCTACACCTGCTCTGGCAGCCACGCCCGTACCGGACGAACAGCGTGTGGAATTCTGGCCGCAGCACTTTGGCAACATCCCGCAGTGGATAACCCTTGAACCGCAGGTCTTTGCGTGGACAGACCGGTTCTGCTCTGACTACAGCGGCGGTATCTGGAATTTTTATACTCTCAGCAACGGCGGGGCCTTCATGGCTCCGGAAACGGACAACGATGCCTTCTGGTCGCTGTTCAACACCATGAATGGCAACGCCGCAGACATGAGCGCCGAAGCTGCAGGGATTGCGGTCTGTCTTATCGCTTACAGTCATCATGCATGCCGCACAGAATGCGACGCCATGACGGAGCATTACTGGCGCCTGCGTGACTATGCGCTGCATCACCCGGAATGCAGCGCCATCATGCGCATTATCGACTGAGCGTTCCGCCATGCCGTATGAACTGTCTCACCTTAATGACCTGTGGGATGCGCTGGGGAAAACAACGGTCGGGGATGAGGACGGTGACCTTGTGACCGACGAACCCTTCCTGCATTTCCCGACAGGTACCCCCTCTCTTCCATATCTGGTCATGGTTTGAATCCCTGCACGACGGGTTCGTCGTTGCCGTGAAACTGTACAACACATCTGCGCCCGACGCGTCAACCGACAGGAAAAGCAAATGAATACCACCACGTGTCCCCCCGACAGCGGGGAAATATCTCCCACCGCACAGCGCACCATCAGACGCGCACTGACCCTGCTGGAACGCCAGTTACGCGAACCCGGCGAGGCATTCACCTCCTGCCAGGCGGTCCGTGACTGGCTCCGTCTGCAGCTCACCACGCTGGAGCGTGAAGTCTTCATGGCGCTCTTCCTTGATAACCAGCATCGTCTTATTGCTCATGAAACGCTCTTCACTGGCACCATCAACCATACGCAGGTACATCCCCGTGAAGTGATAAAGGCAGCACTGAAACACAATGCGGCTGCCATCGTACTTTCACACAATCATCCTTCAGGTTATGCGGAACCCGGCCATGCCGACCGACTGCTCACTGACCATCTGAAACAGGCACTTAAACTCGTGGATATCTGCCTGCTGGACCACCTGGTCGTGGGAGGCATGGACATCGTCTCGTTTGCCGAGCGTGGCTGGCTTTAGGGAGAGAATTACGATGAAAATCATCAGCAAACGTCAGGCAATGGCGATATACCGCCAGCATTCTGAGTCCCGGCTGTTTCGTTTCTGTACCGGGAAATATAAGTGGTCCGGCAGTATCTGCCATTACCACGGCAGGGAAGTGCAGGATATCCGGGGTGTGCTGGCCGTGTTTGCTGAACGCCGACAGGATCGCAATGGTCCGTATGTGATCCTGCACAGCGTCATCCTGAACTGACTTACCGTTAAGGAGTACTTACATGCAGAAAGCAACCCGTGTAATCAACCATAACATCACGGAACCCTGGTGGGGCCTCAGACGCAACATCACGCCGTGTTTTGGTGCACGGCTGGTACAGGAGGGTAACCACCTGCATTACCTTGCTGACCGCGCCAGCATTGCCGGGACATTTAATGACGCAGATTTACGCCATCTGGACCAGGTATTTCCGGTACTGATGAAGCAGATGGAGCTTATGCTGGCCAACAGCGAACTCACGCCCCGCATTCAGCGCTGCATCACGCTCTACGTAAAAGGGCTGATATGTGAGGCCGATACACTCGGCTCCTGTGGTTATTTGTACATCGTAATTTATCCGGCGTCTGCAACAACCGAATAAACCCCGGACGCTTTTCCTTAGTCAAACTAGCCAACAAAGAACGCAAACCATGCAAATACATTCCCTGTCCCTTCAAAGGGCGGCATCGTCACGTCTGTCGTCAGTCGAAATCTGGCGAAAATTACTGAAGTATCTGCTGAAACAACACTACGGTCTGATGCTGAACGACACACCGTTTGGCAACGACGAAGTGATCCAGAAACACATTGATGCGGGAATCTCACTGTGTGACGCGGTGAATTTTATCGTGGAAAAGTACGACCT
>PPYF01304522.1_pt1 | contig 21989 bp, 17 predicted proteins | sample 1559871 | NCBI WGS metagenome assembly PPYF01 (sample SAMN08240021, study PRJNA423297) | Human gut metagenome, whole genome shotgun sequencing project.
GGGTAGGGCTGCATGAGAACCATGCAGGGGTGAAACTCCCGTGAGGTTGTGCTAACAACCGTCCGATTAAAGCCCCATTATATTTTTTGTTGTAATAGTGGACTTGCCGCTTTTCATATAGTGTATTAGCAGTTTTCCGAAAGGGGGCTAATCATGGAGAAAAACGATAAATCCAAAACAGATACGATATGCAAGAGTGTTTTCAAAAGCGGCGAGAACACTACTTCAAAGAGCCAATTCACAAAAAAGTGGATTGAGCTTATCAATAGATTAGAACGAAACAAAAATGTTAATTTTCGCAAGAAATCATGACAAGCTGTTTCCGTTATGGTATAATCATAGTGGAAATAGCTTGTTCTATCTCTTGGAGGAGATATGAACATGAAAGTTGCGATTTATTGCCGCTTATCCGAAGAAGATAGAAACAAGCAATTTGAAACCGACGACAGCAACAGCATACAGAACCAAAAGACTATGCTGCTGCAATACGCTATGGAACAGGGGTGGGAACTTTACAACATATACAGCGACGACGACTACACGGGTTCAGATAGACGACGCCCGGAATTTAACCGTCTGCTCAAAGACGCAGAAGCGCACAAATTTGATATTATCCTCTGTAAAACACAATCCCGCTTCACCCGTGAATTGGAATTAGTTGAAAAGTACATACACGGGTTATTCCCTATTTGGGGTATTCGTTTCATCAGCATTGTTGACAACGCCGATACCGCCAACAAGGGAAACAAAAAGTCACGTCAAATCAACGGACTTGTCAATGAGTGGTATTTGGAGGATATGTCCGAGAATATCCGCAGCGTTTTAACCAACAGACGAGTGAACGGTTTTCATATCGGCGCATTTGCCCTTTACGGGTACAAGAAAGACCCCGACCAAAAGGGACACTTGATAATCGACGAAGAAGCCGCAGCCGTTGTCCGAGAAGTATTTACCCTATTCGCACAGGGTTACGGAAAAACTGCGATTGCCCGTATGCTCAATGACAGGGGCATACCAAATCCAACTGAATATAAGCGTCTGCATGGCTTGCGGTATCAGCAGCCGAAAACAAAGAACAGCACCCTTTGGAAATACTTTGCTATTTCTGATATGCTGATAAATGAAATCTATATCGGTAATATGGTGCAAGGAAAATACGGCAGCGTTTCCTATAAGACGAAACAGAACAAGCCCCGTCCCAAAAGTGAGTGGTATGTCGTAGAGGGTACGCATGAGCCGATTATAGATCGTGAGTTATGGGACAGAGTACAGGCGTTAATCAAACAGAGGGCAAAGCCCTTTGACGTTGGCACAGTCGGTTTATTTGCAAGAAAAGCCCGGTGCGCTAACTGCGGTTACACCATGCGTTCATCAAAGTCTGCACCGGGGCGCGGAAGCAAACATTATTTACAATGCTCCAACCGCCATGTGGCAAAGGACGCTTGTATCGGCTCTTTTATCTCTGTTGATAAATTGGAAAGGCTTGTAATAGATGAGCTTAACCGTTTAGCAACCGATTATCTTGACAAAGACGAGTTAGAACAGAACATTGAGTTTTGCGACAACTTACAGGAGCAGAAAGCCCGTCTACTCTCTGATATTGCAGTCTACGAAAAAAAGGTTGCAGAGTATTCAAAAGGTATTCGGGAGCTTTACATGGATAAGGTCAAGGGCTTAATTTCTGAAAGCGATTATGTAGAAATGTCTAAAGATTTTACCACAGAGCGTGAACGTTTGGAACGTGTAATTGCTGACGGAGAAAAGCAGTTAGCCGAAATCGAAGAAAAAATTGCGGCGGGCGATAATCGCCGCGAACTGATTGAACAATACACCAACTTGGAACACCTTACCCGCGAGATCGTGGAAACGCTGATTGATTATATATCCGTCGGCAAGCGTATTCCGGGAACAAGGAACGTTCCGATTGAAATTCACTGGAACTTTTAATCACAAGTTGTTCTTATATGATTGCAGCAGAGCAGAAAGCGCGCGTGACGTATGACAATATCCTCCGCATTTCTGACGACCCGGATGTGAACGACGCCATTCGCTTCCTGCGGGAGCGCGAGATCGTGCATTTCCAGCGCTTCGGCGAGGCCATTGAGCTGCTGCGCCGGAGGCTGGACGAGAAAAACGTCTATTATATGAATCCCGCGCTCAATCTGCAGGCGTAAGCGCCGCGCAGAGGCTAAATTTCAAAAAACTCCACCGCTCGGCCTGGGCGGTGGAGTTTTTTAGTGGAATGCGTTTGCCGGGGCGCGTTATCCTCTCGTTTGCTGAGAGATGGCGCGGATGGCGTTGAGGGCGAAGTCGTGCTCCTCGAGGGTGATGACACTGCCGCAGTACGGGCACTTGGCGCTGGCGTTGATCTCGACCGGTGCGCCGCAGTTCGGGCAGTTGACGGTCTGCATAGGTTTGTCCTTCTCGGTCTTCGTGCCGGTCGTGCGGACAAGATCCCACTCGTAGACCATGAACTTCTCCTTGTCTCTGCTGCCGGAGATGAGCTTGCCGGTCTTGTCGTCGAGCGTGTAATCGACGATGCGCGTGTTCAGACGGGCGACGAGCACGTCGTTGCCGCCCTCCTGGCACCAGCCGCGCAGCTCCACGGACAGAACCGCGATGCGCTCGATGTAGTTGGTCTGGCCCTGCTGCTTCTTGCGCTGGATCTGATTGTCCATCTGCGTGAAGAACGCGTCGGTGCAGTACGGACGGATGGGCGAGATATCCTTCTTCTGCCAGCAATCCTGCATCTGTACATACAGGTTCGACAGCTTGGAGGTCAGCTCAGCCTTGTCGAAGTTTTCGTCGAGCTGCTCATACTCAGCCATGGGCTTCAGCTTGCGGTTCGCAGCCGCGGACCAGCTGGTGCCGCCGGACGCTCCCTTCTTCTTCTTTGTGCGTGAGGTCGAAACGATCGCGATGAAGACGATGATGGCTCCGACGACGATGGTACTGATCCCGCCGGAGGATTCGGAGCTGCTGGAATAGTCGGAATCGCTGCTGCTCCAGTCCCAATCGGAGTCGGAGCTGCTCCAATCGGACGAATCACCGAAATCGGAATCGCCGGAGTAATCGCCGAAATCGGCCCCGGCGGGCAATACGGCCAGCAGCACGAGACAGGCGCAGAGCGCCAGCACGAACAGCCGCCGCAGGAAGGTCTTGGACATGAAGGATCCCCCTTTTTCTTTCTTTTTCCCTTCCAGTATATCATGCGATGCCGCATACATGCAAGCAAAATAACCGCCGGACAGAAAAAACTGTCCGGCGGGCCTGTTTATCCGTGATAGCCGATGGCGCGGGAGATCGTCTCGGCTGCGGCGCAGACGAGGCGGATGGCGCGGAGAAACTCGTCGGACTGCACCTGCCGGAACATTCCGACGCAGCCGATGGCGTAGCGTACCTCGCCGGTCACGTCATGGATCGGCGCGGAGACGGAGCGCAGGCCGATCTTATACTCGCCGTTTTCCACAGCGTAGCCCTGCTCACGGATGCGGGTAAGTTCGGGCACAAACTGCTCTGGCGTGGTAAGTGTATGGGGCGTGAAGGCCTTGAGTTCGGTGTGTGTAAGAATGCGGCGGCACTCCGCCGGGGAACTGTTGGCAAGAAACAGCTTTCCCTGCGACGTACAATAGACCGGAAGCCGTGCGCCGACCTCGGACACGACGCGAAGACTTGCGCGGGACTCCTCCTCTGCCAGCGTTACGACTGCTGCACGGTCAAAAACCGACAGGAATACACTCTCGCCAAGTTCAGCGCAGATACTCTGCATATGCGGCCGTGCAATCGTACCGATATCCCATGAGTTGGAGACGGCACAGCCGTATTCAAACAGGCGGATGCCCAGCCAGTAGCGGCCATTCGGCATCTGCTCGATCAGTCCGGATTCGCGCATCGTGGACAGCAGACCGTGGATCGTGCTCTTCGGCCAGCCGGTTTTCTGATAAAGCTCCGTCAGGGAAGCGGGCTGACCGCTTTCCGTCAGAATGTCGAGAAGACGGATCGCCTTCGCAACGGAGTGTATGGTTTTGCCTTCCTGTTCTGCCATGCTGAAGCTTCCTTTCTGTTCATTGCGTTTCCTTTACTATATCATGCCGAATATCGTTCAGCAACCGGATACGTTCGATATTGGCGAATTTTTCCGCGTCATACCGCACGGGCATATTGGCGAATTGCTAAATTTGATTGCAATTTTGACCGTTTTGTTATACACTAATAACAAATACAAAGGAGGGCGCGCCGTATGTACCAGATCATGCTTGTAGAGGATGAAATGCTTGTCCGGGAGTCCATGGCACAGAACACCAATTGGGACAAATTCGGCTTTGCGCCGCCCCATGTCTTTGAAAATGGCCGTCAGGCGCTTGAACAGCTCGAATCCGTGCTGCCGGATGTGGTCATCACGGATATCTGTATGCCCTTTGTCGACGGGCTGGAGTTGGCGCGGAACATCTATGAGAAATTTCCGGACACGATCGTCGTCGTGCTGACCGGCTTCAGCGAGTTTTCCTATGCGCAGAAGGCCATCCGGTACCATGTCCACGATTATCTGCTCAAGCCCGTCAGCCCGAAGGAGTTTGATCAGCTGCTGGAGAACCTGTCTGCGGAGCTTTCGCGCCGGGACAACCGGCAGGGGCTTTACAGCAGGGCCGTGCTGGCAGACGAGGTGCTGAAGGATCATTTCTTTCAGGGGCTTTTACAGTCCGACACGGCGCAGGAGCTGCCGGAGGCGACGCTTGCCGCCGGTGTTGAGCTTGGCGGGCGGTTCCATGCGGTCGCGCTGGCGGCGCTGCCGCAGCGCCCCGAGGGCTTTGATGCGCAGGGACATCGGGTGGCGCAGGGCTGTGCGCCCGCGCAGCTCCGGCTGCTCGGCGACCAGCACGTTATGCTCATCGTCAGCGGCGATGAAACGGCGGAACTCATGGCACGCACCGCCGCCGGAGCGCGCCATCTGCGCGCGGTGATGCAGGAGGCGGAGATCACCGCCCCCATCGGGATCGGCGGGGCCTATGCCGGGCTTGACGGCCTGCGGCAGTCCGCGCAGGAGGCGCAGCACGCGCTGGGCTACGCGTTTTCCACAGGCGAGACACTGTTGTTTGACCCGGAGCTGCGCAAATCCTCCGGCTCTTTGCAGACGGACGACTGTCCGACTGCGGCGCAGATCGCAAGCACGCTCCAATCCGGCAGCGGCAGCCGTGCATTGGAGCTGACCGGGACGCTTTTTACCTGTATGCGTCGCCGCAGGGTGCATGAGAGCGAGTGCCGCCCCGTTCTGCAGCGCCTGCAGATCCTCGTGGCCTCGCATCTGACGCGCGAGCAGCTGCTGCGCGCGCCCGCCATGCTCCTTCCGCAGCAGGGCTATGCGCTGGAGGAGGTACGGCTGTCCGTCGAGCGGCTTGAGGGCTATATTCTGCAATGTCAGGCCCAGCAGAACGACACGCCTGCCGCCCGCTGCGGCCGTTTGGCCGTCGCGTATATTAACGAGCACTATGCCGACTGCGATCTCAAGCTGCCGGACGTGCTGGAGCATCTCGGCGTCAGCCGCAGCTATTTTTCAACGGTATTCAAGGAAAAGACCGGCCAGTCGTTCGTGGAATATCTGACAAACCTGCGTATGGAGAAGGCCAAGGAATATCTGCGTGAAACGGGGCTGTGCACCTATGAGATCGCCGAGCGCATCGGCTTTGCCGACCCGCATTATTTCTCGCTCACCTTCCGCCGCAGAACCGGCATGACGCCCCGGCAGTACAGGGAGGCAGAGAGCGGAACATGACCGAAGCACGACTTTTTTCCCGGCACTCCATCGGCACGCGGATCGCGGCGCTGTTCATGCTGCTGATCCTCGTCATTACGGCAGCCATGACCTATGTGTCGATCAGCGTCTCGACGAACGAGCTGCTGGACAGCTCGACGGAGTACACCGAGCAGCTGATCCGCCGCGTCAACGCCGAGCTTGATATGTACGTGGAGTACATGAAGGATATTTCTGATTTTATTGTCGACAACGGCGCGGTCGCGGCTTATCTGCGTGCGGCCAACGAGCACCGGCTGACGGACGCGGCCTGCCGCGAAGCGCAGGAGCAGCTGGCCGCCGCACAGAAGATCCGCTCGGAGATCTCGGCCATCGCCCTGATCCCGGAATCCGGCGGCGCGCTGTTCGGAAGCGAGGGTGCGTCGCTCAACACATATTCCAATTACCAGAATGCAGACTGGTACCAGGCCGCGCTGCAGGAACCGCACGAGGTACAGGTTTCCTCCTCGCGCGTGGAAAACCTGATCGCGGGCCAGTACAACTGGGTCGTTTCGTTCTCCAAGGCCGTGCTCGACCGCGCAGGGAATATGCAGGGCGTTCTGCTCATCGACCTTAACTACCAGATCATCGACCGGCTCTGCGCGGATATCCAGCTCGGCAGCCGGGGCTATATCTATCTGATCGACCAGAGCAGCGGCATCCTCTGGCACCCGCAGCAGGATCTGATCTATGCGGGACTGAAGGAGGAAAACGTCGCGGAGGTGCTGGCAGCGGCGGACGGCCGCACGCTCTCCGGCAAGGGCAGGATGCGCAGGCTCTATGTAGCCTGCGCATCGGAGGCCACCGGATGGACGGCGGTGGGCGTTGCCTACACGCAGGAGCTGCTGCGCAGTCAGGACAGGATCTACAAGACCTATCTGCTCATCGCGGCGGCGGCGCTCATTCTTGCGCTGGTGTTCGCGCTTCAGCTCTCGCGCTCCATCGCAGGACCCATCCGTCGTTTGATGCAGACGATGCGGCGCGTGGAGGACGGCGATCTGCACGTGCGCAGCCAGGTATCCTCCCGCACGGAGCTTGGCCAGCTGTCCGACAGCTTTGACCACATGATCGCCAAAACTGCCGAACTGATGGACGAACGGCTGCGCAGCGAGGAGCAGAAGCGCAAGAGCGAATGGAAGGCGCTGCAGGCGCAGATCCAGCCGCATTTTCTTTACAACACGCTCGACTCTATTATCTGGATGAGCCACGCCGGACGCAATGCGGAGGTCGTGGAGATGACGAGCGCACTGGCGCTGCTGCTGCGCTCGTCCATCGGCGACGGCTCCGACACCAACACGCTCAAAAAGGAGATCGCCCATGTGCGCAGCTATCTGACCATCCAGAAGATGCGCTACAACGAAAAGCTCCGCTACGAGATCGACCTTGACCCGCAGACGGAGGACTGCCTGCTGCCGAAGCTCATTTTGCAGCCGCTGGTGGAAAACGCGATCTATCACGGCATCAAGGTCAAGCAGCAGGGCGGCACGGTGCGCATTGAGTCGCTGCTGGAGGAGGACCGCCTGCTCATCACCGTCGAGGACGACGGCGTAGGCATGACGCCGGAGCAGTTGGAAACCATTCTCGACAAAAAGGAATCCGACGCGGAAAGCACCAAGATCGGCGTTTATAACGTCAACGAGCGGCTGCAGCTGTTCTTCGGCCCGGACGCCGTTATGAAGTATTATTCTACGCCCAGTGTGCGCACAATGGTCATGCTCGTGCTGCCCATTGTACGTGGAAAGGAGGAGGACAGCCATGCGGAGGATTAAAAAATGCACTGTTTTTCTCCTGCTGCTCTGTCTGCTCCTGAATCTTGCGGGCTGCGCGGCAGCACAGAAGCCGCTGCGGGTGACGCTGGTTCTGAAAACCGTGACAGAGGTCGCGGAGTTCTGGGGAACGCTCCTGTCCGGCGTTGAAAAGGCGGCGGAGGAATACGGCGTCGAGTTGAAGGTCCTGACCTCGCCGCGCGAAATTGACATTGACAAGCAGATCGAGCTGATCCGGCAGGTAACAGCGGATAAGCCGGACGTCATGATCCTCTCTGCCGCGGACTATGACCGCTGCGCGGAAGCAACGGAGGAAGCCATCGCTGCCGGGATCGGCGTCGTTGCGATCGACACGGACGTCAATGCCGCAGGCCGCGCCTGCTTTGTCGGCAGCAACAGCTATGAGATCGGGCTGGAGATGGGCCGCGCCATGGCATCCTATCTGCCGGAGGGCGGAAAGGTCGCGGTCATTCAGCATATGCTGACGACCACAACGGGCATTGAACGCACGCGCGGCGTTCTGGACGCACTGAACGAGGCAGGAAATATCGAGATCCTCGGCAGCTTCTGCTGCGACAACTCGACCGAGCAGGCGCAGACGATCACGACGGAGCTTCTTTCCGCCGACCCGGAGATCCGGGGCTTTGTGTGCACGAACGAGGTCTGCAACGTCGGCGCGGCAAACGCGCTGGTCGAGCTGGGCATGGGCGGGCGCGTCTATGTCGTCGGCTGCGACAATTCGCAGCGGCAGATCCAGTTTTTAGAGCAGAACATCATTCAGGCCATTGTCACGCAGCGGCCGTTCAACATGGGCTACGTGGCCGTCCAGCAGGCCGTTCGCGTGGCAAACGGCGAGCAGACCGACGATTTCGTTGAGGTTTCCTGCGTCCTCATTACGCAGGAAAATATGTACACGCAGGAAAACCAGAAGCTCCTGTTCCCAGTTTTGCGCTGAGCGCCTTCCCCTCCGTGGATGCCTTGGGGCGCTCCCGCGCCAGTGCTTTACCGAGCAGGAGAGGCGTGCATTCGAGCATACAAAACCCGCTGCACATTATGTGCAGCGGGCGGTTTTTTATCCGATGCCGAGCATTGCGGTCGCAAAAGCGAAATAGACAAGCAGGGACAGGAAGTCCACGATTGTCGTGATGATCGGCGAGGCCATCACAGCCGGGTCGAAGCCGAGCTTTTTAGCCAGCAGCGGCAGCGTTGAGCCGACGATCTTGGCAAGGCAGACCGTCACGGCCATCGTCGCGCAGACGACAAAGGCTACCAGATACGTCACGCTCTCGCTCTTTAACAGCAGCATATCGACCACGATGATCTTCGCGAAGCAGGCGATTGCCAGGCACACGCCGCAAAGGACGGACACGCGGATCTCCTTCCAGACCACGCGTCCCAGGTCGCGGAATTCGATCTCATTCAGGCTGATGCCGCGGATGATGGACACGCAGGCCTGCGAGCCGGAGTTGCCGCCGGTGTCCATCAGCATGGGGATGAACGCCGTGAGGCACGGCAGGGCAGCCAGCGAGTTTTCAAACCTTGTGATGACGATGCCCGTCAGCGTCGCCGAAACCATCAGCAGCAGCAGCCACGGGATACGGTTTTTCCAGATCTCGACAGGGGTCGAACGCATATACGGGTGTTCGGACGGCAGCATAGCGGCCATCTTTTCCATGTCCTCCGTGGCCTCGTCTTCCATGACGTCCATGGCGTCGTCGAAGGTCACGATGCCGACCAGCCGGTTTTCTGTGTCAACGACCGGCAGAGCGAGGAAATTGTACTTACTGAACATCTGGGCGACCTGCTCTTTATCGTCGAGCGTGCCGACGGTGATGACGTGCTCCTGCATGATGGACTCGATGGTCGCATCGTCGTCCTCGCACAGAAGCAGGTCCTTGACGCTCGTAAGGCCGATCAGCTTATGGCCGCGCGTCACGTAGCAGGTGTAGATCGTCTCCTTGTCGATGCCCGTGCGGCGGATGCGCAAAATCGCTTCCTCGACCGTCATATTCGGGCGCAGGGAGACATATTCGGTGGTCATGATCGAGCCGGCGGAATCCTCCGGGTAGCGCAGGATCTCGTTGATCTGCTTGCGCATATCCGGCTCGGCCTGGGTCAGGATGCGCTGCACGACGTTCGCGGGCATTTCCTCCACGATATCGACGGCGTCGTCGACGTAAAGCTCGTCGATGACCTCCTTCAGCTCGGAATCCGAGAAGCCCTGAATCAGAAGCTCCTGCGCCTCCGGCTCCATTTCGACGAACGTTTCGGCGGCCAGCTCCTTCGGCAGAAGCCGGAACAGAAGCGGCAGGCGCGCCTGATCGAGATCGTCAAAAATGGCGGCGATGTCGGCGGGATTCATGGTGCTGAGGATGTCGCGCAGAGAATGATACTTCTTCTCGTCAAGCAGCATGGTCAGGGTCTTTTGCAGGGAAAAATTGCTTTCTGCCATGTCTTGTTCCTCCTAAATGTAAAGAATAGGAAGGTAAAGACACAACGCAGGCACATCAATCGAAGAATGACAGGGGCTGCAAGCACCGGACGCACAAAGGCGGCTGGTGCTCGGGCCGACTTCGGCCTGCGGATGTGCCGCTACTACTTCCTGCGTCCATTTGTTCTTCCCCCTTTTTGTTTCAGAATATCGGGCGCTTTTGAAATCGCCCAACTTATATAATAGGTTGATTTCCCCGGTTTGTCAACCAAAATCCGAACGAATTCCAGTGTAATTTTGACGGATTGTGTGCTATGATAGTTGAAAATCTGACAAGAGGTGTCAATATGGCAACAGAAAAGCTCTATTATCAGGACGCGCATCAGGCAGCGTTTGAAGCGCGCGTTGTATCCTGTCAGCCGGGAAAGCACGGCTATGATGTCGTGCTGGACAGAACCTGCTTTTATCCGGAGGGCGGCGGCCAGCCGGGCGACACCGGCGTTCTGTCCGGCATCCGCGTGACCGACACGCACGAGCGCGGCGGCGAGATCGTGCATTTTTGTGAACAGCCGCTTGCCGTGGGGCAGATTGTCGAGGGTCAAATCGATTATGGCCGCCGGTTCGCGTTCATGCAGCTGCATTCCGGCGAGCATATTCTCTCCGGCGTCGTGCACCGCCGCTTCGGCTATGAAAACGTCGGCTTTCATATGGGTGCGGATTTTGTGACCATTGATTTTTCCGGTATGCTGACGCAGGAGGACCTGTCCGCCGTCGAGGCCGAGGCCAACGAGTGGGTCTGGAAAAACGTCCCGATCGAAATTACATACCCGGATGCCGAGGCGCTGAAGACCATCCCCTACCGCAGCAAGAAGGAGCTGACCGGTCAGGTGCGCATCGTGACCATCCCCGGCGCGGACATCTGCGCCTGTTGTGGGACGCACGTAAGCAGCACCGGGGAAATTGGGCTGATCAAAATTTTCTCCTGCGTGAAATTCCATGACGGCGTGCGGCTGGAAATTCTGTGCGGCAGACGTGCGCTTGCCTATTTGAGCGAAATTGCCGAGCAGAACCGGCGCGTGTCAGGCCTGCTGTCGGCGAAGCCGCTGGAGACGGCTGCCGCCGTGCGTCGGCTTCTGGACGCAGAGGCTGCGCAGAAGCAGCGCGCAGCCGGGCTGGAAGAGGCTGTGTTTGCGCAGAAGGCGCAGGCACTTGCCGGGGCAGGAAACGTCCTGCTGTTTGAGCCTGCGATGAACCCGGACAGCCTGCGGCGGCTGACTGATCTGGTCATGTCGGCCTGCGGGGGTCGTGCGGCTGTTTTCGCGGGCAGCGACGCGGACGGCTATAAATACGCCGTCGGCGAACAGGACGGCGATCTGCGGCAGCTGGTAAAGGAGCTGAACGCGCAGCTGCACGGACGCGGCGGCGGAAAGCCGTTTTTCGCGCAGGGCAGCGTACAGGCAGGCCGGGCGGAGATCGAAGTGTTCTTCGCCCGGCGCTGAGGAGGGAAAGCTATGCTTCAGGATCTGTATCCGCATATGTATCACAATGAAATGTCGTGGAAAGCACCGTCGCCGGATGATATTGCGCTGATTTTTGAGCCGGATCATACAGTTTACTGTAATTTGAGCGGCGAAACGCTCACGCTGCCCCGGATGCGCGAGCTTCCGGACGGCGGCGAGGCGCAGTACGCCTTTTCCATTGACGAAACGGCATATTATCTCGTCTCCGCCCACCCCGGCGAGACAGACACGTTCCGCTATGCTCCCTCTTCGTCGCTCCGCGCCATGACGGACGGGACGAGTCTGGCGCTGTTCGCCGCCGCTGCGGGCGAAAGCCTGTACCGCTGGTATGATTCCCAGAAATTCTGCGGCAGATGCGGCGCGCGCATGGAGAAAAGCACGGTCGAGCGCGCCATGGTCTGCCCGCATTGCAAAAACACGGTCTACCCGAAGATCTGCCCGGCTGTGATCGTCGCGGTGCACGACGGCGACCGGCTGCTGCTCACGCGCTATCGCGGTCGGCCGTTCAAAAAATATGCCCTCATCGCGGGCTTTAATGAGATCGGTGAGTCGATTGAGGACACGGTGCACCGCGAGGTCATGGAGGAGGCTGGCCTCCGGGTCAAAAACCTCCGCTTTTACAAATCCCAGCCGTGGGTGTTCACGGACACGCTCCTGATGGGCTTCGTCTGTGAGCTGGACGGCAGCGACAGGATCACCGTGCAGGAATCCGAGCTGGCCGAGGCGAGCTGGCACCTGCGCAGCGAGCTGCCGGAGGATCACTCCCACATCAGCCTGACCGGTGAAATGATCGAGCAGTTCCGTCTGGGCCGGTTATAACGCGCAGCGTCCAAAAATAAACAGCTTCCCCCAGCGGCAGTCCGTCGTGGACTGCGCCGCCGGGGGAATTTTTCAGCCCCTGCCGCCGAATTGGCGGCAGGGGCTGATTTGGATTATACCGGGGAATTGCGTCCGAAGAGGCTTACTCGTACAGCGACCAGTTGGGGTCGGAGGTCAGAGCCGTCCAGGTTTCGGAACCCTTGACCGTGTAGGAATGGCTGTTGGTAGCTTCCTGCACGTCGAGGTAATACCACTTATCGGAGGTGTTGTCGATCCAGGTCTTCATGCCGGGCAGGAATGCGTCGGCGGACTTGGGTGCACGGCCGGTGGCACGGTTGATCATAGCCATGAGTTCAGCACGGGTCACGTTTTTGTCCGGACGGAAGGTGCCGTCGGGATAGCCGGTGATCCAGCCGAGCTTGGCGCAGATCGCGATGGCGTTGGCCGCCCAGTACTTGGCGGACACGTCATTGAAGTAGTTCGCAGCGCCGGTCGTCTCGGAGAACTTGGCGAGCATGGCGGCGAGCTCTGCACGGGTGATGGCTTCATTCGGGCGGAAGTAGCCGTTGGAGCTGTCGGTGATGACACCGGCGTTGTTCAGAGTCGCAACGTAGGTGTTGTACCAGCTGCCGGAAGCGACATCGCGGAAGCCGCTCTTGGTGGAGTAATAGGTCTTGCGGGACGCATCATCCATGAGACGGAAGAGGATCGCGGCCGTCTCAGCGCGGGTGATGTTGCCTGCGGGCTTCACAGTGCCGTCGGGATAACCCTGGACATACGCGAAGTGATCAGCGGTATTGAGCTTCGGGGCAGCCTTCTTGACGGTGACACCGGGCAGGACGATGAGGAACCACTTGGCATAGATCGTCGTATCCTGCGTCAGCGGGGTCGCGAAGTTGTACGGGGTCCTGAAGGTCTTGTCGGTGTACCAGCCGTCGAAGATGTAGCCGCCGTTGACGGGATCCTTGGGCTTTGCAACCGTCAGGCCATGGCGAACCGTTTCCGGCGCGATCTTGGAGCCGCCCATGGTGTCGAACGTCAGGGTATGGAAGTCCAGATCGTAGTAGACCGACAGGATGGTGTAGACAGGCTTGCCGTCCACGCCCATGTAGGGCTGGATAGCCGTGCCGGTCAGCTTGCTCAGCGTGCGGTTGACATTGACGTGATGCGTTGCTCTGTAATCCTTGATGACCGCGGTGACGGTGGTGTCCTTCTTGGCGCTCAGGTGCTCGACCTCAGCGTTGGCCAGATCATAGGTGCCGTCGGGCAGCTGCTTGATGTGCAGAACGTCGTAGCGGACATAAATGTCGCCGATCGGGGTGGACGTCAGTTCAAACTTGGCGTAGATGGTCTTGTCTGCTTCCAGAACCGTTGCGAAGTCATACTCCTCGGTGAATTCGGGGTCGGCATACCAGCCAATGAACGTGTACTTGTCCTTGGTCGGGTCAGCGGGTCTTGCAACTGCATTGCCGTGGCGGACCGTGACCGGGTTGATGGCGGAGCCGCCGTTGGTTTCGAAGGTCAGGGTATGCTCGTCGAGATCATACTTGACATCGATCGTCAGACCCTTTTCGATCTTGATGTTCTGCTTCGTGTCAGCGTCGTTGGTCGGATAGTGAGAGCCGTAGTCCTTCGCGGTCACGGCTGCGAGCGCTTCAAACTTGCCGCTCAGCGTTTCGACCTCAGCGTTTGCCTCGTCATAGGAGCCGTCGGGCAGCTGCTTGATGTGGCGGACGGTGTAGTCGTAGGTGTTGGCCGAATAGGAGAACGTGAGAACCTTGTTGTATTCATCAAGGATCATCGTCTTGCTGGGTGCGTCCGGCGTGTAGCCGACCACGTCTGCGGCCTGCTCGGTCACTTCGGTGTCGAACGTCTGATCGGTCACGACCTTTTCAGGCGCGAGAACCTTATTGTCGCCTTCACGCAGGTATTTGACCGTGTAGCTCACGTCGGTCTTTGCCGTGTAGCGCCCGTAGAGTTCCCACTTCTTGGCTATGGACAGAGCGTTCAGCTTGTGACTGGCGGTGCCGATATCCTTTTGGGCTTCATACCAGCCGTCGAAGTCATAACCGGTCTTTTCGCCGGTCGGCAGGACGCATGCGCCGGGTTCAAGCTCGCTGACATAGAGCGTAGCGCTGTCGATCTCGTTGTTGTCCTTATCGAGGTAGTGGAGATGGACAGGCCAGTTCCAGTATGCCGTGATAACGCGGTCGCCAGTCGAGCCAGTGGGGATCTCGGTGATCTTCTGGCCGTTCTCGTCGTGCCACTCAAGGAACGTCTTGCCCCAGTCAGCGCCGGTCGCATCGGCCAGCGTGATGGTATCGCTCTCAACCGTGTACGTCGTGGGGTTGGTGCTGGTGGCCTTGCCGTCGTTGTATACATACTGAATGGTGTACTCAATGGGCGTAAATTTGCCGTAGAGCTTCCATTCCTTGGCCATGTACAGCTTTTCGACCTTAGCTTTTACGCCAATATCAGCTGGTTTCTGATACCAGCCGCTGAATTCGTAACCATCTTCTGCATTCGGAGTCCACAGGCTGTAGGTGGCATAGTCAACAGAGTCAACCGTGTCCATCTTCTTTTCTACCCACGCACCGGTTTCATCCGGGAGGTAGTACTTGACTGTGAACGTCTTCTTCTCCCACTGTGCAGTGAAGATCACGCCGCCCGCGGTGATGGTGTAGGTGTCGCCAGCCTTGAGAAGCGTTTCATCGGCCGCATCGTCTGCGCCGTCAGCGTCAAGGTGGTCGGCATCATTTTCAGCCGGAATGACTTCAACGCTCCAGCCCTTGAAGCTATAACCTTCGCGGGTCGGCTCAGTGGTGGGCAGGGTGATGGTGTCGCCAGCGAAGTAGAAGTCGTAGAAGTCGATCGCGCCGTCGTCATAGGTGTAGTTGACAGCGGGCATATTCTCGACGTTCTCAGCACCGGCTCTGAACGTAACGGATGCGAGGTTCAGATTGCCGGAGAGCTGGTAGCCGGCTTCTGCCGGATAGCCGGGCTCCATGTCCTCTTCGTTTACGGTCTTGTACAGGGCCGTCCAGGCGATCTTCTCGGCGATCTTGTCAGAAACGCCGGTTTCGAGGGCGATGTCGGTCGCCAGCTTCTCAGCAACTGCGCTCAGCTCTGCGTCATCGCCGAAGTACAGATCGCTCGTCAGCGGCATTGCATCGAAGGTAAAGCTGCCGATAGAAATGTAGCCGAGGCTGTTGTAGCTGCCGAGGCCGAGACGGGACAGGGTCGCCTCATTCAGCGTGACGGGCGTATCGAACTCGCTCGTGGTCAGCGGTGCAAAATAGCTGTTCAGTCTTGCATACGCGTAGATGTTGTGCGGGGTGACCTTCCAGTTGGCGACGAGGTTCGTCCAGCCGTTGACGGTCTGGCCGGTGACGTCCGTGGTCTGGCCTTCGCGGCTCCAGAAGGTGAAGGTGTAGCCGTCGCGGGTCGCAGTGGGCGCGTCTGCGGTGGGCAGAGCCGAGCCAACGCGGGCCTTGGTGGTACGGAGGATGCCCTCCGTCTTGGAGTGGTCGTTCTGATATGCCGTCAGCGATTCCAGAGAATCGAAGTAAACGACAGGAACCAGCTCGGTGACGATGAGCTTGAGATTCTGCCAGTTTCCGGTGATCAGCAGCTTCTCCAATCCGGCGGGTTTATCCTGCAGACCGTCCAGATACCGCTTGTAGCTGTTGAACATGCCGTCGTCGTACCAGCCGCCGTCGATCTCGAAGTCGAAATCGAGATAGCTGCTCGGATCGATCTTCGTAAGGTCAATCGTATCGCCAGCAAGCTTATCGGCGGCGTACGGAACATCCACGATCGGCTTGCTCAGATCGCCGGACTTGAAGATCATGAGGTGGACGTTGGCCTTTTTGGCTTCCCACTTCGCAACATAGGTCACAGTCTGCGTGACCGTTGCCGCAACTTCGGGCTCCCAGCCTGCGAAGGTGTAGCCGGTGCGGGTCGGGGTGCCGTTGAACGCGGGGGTCGTGGAATCCTTCCTAAGGTCAGAATAGACCTGATCGGCGAAAACCTCTTCACCATCTACGCCGTCGGTGTAGGTAACGGTATATTCCTCCGTCACATGTACGCGGCCCTGCGTCTTGATCTGCCAGCTGCCCCCGGCCCAGATCAGCGTGACCGGAACGATCTTCTCATCGTTTTGGACATGTTTCAGGTTCTGGAACGTCGTGTTGAACTCGGCCACATAGCGTTCGGGGTAATAGCTGATGTCGCAAAGCCAGTCGTCCCCTTCCTGCCTCGGCTCGAAGACGAAGTAGTCTACATCGCACTCGCCGAGCAGACCGTAGGCGGCCGTATGCTGCTGCGAAGCATCTACGACGCACTTGACCTGAACAGCCATTTCAAGCTTTTTCAGCTCGTCAGCCGTCGGGGCTTTGGGCTTGCAGATGACTTCAACGACCGGCAGGTCACCCTGCTGCTACCATTTCCTGTTCCCGTCACCAGTTGCTTTGGGGTCATAGCGGAAGGTGATGGTCAGCGTTGCGTCCTGCTCGTTAACGAGCCGGTGCTCGGCGCCGGTGAGGGCGTTATATGCCGCCAGATTCGGCGCTACCGTGACCGTCGCGGTGACGTAGTAGCCCTGATCGTCCATCTGCACATCGCTGATCGTATACTGAGACGGAGTGGCAATATAATCCGCCTTGTGAGGATGTGTTGCTTTGTTGTTCTTGCAGACGATAGCAAAACTGCCGTCCAGCGCCGTGGGCTTTGTGGGTGGGGTCACTTCGTGCGTGGCTTCGATCCGCGGGTTCGCTGCCGGTTTCACCCACGTCTTACTATTTTTATCATAGGTGAGGTTGAACGTGATGGTCTGCGCGGTCGGGGTGTGCTGCACCTTCCAGACCAGATTGCTGGCCTGCTGCACGAACCATGCCGTCCGGACAGTCACCGGGCAGATATATCCGCCCGCGCTATCGCTTACGACCTCGCCGATCGTATGTTGTGCGTCGGTCGGGTATCCGAGCAGATACTGTACCGTATCATGCGTTCCGGTTGTCGTAACGCAGACAATATCTACAACAACGCCGGTCACGTCGTTTTTCGTGGGCTTGTCGGGCTTGTCGGTGGGCGGGGTGTTCGACTGCCAAACGGCGTAGAGCTTGGTGGTCGTGGCGGTTGTTGTAACCCAATTACCAGGTTGGACGGTGGGCGTTGTTGCGTCCGGTTTCCCATTCCAGCCGAGGAAGTTGTAGCCTTCTCTGGCAGGAATCGCGCTGGAAACGGTGAACGTCACCGGGCTGGTGCTGCTCTTCTGCGTCACCGGGTTGGGGCTTGGCATGTTGGTGACGAGATCCGTCGTGTTGGGGTAGTAGGTCAGGGTGTAGGTGACGGTGGGGGGAACAGCCTACTTCGCAACCAAGTAAATCGTATACGTTGTCTGCGTAGCAGTCGTACCGGCGGTGTTGAAGTCAAAAATTGTGGGGTTCTTCTTGGCCTCTTTCGCCCAGCCAACGAATTCATAGCCAGAATCCAGCTGGCCTTTCAGCGCAGGAACGCCGACATTTCTGAACTCGCTGATCAGAATCGAATGATTGAAGCCAGAATGGCCTGTGCTATATTGGCATGTATAGGTCTTATTAACAGACACGCCATAGTTATAGCCAGTGTTGAACTCATCGCCGACATAAAGAATCTGGTACTTGATTGTTTGTGTTTCATTCGATTCCAGCACCTGCGGACTGACACCGTCGTCAGCCGCAAAGGCCGACACAGGCAACATGCCGAGCACCATAATCAGAACTAATAAAAAAGCAACTAATCTCTTCTTCATTACTTCAGATCTCCTCCTTTTTTATTGTTTGCTTCTTGTAGTGAAAACTATCTATGTTGAAAATGGCTGCGCCATTGGATTTTCGCGGACGCTTTGCGCCGGGCAGGAGTTCTCTCCGTCCGGCATTCTGGGTACACGTCTTCATTTTTTCTTTAATTTAATATAACACATCCTGCCGCAATGTGCAAGGAAAATCAGGAGGAGTTTTCCAAAAATTTATGGGTGCTTTACGCGCCGGACGTCACTGCAGCGCAGGGGCTGCCGGCAGCGCCGTCAGAACCGTGGTCACGCAGCAGAAAGCAAACTGCCGCGCGGAATGAGCAGTATTCTTCATCGTATTCCCCCCAATTGAGGTTCTTTTATTTATTTTACCCTGAATATGACAAAAAAGCAACTGCCTGCCCATCCGCAGCGGACGTTGACAGGAAAGATTTTGGTCATTATAATAGAAGTATCTATAAAGGAGGATACGCTATGAAACGAAGCGAACAGGATATCCGGTTCCAGTGGGACCTGACGAAGATCTACCCGGACACCGCGGCGTGGGAAGCCGCAATGCAGGAGGCTGAGGCCGCGCTTGCGCCGCTGGCCGCAATTCCCGGCACGCTCGGCACGTCCAAGGAAGCGTTCAAGAAGGGGCTTGACACCATCTACGCCTCTATGTTCAAAGTTGAGTTGCCTTATACCTATGCGTTTTTGAAGAAGACAGAGGACGGCTCTGTTGCGGAAAATCAGGAAATGGCCGCCCGCGGCGAGAGCCTGATCATCAAGTTCAACGCCGCAATAGCATTCCTGAGTCCCGAGATTCTTGCCATCCCGGCAGAAAAGCTGGACGAGTGGATGCAGGACGAGGCGCTGGCGACCTACCGGCACACGGTAGACGATATCGTCCGTATGCGCGCGCATACACTCGACGCTGCGCGGGAGCAGATGCTGGCGCTGCTGGGCGACGCAGCAGGCACGCCGAAGGCCGCGTTTGAGATGCTGACCGACGTTGATTTGCAGCTGCCGATGGTCAAAAACGAGGCGGGCGAGGAGGTACGCCTCACCGCCGGTACGTTCCCTGTCTTCCGCGAGAGCCGCGACCGCTCCGTGCGCGAGGGTGCGTTCCGCGCCATGTTCGGCACCTACCGGCAGTTCGGCGACGCCATTGCCACGCTCTATGGCGGCTCCGTCAAATTCGACACCTATTTCTCCAATCAGCGCGGCTACGCCTCCGCGTGCGAGGCGGCGCTGGACGGCGGCAATGTGCCCGTGTCCGTCTATGACAGCCTGATCGAGGCCGTGCACGAGAGCCTTCCCTCCATGCGCAAATATCTGGAGCTGCGCCGCCGCGCGCTCAAGCTCGACAAAATCGACGTGTTTGATCTGTATGTCCCCATCGTGGAGGACGTCGACTATCCCATCGCGTTTGAGGACGCGAAGGAGCTGGTCAAGAAGGCGACGCTGCCGCTGGGCGAGGAATACCAGAAGCTGCTTGACCGCGCGTTCGCCGAGCGCTGGGTCGACGTATATGAGAACGACGGCAAGCAGTCCGGCGCGTTCTCGTGCGGCGTGTTCGGCGTGCATCCGTATGTGCTGATGAACTACGCCGGAACACTCAACGACGCATTCACGCTGGCGCATGAGCTGGGCCACTCCATGCACTCTTGGTTCTCCGATACGACGCAGGATTATGTCAACCACGATTACCGCATCATGGTCGCCGAGGTCGCCTCGACGGTCAACGAGGTCCTTCTGACCAAGTATCTGCTGAAGACCGAGACGGACGAAAAGCGCCGCGCATACATCCTCAACCACTTCCTTGAGAGCTTCCGCACGACGCTCTACCGGCAGACGCTGTTCGCAGAGTTCGAGCGCAAGGCGCACGATCTCTACGCTGCGGGCCAGCCGCTGACGGCCTCTGCGCTCAACAAGGTCTATCACGATCTCGAAGCCACCTATTATGACGGCATCGGCATCGACGCGGACATCGACCCCGAATGGTCGTATGTCCCCCACTTCTACCGCGCGTTCTACGTCTATCAGTACGCGACCGGCTTCTCCTCCGCCGTGGCCATCGCCGAGCATATCCTGACGACCGGCGACGCAAGCGGCTATCTGAAGTTCCTCACGACCGGCGGCAGCGATTATCCGCTCGAAGAGCTCAAGATCGCAGGCGTCGACCTCACGAAGCCCGACACCGTCCGCAGCGCGCTGCGCGTGTTCGACGAGACGATTGACGAGCTGGCAAAGATCCTGCTGTAACCCGGCATTCCGCGACGTCCCCTGCCATACGCATGGCAGGGGACGTTTTTTTGCGCACCGGAGGCGCAGACCGAATCCGGCATTTACAGTCCCGCTTCCTGTGGTACGATGGTCAAAGCAGCGCAGCGCATGGCCGCGTAAGATCGAAGACGAATCGGATGAAGAGCAGAAAACAGGTGCTGAAAAAAGCTGTTTCTTTCCACGCTGTATCTCAGCGCGTTTACATTCGGCGGCGGGTATGTGATCGTCACGCAGCACAGCTGGCTCAGTCTGCAGGAGTTCGCCGATCTTGTCGCCATGGCTGCGATTTTTGCCGTCTGCCTTGTCCTGCTCCGCAAAACAAAGCTCAGCCCGATCCTCGTCATGCTTCTGGCCGGAGCCGTCAATCTGCTGCTGCCGGCATAGCCGGACGGATGCCCCGGCGGATGTGCGTCATTCCTCCTATATGGGCTTCAGCCCTTTTTCGGCGGCAGACGGCGCAGGAGCAGATATCCGATGAGTCCGAGCACCAGCACGATCCCGGCGGCGATCACGTCTGCCCAATCAAAAATCTGCGGCCCGGCGATGAAAATTTCCGTCGGCCCGTCCGCGCCGCCGATAACGCCGACGGACGCAAAGCCGCGCAGATTCGTGACGGTTTTCAGAATCCCGGCCAGCAGCGCAAGCAGCGCCGCGCCAAGGCAGACGAACCGCAGCGGGCTTTTGCGGAACGCGTAGCCCGGCAGCTGCGCGGTAAGCTCTGCCGCGGCCTGCTTTGCCGGGCCAAGCGCGGCAAAGATCTCCGCATCCGTCTGCCAGGCCTCGCGCCGCTCATTGATCGAGCTGCGCAGGTCGTCCATCACCCGGTCCTTCATTTGCCCCGATAGCGACAGCCGCCGCCGGACAGCGCGCAGATAGCGCGCAAGCTGTTTTTCATTCATGTCCTGCATCCTCCCCGCAAAAATGGTCCACTGCCGTCCGGAATCCGGCCCAGAGGCCGAGACGGCGTTCATTTTCTTCTCTGCCCTTTTCCGTCGCGGAATAGATCTTCCGCGGAGCCGCACGCCCTGTCTCCTGCTGCCAGACCGCTTCGATCAGCCCGTCGTCCTCCAGCCGGTATAAAATCGGGTAGAGCGTTCCCTCCCTGAGCGTAAACAGTCCGCCGGAGCGGCTGCCGAGCTGCGCGATCAGCTCGTAGCCATAGGTCGGCCCCCGGCAGATCGTCTGCAAAACCAGCAGCTCCAGCACGCCCTTCTTGAGCTGCTGCAAAAAACGTTCTTCCATCCGCACCATCCTTGCATTTCTAAGTATTTTGTATTACTAAACATAAAGTACCACATTTCCCCCAGCTTGTCAAGCAAGACAGCGCAAAAAGGCTCCCTTGAAACCCACACGAATTCCAAGCAGAATGAGAAAGAATACGCCGGACCTCAGCGTTCGGATTCCAATTTTTTATATTTTTGCGTCCATCTCTTGGGCGTTCGGATCGCAGTGGTGTTCTCAGGAGCGAAAAATCCAGGCATCATAAGGATGTCTGGATTTTTGTGTTATCTGAAGGCTGCGATATTACATACCGCTGCCATGCTTGCGCATGGAATTGCCGGGCGATCGAACCCAATGGGTTCGGTCCGACATACGAATCACCAAA
>PPYF01525474.1_pt1 | contig 21989 bp, 18 predicted proteins | sample 1559871 | NCBI WGS metagenome assembly PPYF01 (sample SAMN08240021, study PRJNA423297) | Human gut metagenome, whole genome shotgun sequencing project.
TCTGGTGACAGTCCGGTGGCTTTGTGGATAGCTGTTACGTCTATTCCTAGTGATTTTAAATTCTTGGCGATTTCGGATCGTTCTTCCAATTTGCCTTCCAATTTACCTTCCAATTTACCTTCCATCTTTCCCTCTATGCGCCCTTCCATTCTTCCTTCCATACGTCCTTCTAGCTTTGCTCCATCCAATACATCATTTTGTATCATGATAGCGCTTAAATGTTCGTCGTAAGCGTGTTGTTCCTCTTTGGACATATTGTAATATATAAGTTTCCGGCGTGCTTCTTCCAATCCGGGGGCTTTTGTGTCGGGGCGAATACAACCGGTTTTCAGATATTCAATCCATTCTTCCAATGGAGTGACGGCTACTTTATCGAATTCATTCACGCGAATTAGAAAATATTCCGGAAAGATTTCTGCTGGAATCTTATGGACGATGGCGTCTTTTTCTTTGGTAGTCACTTCCAGTCTGTCTCCTGTATGTACTCCGATGAAGTGGTTTTGTCCATGATACAAATAGTCTTCTCCCTTGCCTATGTCGAAGTACAGAATACTGATGGAGTAAATCTTTTTCACCGCATAATAACGTTCGCCTAAAGAAATATGTTCCGTGATTGCTTTTGCCACTCCGTATAAGATGCGCTCCAGATAATAGAGTTCCCGTGTATTTTGGATCTCTACAATAATGATTTCATCCTTACTGTTTCTGGCTTTAATGTCTACCCGGTTGAATTTATCATCGATTGTTTGCTGGTTACTTTCACTTTCCAATATCTCTATGATTTTTACGTTTTCACCGAGAAGAACGGTCAAGAAACCTTCCAGTACGCCGAAATTTGCTTTTTGGCGGAGAAGTCTCTTCACGGCCCAGTCAAAGCGTATATATTTGTCTTGTTGTTCCATATCAATTTTATTTTTAGGTTATTGCAAAGCTACGACTTTTTTTAGATAATGGCTACTCTTTGACTTTATATTTTTGTGATATAAATCTATGCATACTTTCATGAAATCATCGGGTCGATTTAAAGAAATCAATAGCATGAACTAATAAATTCAGGCTTTCTATTAGCTATTTTATATACATGAGTGCGCTACTCGCTATTGGAGTATCATCCAATCAGCCACTCTCCCAGATTTCGTTTTTCCGCATCGAAAGCGACTCCGACTTTCACCAGCTGTCTGCCGTCGATGGTGTAAGGCAGGAGATAGCCTTTGTCATCGATCTGCTTCAACGCCTCTTCGGCAGTGCCATGCAGTTTGAATTCGAATACATAAATATAGTCTGCTGTCTTTACTACGGCGTCAGCACGTCCTTTGGCGGTACGCACTTCGGCTTGTGTGAATTGTCCCATCAGTTTGAAGACCAGGTAGAATACCACTTGATAGTGACGTTCCGTTTTCACATTCAGCTCGTAAGGGAAGTCTGCAAAGAAGCAAGTGAGCCGGTTAAGGAAAGCTTCTGCTTCACCAGTCTCCAGTTCATGAACAAATTTCCCGATATAAAAGGATGTATCAGTAGATGTGACAGGAGTGTAGAAAGGCGCTGCAAAGTTGAGGAAACCATACTTCACTTCTTCGTTGGGGAATCCTAACGTATATGTACGAAAACGTTGGTCATAGGCTTTTATTGTCAGATATCCGCTTTGATAAATCATCGGAATGGGATTGCTGATGTTCGCCCTGTCGTCGTTCAATGAGGCGGAAGATACTTCGATGCCGTCCAATTCCCGCAGGTCGAAGTCTGTCCTTTTGAGCATCTCTACCAGAAACGTCGGTGTTCCGCTGGCAAACCAATAATCACCGAAACGTGATTTGGCAAGAGCGCTAAGTACGCTGAACGGATTGTACATGGGAGTAAATCCTTTTTCCGGAGTAAAGCGGTAGCCGTCGTACTGGCGGGTTAGCTGTTCCACAGCCTGTTCGTAAGTTGTTTCCGTCTGCTTTGTCAATGCTTGCAATTCGGGGATAAAAGTCGCTTCGATTTCTGTACGTGTCATGCCGCAGAGAGTGTTGTATTCGAGGTCGAAGCTGATATCATTCAACTGGTTGAGTGTACTGAATATTCCCATCTGTGCAAACTTGGTCACTCCGGTGATAAAGACAAACTGAAGATACGGGTCAGCACTTTTAAGCACTGTATAGAAAGCGGTCAGCGTTTTGCGGAAGTCTTCCTGCAAATCGGGGTTATCGAATGTTTGAAGCATGGGTTTGTCATATTCGTCCACGAGCACAACAACGCGGCGTCCGGTCTGTTCGTAAGCACGCTGAATGATTGTGGAAAAGCGTCCGGAATATGTCATAGTACCTTTATCTACGCCATACGTTGTCTCCCAACTTTCCAGTTGCAACTCAAGCATTTTTTCCAACCGTTCGCGACTGTCATATTTCTCGGCATTAAGGTCGAGGTGTAATACAGGATATTCAAACCAATTTTGTTCCAACTGCTCGATGGCAAGTCCTTCGAACAATTCTTTCTTTCCTTTGAAGTAAGCTTCAAGGGTAGAAAGCAACAAACTTTTCCCGAAACGTCGGGGACGACTGAGGAAGTATGGCTTCCCCTTTGTGACGAGACGGTAGATTAAAGCTGTTTTATCTACATATAGATATCCTTCCGAACGGAGAAATTCGAAACTTTGTATCCCTATCGGGAGCTTGCGGAACGTATTAACTGGCGTACTCATAACAACTTTCGTATTTAATATAACAATACTACGGACAAAGGTAACAAACATCTGCATATAATACAATAAAAACTAGTAATATTGGCAGTATGGATCTATGCATACTTTCATAAAATCATTGGGTCGATTTATAGAAATCAATAGCATGAACTAATAAATTCAGGCTTTCTGTTAACTATTTTATGCACATGATTTGGTCTGTTGCTGTTGAGCAACTGCCAAAATGCACAAGTGCATCATTCTTGTCGTACAAGTCTATCAGGATGGATGCACAAGTGTAACTCCTCCATCCCAATCACTCAGTTTTGCCTGTTCATAAATGGGGAAAGAAGAGTAATAGGCACTGCGATCCTTGAAGAATTGTTGATATGCGTTCCATTGATATCTGATAACTAATAGGAGAATGGAACATTGAATAATAAGCAGAGGCTGAATCCGGTTTTCTGGATTCAGCCTTTTGGTAGTGTAGTTCTATGAAGTTTGCTCGATAAACTGAGCTGTTTTTTGTATATTTATGCCTAAGTCATTCAAAGCTTTTATTAAAATCCGCTTTTCTTCATCTGTAAATTTGGCGGGTATTCCATTTACCAAACTTCCATTTATTCGTTGATGTAGCCATGATCTGGATCTTTTGAAATAATTGGAGGCAATATAAGACCATGAAATAGCAGGAAATATATTATCTAAAGTCAATCTTAGATTGGCTTCTTTTATAATAGATTCTGATTGTTCAATGGCATCTTTAGCACCTTCCATAAAGACTTTCGTGAAGACTTCTTTCTCCATCTTAGTCTTATCAGAAAGAATAGACTTCATTTTCTTAGAGAAAGCTGCTTCCTCCTGAGAAGATTGCAAAGAGCAAAACTCTTGTAAAAGTTCGTTTAGTTGTTCTTTGGCAAATTGTTTTTGTGATACTTCCATACTTCCCTCCTTTTATTTTTTATTAGTTTATGAAGTAGCTCCCCTCTTTTCGAGAGGAGCATTTTTAATCTTTCAACTGTCGAAGTAATTCGTTCAGTTTATCTAACTGAATATCTATTAACTTCTCCAATTCTCTTCTGGAGAATCCTTGTTCTACCACTTCATCCCCATACAGAGAATAGAACGTCAAAACTCGTTTGATATGTTCTATTTGAGCTTTTAGCTCTTGCTGATCGATCACTACTTCAATGAACTACTCTGCAAAGATAATAAACATTTGTATATTACATAACGGAAACTAGTAAATTAACAGATTAAATCTATGCATACGTATAAGCAGTATTGTGAAAAGTGCAGTTTTCTTCTGATAAAAAGTGAAAAGACTATAGATGATTTTTGTAAACTTATAGAAAATAGGGGCTTTTTGTTGTCTAAGATGTTGATTGTTAGCGCTGTGACATTTTTGTTTTCCCCCGTATAATACTTTAAATAAGAACAAAAATGTCACAGTGTTTAAAGGTAGAAATCTTCGGTTAAATATCTGTAAATAGATTGTTGTTTACTTATCTTATTATAACTAATTAGTTATATTTGTGTTATGGAATCAGTTGAAGGTAAAACTACCGATATAAGAACCATATTCAGAACAGAAGAATTTGAAGAGTTCTACAATAGTCTGAATACAAGGGTAAAAGATAAGTTTGAGTACACATTCGGACTTGTGCAAACAGTATATGCCTTACCTGTAAAGTATGTAAAGCACTTAGATGGAACAGACTTGTATGAGATGCGTGTATCTGTTGGCTCTAATGAATATCGGACAGTGTTATTTGCGATTGATAACAGTAATGTCATATTATCAACAAAAATAATTCTACTTAATGGCTTTTTAAAGAAGTCCACCAAGGACTATGATAAGCAAATAGCCAAGGCAGTACGGATTTTAAAAGATTTAGCGTTATGATACAGTTAGATGAAAAGAAGTTGGCAAAGCTCAAGACAACCAATCAGTTGCTTGATGAAAAGTACGGGGAACATGGTACAGCTACCCGTGAGGCTTTCAATGAAAGAACAATGGCGTGGTATTATGGCGATATACTCCGAGAACGTCGTAAAGAACTCAAATTAACTCAGAAGCAGTTGGCGCAGAAAATCGGTAAAGAACAGAGTTATATTGCCCGTGTAGAAAAAGGCGAAGCAGATATACAGTTATCGAGTTTCTTCCGAATTGCCCGTGCGTTGGGTATTGAGTTTACACCTACATTTAAATAACGATTGTTGCAGATACAGTTATTTTATACGGGTGATATAGTCTGCTGTTGAGTGATATGAGCAGTATTGTGAAAAGTGCAGTTTTCTTCTGATAAAAAGTGAAAAGACTATAGATGATTTTTGTAAACTTATCGAGATTTGAAATCTTCGGTTGCTACTATTTTTGCTTGATAAGATCTGAACTGTTATTCGGAAATCATCTTCTTTACTTGTTTCTTATCCTTGTCGATGATACCTATGGCAAAATTATCTTTTAGTTTTTCCTGCATTATCTTAACAACAGTATTGCAGCCTTTTTGGTGATTATAACCTTTGGTTGTCGGGACTAATGTTTCAATGCAATTGGTATCAATGAAGCATTCAGGAATAATATATAATTCAGCCATTATTTTAAGAATGTTTCGGTATTAAAGAAAAGGTCAGCTCCGTACTCATATATTTCTTGCAGTTCATTTGAAGTTGCCCTTTTAACTATAGTTTCCCCATCTTTGAAGTCTGCCAGGTAAATAGCCAAATCTCTTTCTGCTTGTTCTAATAAGTCGTTTACCACATACGGGCTGTGTGTGGTTATGAAGAATTGGTTTTGTTCTGAATTAATAATGTCTTGTGTTATTTTTGAAATGTACGGTGGATATGAATGCGCTTCAGGTTCCTCAAAAATCAACACAGAGTTTTGATTGCTTTCAATGGCTGCTTTATAGAATATCATTCGTTGCAACGTGTCGGCGATAGAATGGAATGGGATTAAGAAAATTTCTCCGCTTCCTTTTTCTTTCATTATTTTTATTTCCTGGCTATTGGTGTCGAATACATATTTCAGATCATACTCTTTGAATATTTCAGTCAGTTCTTTCTTTAGTTCATTTTGTTGGGTAACCACGGTCATTAGATTACTACCATCAGGTGGAAGAAGGTAGTTTATTGAAACTTTATCTTTTTCAAAGATTGTGGGATAGAAATAACTTTTAAATGGATTGACTGTTGAAAAGTCATCTATATTTTTTTTGGTAGATAACAATAGATTGCTGAAAGGTAATGTGATAATCTCTTTGTTGGAATAAGATAAAGTGACATTGACTCCTTTAGAATCCATATCAACTTTAGCCTCCATATTATCCGCCTTTACGGATATGCTTTGGTCAATGTTACCGTTAAAAAAAAGTTCAGCATCGTTTTCTACCCGGATAAACTGTTGGATACTTTTCTTTTTGCCATATTTCAGATAAGGCAGACAGAAAAGTGACAATGCTTCCAAAATGTTACTTTTTCCGACATTGGGTTTTCCTATCAGTAAGTTAACTCTTTTGCACTCGTTGAGTGAAATATCCTTGATAGATTTGAAATTGCTGATATGTATGGAATTTATAAACTTCTGCATATGTCTCTTTTGAAATTGAATAATTGCAAAGATAGATAATCTATGTTTGTAAAGCAAACAAGTGAATGAGTAATCTGTTCATGAGAATGCACCAATGCAATTTTGTAATTGTTTTATTACTTGATAGGTTGTGCTATAAAAAGTGCAGTTTTCTTCTGATAAAAAGTGAAAAGACTATAGATGATTTTTGTAAACTTATAGAAAACAGGGGCTTTTTGTTGTCTAAGATGTTGATTGTTAGCGATGTGGCATTTTTGTTTTCCCCCGTATAATACTTTAAATAAGAACAAAAATGTCACAGTGCTAACAGTTTGAATGCTTCACTTCTCCATTAGGAGATATATTAAAACAAGAGCCGTATGATTTTCTCACACGACTCTTGTTTATAATTCAATATATAGGCTTTGATTGCTTATAACTTTTCAATTTCCTCTGGTGATAGTCCGGTAGCTTTATGGATGGCGGACATATCGATTCCCATTTCCTTTAGGTTTCGGGCTATCCCGATTCGTACTTTTTTCAGTCCTTCTTCACGTCCTTCTTTTCGTGCCGTATTCACAGCATTCACTATATCCCGATACGCTTTTACGCTATTCTCATATTCTTTCAACTGTTTTGGGGTGAAACGGGCTATTGAAGCGGCTTCGAACAAACGGTTGAATACGCGTTCCTGCAATGCAGCCGGACGTTCCAGCAGGCGTGATAGGTTTTTCAGGACGAAAACCCATTTCTCGAACAATGTTTCCAGTTCATGTTCTGTCTTGGTGAACTTTGGGAGTTCCAGATAAATGAATGTAAGTTTGTCGTAGAATACTTTTTTTGTATTTACGTCCATTAACTTAACCTCGTGGTGGAAATATTCCTTTGAGTTCTTGTCTTCGTCGAACACAAAATTGAGTATTCCTACCGTATAGACCGGTTCGAGACGGTAATTCCAATCACTCCGTTTTGCCTGTTCGTAAATGGGGAAAGAAGAGTAATAGGCACTGCGATCCTTGAAGAATTGTTGAAATGCGTTCTGCATTTCGACAATAAATTTTTCACCGCTTTCCGTTTCACAATACACGTCAAAGATGCCGTAGTGTACACTGTTTAGATAAATGATGTCTTTGATGGTATGCGTTCCATGGAAAATCGCATTTAGAAAGCCAATTAGCAGTTCTTTGTTCATTGGCGTTCCGAAAAGGTATTTAAATCCGAAATCGGTTCGTGGGTCAATATATAGTTCCTGCAATTCATTTATTGGCATATGCGTGAGATTTAAATGATTATAGAACAAAGATAATCGTTTTAATTTGATATTTGCTCACTAAACTGAAGTATTGCTTCATACATTTAAAATAACGATTGTTGCAGATACAGTTATTTTATACAGATGATATAGTCTGCTGTTGAGTGATATGGGCAGGATTGTGAAAAGTGCAGTTTTCTTCTGCTAAAAAGTGAAAAGACTATAGATGATTCTTGTAAACTTATAGAAAATAGGGGGACTTTTATAGCTTAAGGTATTGATTATTAGCGCTGCCACATTTTTGTTTTTCCCCGTATATTACTTAAAATGAAGACAAAAATGTGGCAGTGCTTAAAGGTGAAATCTTCGGTTGCTACTACTCTTATTTTTTGCTCGAAACTTTCCCTCCAGTTAATTCTATGAGCGTTGGAAGAGTTAGTAGCTTCCGAAGGATGGTTGTATTAAATAATAGGAAGGTCGGGTACTCCTTCGTTATAGAACGGTGCCCGGAATTTCCGTATTGGGTTATTCTTTATTTTTCTGCGTTACTTCAATGCCGGATGGCCATAGTACTGCTTTGTTGTAGGCTTTCGCATCGTTTCCATGACCGGAGTGATCTTTGGCTATGTCGCCTTCGCCTTCGTTAAACTTCCAGTAGGCACAAAGACCTGTAGCACGTTCGGGATCTTCTATATTGTACATATTCTTGTAGATTTCCTCTTGTGTACGGGCTGTGCTCCATATACGTACTTCGCAGATTTCACCATCGAGCTGTCGGGTCATATCATCGGGCTCGCCATAGGAATGGCCTATTTTGAACATGAACTGTTTGCCGCGTTCCTGCATACCGAGATTGATGACTTCGCCGGTTCCATAGTCTTCGGCATGACTTTGTTCATGACCGTCAACGTAGATGGAGGCACTGCGCGCTTCTGTGTCGTAGACTACGGCTACGTGATACCATTCGTTGGGGAGCAGCAGTTTGCTGTTGTCGGCGTTGGGTATTTTATTTTCCTGAGCGGCGAATTGTAGTTGCTGCAAGGGGAATCCGGCGTCACCGAGACGGAAGAGGCAGTATTGCTCAATGCCCATGATGGTGCAGATGTCTTTCGTATCAGCACCGTATTTGAAGTCGTTCACACGGATGATGGCTTCGTAGGTGAGTTGCTTCAGGCCGTTCACAATCTTGGCGGTGGGGCTACCTTTGTCGAATCCGGGTACTTCGAAGTAGTTATCCTTCAGGCTGACGGCAGTAGTGATAGCACTGGAACGTCGGATGACGTAGCAGATGGTTTTCGATCCGTCGAGGATACCAACTCCTCCTGTCGCCTGGCTGATGGTGACGGGTAACAGGTAGCCGGCATCAATGGTGAGTTCGGTGAGATTGGTGAAGTCGACGGTGACGGGTGCAGAGACAGTTTTGCCTTGCGGGATAACAGCTTGCTCGGCGGAGAGGGTATAGTATTTGGGATCGAGCAGGGTATAGTCCGTTTCCATACGGGCGTTATAAGTAGCCACTAGGGTAGGGTCTACTTTGATGTTGACGTTGACATTGCTACCCGTTGGTTGCGAGAGCTGGGCAGTGATTTTTTGCTGTCCTTTTTCAGTAACGCGGTTGAAGGTGAAGTTTGTCACGTCCTTCTGTAGGGCGGCATCAAGGTAGACTACGTTGTCGAAAGGGGAGGCGATGCTGTAGTCTTTGTTATCGCAGGCGGCTACTGATAGTAGCATGGCTGCTGCAAGGCTTGCAAGGGAGGCATTGGTTAGGATTCCTCGGTGGTTTCTTGTTGTTTTCATGGCATTTAAATTTTTGTTTTTTTTTACGGGATTGAATTGATAGGTATATATTGTTTTGAATTTCTTCGTTGAGTTTTCTGTTTTCATTGGTATTCGTCCGTCGGGCATTGCCGATGGGGCGGACATAGTTGATGCTTTTTCTTATGGGAAAGCATTGTTAAGAGGATTTGTTTTGTTCATAGCCGATGGCTTTGGTCTTGAAATGAAAGAAACCGGGAGCATTACTTTCTGGAAGTATAACTTTATGGTAGTGTACTTTCGGGCAAATACTCCCGGTCTTTCTTTTTAATTTGTTTCATTTTTCTGCTAGATCTGCTTTACAAGATCTTGCGGAAGTTAATATCAACCAGACACGTTGACTCTCCTAGTAGTTCTTGGCATGTTTAACACCTGTCCAACATACTTTTTTTCCGCTCCATACACGTGAAGCAAAATTATTCATTGTACCGGAAGCGTCATAATCGCGCATATTAAACATCATGATAGCACCGGCATCGTAGAAGTCGGCTGCGTTCTGAATTTCTTTGTCAGAAGGAATACCTTGGGTGTATTGTATGGACATGCTTGCCCACTTGCTATCCGGGAATCCGAAAGGAGCAGAATACTCACTACCAAAATTAGGCCACATGTAATCCAAAGCGTCCAGAGCATCCTGATTGAAATCGTAGGCATAGCCGTAATGGAAAGCGGTAATTAACTTGCCGGACATTTTCGAATTCGCTCGTAAAGCTGTAATCAGCGAACTGAAGTTAGAACCACTGGGTGACGGAGTACCTGATATTTTTCCATATTCAGCATATTCGTCGTCAAAGTCTACTCCGTCAAGTCCGTTATCATATACGCAATTAGCTATTTGGTTCGCGAATGAAGTTATTTGGTCGGGAGTTAAATTAGCGAATCCTACGCCTGTATGGTCACCTAGTAAACCTAGCAATACCTTAATACCCTTGTCCTGTAAAGGTTTTATCAGTCTATTTCTATTGTTCAGAATGTAAGCCTCGTTCGGGTTGTGATACAACTCTACAGTTGAAACCGTACCGCGAATATTCGATGCGAATAATATCACGTTATTCACAGCATATTCTATCGGATTCGAGTCACAAATGTAGTATTCACCTGCGTTTAATGGATTAATATCGTTCGTTTCGATATACACCGTCAATACTGGAGGGGTGTCATTTACTGCACGGGTACCGACTACCTCACTCTTCTGAGCTTCTGTTACTAGATTTTCGTTGTTGCTGCAACTTGCAATAAACAACGCCATGAAAATTAATAAAGCAGTTTGTTTCATCTTACTTTTTGATTTAATTGTTAAATACTAAATTTGATAAATAGTGATACAATTTTTGTTTCATATTCCTCCTTTCTTTAATTATATTTTATTGCTACGAATATAATAATTATTTTCTATTTATTACTATAATTATGAATATTTTTGTGTGTTTACCAATCTTTTCTAAAAGGGTTTCTATCAGGACCGCCGGACGCTATTCCATATAGTCTTCCTATTGAATAGCGTGCAGTACCGGATATGGTGGTTTCGTTTTTGCTATCCCATGTATAACCGTCATCCATAAAGTATGAAACACTATAACTACCTATCATGCTTTCAGTCGCAGTTTCATAACCTGCATATTCTGAACCAATCAGATCATTTCCATAAACCAGAATATCACTCTGTTTATTTCCCGCAGTTTTCCATTTAGCAATAATATCGCTAGAAGGATCTCTAATGTCTTTATCATTGTCATTATAGCAAGGCACATTTACACTCCCATAACATGTTTCGTCCAGTCCGGCAATAGGCTTACGTGTATATTTGCTATAACTCTGGTTACTACCTTGGGGATTGGGATTGATAATTTGCAAAATTTCCTTTGGTGAATCGTATCCATGCCATGCGTAGTCTATGTAATTGCCTACCTCAATGCCACCACATTTGTTAACATCATAGAAGTATTCCGTTGCGTCTCCTTTGTCTACCAGTGTCAGTAGTTTATTGGGCAGGGCTTCATGTAATTTCTTGATTAGCATGGGGTAGGAAGTGGTATTCATTTTTGGCATTCCGGCTTTACCATATTTGCTGTCATCGTCCCATAGATTTATGCCGTCAAGGTCGTAGCGTTCTACTACGGCTTTTACTTGGCGGACGAAGTCGGTTATTTGCGTAGAATTCATGTTGCAGAAGCCTATGCCTTGACCGCCATTCTCAATGCAAATGCATATTTTACGATTATGTACTTGAATCGGACGGAGATATTTATTGCTATGTTCCAATACGTAACTTAGATCGGTACCTAGAGCAAACATTGCCCGCTGGCTTGCGGCGTCGTAATTTATCGTTGCTCTTTTTAGATTTATAATATGCCCCATACTATAAGTCTTTTTGACTACACCTTGAGAAGTTCTTGCCTGAAGCTTGATGCCATATGCGTTGACTATGTATGGTTGATAGGTTTCCGTGTTCACATAGAATACTGAAGTCAGTTTGGGCAATAACTCCGGTATGTCCTCTGGTTTTCCTGGGTTAGGTTCAATGGTCGTCGCTTTCTTTTCAATGTATATTCTATAATACAGCGCCTGCTTTTCTGCCTGTGCCTCCACGTTTGCGGCAGCTTTTTCAATAGTAAGTGCTAATAGATAAAGCGTTCCGACCTCCAATCCTTCGGTAGAAATTATAGCTTTAATAGGAGCGGATGTCTGCTTTCCGGCTGCAATAGTGAGTGTGCCGCTATTTTCGAAGTTTACATTGGCGGCGGGGAATGTTTTCGTTTCGAGACTATATTTCTCGTTGTAAGCGTCAGCCAGTGCTTCGTTGACGGTTGCTTTCAGAGTTACGGCGGCTGTGGCGGGCTTCGTCAATGTGTAGCTGATATATTCGGTGCTTTCTTCGTCTTCCTCGTACAAGTCGATGTCTATCAGATTCGACAAGGTCCTTTCACTACGTAAGATTCCTCCTACGCTGTTCATAGGTGTTTCGTCGGGCAGTGTGCCACCGACTTGTGTGATATCTTCTGCCGTACATCCCGCTATTGCTACCAGTAACATGGAGAGGGCGAAGTATTTAAATGAGTTATTCATAAGGTTTGATTTATAGTATTAATACATTGCTTTTTTTATTCTTATCCTACATGGACGGATTCATCGTCTGTATGGCCGTCCGGCAGGTGTTGTAATTCTTTTCAGGCTGATAGTAATCTTCACCTATGGAGTATATTGCCATTCCTGCCAAAGACCCCAGGCTGACTACGCGGTTGGGTATCTCGAGCACGGCGTTCTGCCATTTCCCGTTTTCGTCCGCTAGTTTTCCGTTCATCTTGGTAGCAAGTATCAACTGGGTTTTTGATAGCGTTGTATGCATCTCCAGCGTATTTGATACGAGTAGTTTCAATGCTACGGCTCTCTCAATGTCAGCGGTTTTGAGCAACACTACATAGTCAAGCTTCTCCATGTCGGCAGCATCCACAAAAGAAGGATCTCCTTCGAATACAAGCACTTTTCCGGTGGCGGATAGTTTGGAGACAATCAGCTTCGCAGAAGCCTTACGGGCAGCCTGTTCAGCTTCCGTGCCGCCATAAAGAGGTAATCCGCTAAAGGAGAAACCATCCATGCCCAGTTCTGTGGCGGTGGCTATTGCTTTGTCCAACCATGTGCTCAATGATGCGTCGTCAGTGAGTTCTGCCATCTTCTTGGCGTAATCTACATGATAGAGTACGCGGGTGCTTTTCTCTTGTACTCCGGGAATATCTTCACAGTCGGCAGCGGTGATATTCTCGGAATTTGCCAGCGTGACAAAGTCCAACGAATCGGGCAGTGAGCGAAGGTAGTCGCCTTCATTCTTAGAAGGTTCAACACCGTTGTTGAAGCTGGCGTAGGTAATGTAGTGCGGGCGTTCGAGCTTGTAGACACGCAGTGATTCTATGTAGCGTGCCCAGAGTTCGGGATTTTGCTCGCTTGGGTCTTTGATCGCGTAATCCACCTCTTCCGGATCTGTCCAGTCTTCACAAGACGTCAACGGGCATCCTCCGGCTATTGCGGCTGTCAGGAGGCAGGCCATCAAATTGGATTTTAAATATCGGTGTTTCATATCTTTTTGTTTTTCAGGGTTTTACTTTTTATTGATTGTCCGGCTTGCAATCCCACCAAAGACGGATGTTTATTTTGTCTCCTCCCAGCATCTGCACGGCTTCTTTCACGTGTCCTCCGTTGAGGCTATATTCGCTGGCAGGGTATTGTAGGCGGCGTATTCCGATGTTCGTCAGTTCGGAAAATTCGCTCTTGTTCTGAACAATGGGTAGCATTTTGGGATATCCCGTACGGCGGTGTTCGCTCCATGCCTCGATGCCTAACGGGAAGATGGCAATCCACTTCTGCGTGATGATACGTTCCAGGTTTTCTTCGAAATGATCGGCCTGTGTATCTGCATTCCATGCGATGGTGATAGAAGAAGGGGCGCTGGTGTTGTATAATCCTAGCGGGTCAGCGTAAGCTACGGGAACAAGGTTGGTGTTGGCAGCGTATGTCTCAGCTCCCGATACTCCGTGTTGAGTGAAGGAGAGAGTGATGCCTTGCTCGTATAAGTCTTTGGGTTCTCCACCCATTGCCCATCCTCTTAGCGCGCCTTCGGCACGAAGGAATGCTACTTCAGCGGCCGTCATCCAAGTGTAAGGATCGGTATCGCTCATACGGCGGTTGGAGTAGGCGTTGATGATTTCATCGTCGGACACGCCAGTGGGCAGAGTGCCGATCCGCATGCCGTAGTAGTCTTCTTTGGCGTTGTTTTTCCCTTTTCCCATGGTGAAGTATTTCTCGCGACGAGGGTCTTGATAGCCGTTCATATAGCAAATAATGTCGGCACCTATCCGATGGTCATTCCAGCTGTTGAAACAGAGGGCGGAGCGGTTTTCAGTCACATGGAACATGGCATTATCGGCATTGTCCGTGATTACGCCTGCCACTACTGCCGCTTCGGCAATCCGCTGTGCTTCGTCTTTCATTTCCGGAACGTAAGAGAGTCGCATCGCCATACGTAGTTGCAATGAATGAAGGTATTTGCGCCACTGTCCTACATTTCCGTAATATACGTTGTCGAGCTTCTTCAAGGCAGTAGGGTCGAGCATGCTGTTTTCTATGAATATATTGTCAGCCTCTTCCAACTCTTTGAACATCTGTGTGTAGACATCTTTCTGCGAGTCGTAGGGGGCACTCAATGCAGCTGCTTCTCCCTCTACCACTATTTTGCTGTAAGGGATAGGGCCGAACATGTCGGTAGTGCGGTGCATGATAGCTACACGGAGCACTTTACCGATGGCTTGCGGGACAGGAACGTCACTAAGCTTCATGAGTGTGCGGTAACTGGGATAGGTGTTGGTGAAGACGGTGGAAAATGCGCCTTGCAGCCAATCCGACTTTGGATTATATGTTGAGAATTTTTCGCCCCATCCGGTGCGAGTTTCGTTAAAATATCCCCCGTATGCTCCGCCGCACATGGCTTCCATAAATTGATACAAATGTTCTTGCGTTGGGATGACCTGTCCTTCGAGGGTATTTAGCTTGGAACCTACATTGTAATTGTCCCGTCCCATCTCTTCCTGAGTGGTCTCATAAGGGTTGCGATTGATATCATTGTCCATGCAACTACCTGAAATAAGTAGCGTGGCAAATGACATCATTATCAGATTGAACTGTTTTATGTATTTCATGCTATTCATCGTTTTAGAAGTTAAGCTTAATGTTGAATCCGATGTTACGGCTGCTAGGCATCATGAAGTAGTCGATACCCTGATAGAAGTTGCCGGTAGTGGCTACGCTTTCGGGATCAAACGGCGCCTTATTGTAAATCATCCAAAGATTACGGCCTACAAGCGCTACATTGATGTCGCATACATTGCCGAGCCAGCGGCGGGGGATGGTGTAACCGATGCGTGCTTCCTGGAGGCGGACGTTCGTTGCGCTATACGTATAGTATTGGGGCAAGCCGCTGGAACCGGCGATGACCTCAAACCATTTTTGTGCATCTACCATGGTGCGTCCGTTGACGAGAACTCCACCGGCATCGCGGGCAGCGGCAGTTCTTTCGGAAACTCCATACTCGTCCATGGCAGCTTGTGTAGCTGAATATACTATACCACCGATGCGGGCGGAAATAAGGAATCCTACGTTGATGCCCTTGTAGGAGAAGGAGTTGTTCCATGCCAGGTTGGCTTTTGGAAATATGCTTCCCAGTTTGATGTCGTTCAGGTTGCCCACTTTGGTGACATTGCCGGTGGCGTCTATTTGTACTCTTCCCTTGTCGTCGCGTACCAGATCGGAACGTGTGTAAAGGTCACCTAAAGAACCGCCCTCTTTCAAGATAAACTCTGCTTGTGCCAATCCGCGTCCGTCAGACGGTTTCAGTGGAAGCCGGTCTTTGTTGATGATTTCTCCGGTTTCGGGATGCACATAGTTTCTTATCAGTTCGGTGAGCGTGTTTTTGTTCGATGAGAAAGTAAAACTGCTGTCCCATCTGAAACCATTCCAGGTATGTCCATAGCCTAACATCCCTTCTACGCCCACGTTGCGTACGGAACCTGTCTGTACATACAACTTGTCATAACCGGAGGAAACCGAAATTTCCGGGTCGAACGTCTGGTTATGAGTGTTGGCGTAATAGAAAGAAGCACTAATCTTGAAGTCATGGAACAGTGTTGCGTCTACGCCCACTTCCCAAGAGTTAGTGCGCTCAGGATAGAGCGTGCCGATAGGGTAGAGGGATTTGTCTTTCCACTCTTGCAGGGTAGTATCGTATGGGTAAGTCGGTATAGTCAGGTAGCGGGGGTAAGGAGTACCTACGGAACTGTACGAACCACGCACTTTCAAGTAATTTACCCATTGGGGCAATTTTACCATTTCCGTAATCACTGCCGACAGACCTACCGACGGATAAAAGAAAGAAGGATCTGTAGTGCCGTGAATTTGTGAAGCCCAGTCGTTACGTCCTGTCAAGGTAAGGTAGAGCATGCTTTTCCAACCTACTTCCACGTTGGCAAATATGGATTGCGTCATTTCTTCCCAACCTATCTGAGTGGCACGCTTCTTTACGTTGTCGAGGTCGTAAACATTGAATACGTTAGGGATTCCGTTGTTTTGTATAGGACCACCATAACCTAGCGTATTACTGGTGTTGCGGCTCAAACTGGTACCGAGATTGACTACAAGGGTGAAATCATCAATGCGTTTGTTGACATTTGCCAAAAAGTCTGCGTATGTTTGTGCCGTTTCGGTTTTCTCAATAGTATAATATCCTTGTGTACCACCGTCGGTCAGTGTAGCGATAGTACCGGCATAGAGTTTTTGCTCGTATGTGTTGTTTGAATTGTCTATGCGGATGCGCCCGGACAAACTTAGCCAGTCGAGTACGTCGTATGTCAGTGCGGCAGATAGCATATAGCGTTTCTTGTTGTTTTCGTGTAGATTGCGGTAGGCAATCCAGTAGGGGTTCTGCATACGCAGATTACCTTCGCCCTGCGGCCAATAAGGCAAGTTGATCTTGCGTGCGTCGCTCCAGCGTTCGAAGACTTTCACCAGTGAGAAGTCGTCGCTTCGAGGGAACATATAAGCCGATACCAAAGGGTTGGAATAAACACCTTGATTGATCATATTACGGTCATTCTGGATGATATAGCTGGCTCCTACATCGAGCTTCATCTTGTCATTCAGGAGACTGGTCGTATTGCGGAAAGTGAAATTATACCTGTTATACCTATTGTTGGGAATCATTCCGTCGGAGTTGGTTGCTGCTGCCGAGAAGAAAGTCTGGTTCTTTTCCGAACCGGCAGACAAGCTGATGGAGTTAGAGTATACTGCCCCTGTCTCGAAAAAATCAGTAGGTTCGTATCCTGTACGGCTCGCGTCGTTCAGTTTCGGCCCCCAACTGAGAGTCGTAGAACCGTTTGCTTTGCCATAGCTTCCTGTTCCATAACGATTTTGGAACTTGGGCATTACGAATGGATTCATCCAGTCGATGCCGGTGGATACGCTTGCTTGCAGTTTTCCTACTTTTCCCTTTTTGGTGGTGACAACAATAGCTCCATTAGCTGCATTGCTACCGTAGAGGGCTGCCGCTGCCGCACCCGTCAGCACGGAAATGCTTTCGATGTCTTCAGGATTGATGTCAGCTATTGCTTCTGTTGCACCTTTTGAACCGAATTCGGTAGAACCTCCGCCACCGAAATTGAACATCGGTATGCCGTCGATAACATATAGCGCATTACTACTCTGCTCGATGGATTTTGTACCACGCATTACTACCTTACTGGCGCCACCTACACCGGATGAACTGCTGTTGATTGTGACACCCGCTACTTTACCGTTCAGGCTGTTAACAAAGTTAGCATCCTTTATTTGAGTCAGTTCGTCTGATTTTACTTGTTGGACATTATAACTCAATGCTTTTTGTTCGCGTTTGATACCGAGGGCTGTTACCACTACTTCACTCAATTGTTTGGTGTCACTCTTCAATATCACCTCATAAGTATTCTTATCTGTTATTTTCACCGTTTGGGGAGTATATCCTACATAAGTGAAACTTAATGTGCTGCCTTGAGGAGCTGTTATTGAGAAATTACCATCCATGTCAGTGATAGCTCCTTCAGAACTTCCTTCTACCTTGATGTTTACTCCGATCAAAGGTTCATTGCTTTCGTCAATTACCTTTCCCGTCACTTTCTTGGCAGGAGTCCCTTTAGGTTTGTTGTCTGGAATAATCATAATGTATTTTCCTTTGAACTGATAAGTGAACCCGCTGCCTTTGAGTATTTGTGCAAGGGCGTTTTCTATTGTTGCAGTTCTTAGGTCAAGATTTAAAACTGGCTTGTTTTTTAATTGGGAATCGTTGAAACCGACAGAGAAGTCGGATTGTCTTTCTACTTCTTTCAGTGCCTCTATTACAGATATGTTTTTCTTTTGAATCGTAATCTTGGCACTATTTTGCGCAAAGGTGGATGTCTGCATCAGTAACAAACAGAAAAAAAGTATAAAACTTCTTCCCTTTGCTGATTGGTTTACTATAAATTCATAAATTTGTAGCATCTTCTTAGTATTAGGTTATTAACTAATTTAAATCACACTAGTTAGAGTAAAACTCTAATATTGAGAATTTCGATTTCATATCCGGGATAGAGTTCGGGCTCTGTTCCGGATACTTTTTTGCATGTCTGTAAAAGGTTAAAAAGGTTGCCTATTATTGTTGTTTGTTTTTACTGTATTTTGATTCCGGAATTATTTGTTATTTGGGAATCAGGTAACAGCGACCCTCTTTTATTTTATAGTCCATCTGACCAACTACATTAACTATCACATCCATTACTTCCGATAGTGTTGCCCGGTCTTTAAAACGGAAGCTATATTTGTCTTCTTTCAAACTTTTGAGTTGATACTCGAATGTATATGGATATTTACGTTCAAGCACTGTAATAATCTCTTTTATACTCATCTCCCTGAATACGAGTTCACCACGTTGCCAAGCTGTAATATCATTCATATCCGGGTTATTCAGACTGTAGCGGCGAGTTTGTTTATGATATGCCAACTGCTCGTTTGGCTTCAGAATCATTTGAGAATTCAGTTCGTTATATTCCACGAGTACACTTCCCGAAATCAAGGTTGCCGCTACTATCGGATTCTCGGGATATGCGGCTACATTGAATTCAGTTCCGAGTGCTGTTACCTGAAAATCGTTCGACTTGACGATAAACGGATGCTTTTTGTCCGGCTTCACTTTGAAATTGGCTTCACCGATTAGAAATACACTACGGTCTTTGCCTGTAAATTCCTGCGGATATAAAAGGGTGCTTTGTGAGTTCAGTTGTACTTTGGTTCCGTCGGGCAAGGTGAGGGTCCGCATTTCTGCTGTCGGGATGTATTGCTGCAATAAATTAGGTTCCGCATCTTTTTCTATGGTAGAAAGATAGACGGAAGAAGCAGCTACTATAAAGAATACGGCTGCCGCTGCCTGCCAAATATGGATTGGGCGGATTCTCCGTTCTTTTCGTGTGGAAGGAATGCCTGCGTTCTTTCTTAATTGCTCGTATGAACGGTGTATGCCAGGGACAGATTCTTGCTTTAAGGCTTCTTCCCAAAGGTTTTGTAGTGCCTCGTCTTTTTCGGAAAGGTGCTCCTTGTCTACCAGCCATCTGTAGAATTCTTGCTCGGTAGATTTCGGATATTCATATCCGGTAAATAAGGTCAGTATTTTCTGAAAATAATTCTTCATTTATGCTATTTATTATAGGTATTACATAAATAGCACACTTGAAGCGGACGAACTACTTACACGAAATAGAAAAAAAATGCAATAAAAATGATTTTTTTTAATTCGAGCATGGTACGGTATATCTGATGCTCCACTGTACGGACGGAAATATTCAGTTTTTCGGCGATTTCCTGATTGCTCATATTTTTAAAGCGGCTTAACACAAAGATTTCTCTTCGGCGTTCGGGAAGGCGGCTCAGGACAAGGCGTACCAATAATTCCGCTTCTTTATAATAGATGGGTTCGAGTGTGTCGTTTGTCTGGAAAAGTTCCTCGATGAGGCTTTTCTCGATTACACTTTCTTGATATTCTTCTACTATTCTCTTGTGCTTGATGAAGTTGATGGTAATGTGTTTGGTCATGGCAAAGATATAGTTGGCTATCTCTGTACTATCCCGGTCTGTCCATATTTGTGGTTGAGTCCACAATTTGGTGAAAACATCCTGGGTAATATCTTCCGCGTCCGCTTCGGATTTCAGGAGCATAAGCGCGAAATATTTCACTGCCGAATAGTATCCGGAGAATATTGTTTCGAATTGATGTGCTAAAAGTATGTCGTCTCGGTTTTGGGTCATTGAGTTAACAAATTATTGGAAATCGAATGACAAATGTAGGCAAATAAATTAAGATACAAAGAAAAAATGAATTGTTTCTTAAATCCTGTTTAAATTTAAACAGGCTCTTAATATTCACAAATACAAGACAAGTAACTAATGGGGGCAAACGATGATATAGATTTATAGGACTTAAGTTTATATGGCATAACACCATAAATTCAGTTTTCGTGTTCTACTAATTAAATACCAACTTCCTTAAATCGTTTATCCAGCACACCACTAAACATATCCATTTCCCTTTTAGAAATTCCCAATCTAAAAGCCAATTCCCGCCATTCTTTCAGAGAATCAATCACTTCGGAAATAATCCGTTCAGAAGTTTTCCTGTCAAGCATATAATCCTCACAGGCATCAAGTAGAATCCCAAGATCTGCTTTACTCGAAGATGACGAAATCAGCAAACTCTGATAATCATTCAACGTTGGATTCATGTCGTATGCGAGTGATAGTGTCCAGCCCTTTGCTGTCAGAAGAAAACCATGATTGCGGAAATGATCATCGCTATTGCCGATGCAGATATTGAAGGCTACCCGTCGAAACAGTTCCTGCAAGTTAATATCCACGTCGGTGCAACTCTGAATGATAAAGTCAACAATATCCAAATAGCCGTGTCCTGTAGTGGCATTATTCCCATCACTAAGTCCCAGTAAAGTCATTGCAGATGCAAAATGAATCCGTTTTCCATCTATCGTTCTGTCAAAGCGGCGGGAAAGCAGGGTATGGTATTTCTCACTGGTAGACAGGACGTGTGTTGTAGCTGCATTTATTCTTGCCTTTATGGCAAGCTGATGAGAGAAATGTTCCCAAAGGCCGGCATCATAATCATCCTTGCGTGATGGAAATTTGGCTATATAAAGCGTTTTGTCCGTATCTATCACACTGGCCTTGGGTCTGGCTCCACCTAACGAAGAACCCGGCTGTACGAGCTGGGCAACCCATTTCATCTCAGGAAGGACATTTTTCTCCTCGCTTTTCTCAATCTCCGTACTGGCAGCTATCAACTCACGAATATCAGTCAAAGGCGGGATTTTCAAGGACTCACTCACATTGATAAATTCACTATCTTTATTCTCTTTAAAACGAAAACCACCCATTCGGGAGAAATCGTCAATCCCTGTAAGAAAATCGAAAGTAGACAATCGGCGCACTGGCCTTTTTTCTTCCGCTGCTGCAATCTGTTCGCGACGAAGCAACAAGGTACGTCCCCAACGGTCCGGCAAAGCGTCAGAGAAGCATCCGAAAAGATCTTTCCCCGGTTGCGTATGTTGTTGTCCCGAGTAATTGTTTAGGTCATAACTCAAAAATAAGTTGCCGTGCTTTTTCAGCCATTCATTGTTGAAAGTGAAACTATAGCTATCCGAGCCACGAAGCGATTCATATCCTAACTCTCCAACAAGTTCTATCTCTTTAAGCCAGTCAAAATCGGCATATACATACAATCTCTTCATCGTTTATTCCTTTTTTGAAGCACGTTCCCTTGCCTTCAGATTCAAGTCCTGTAAAGCTTTTCCAAGCTTGTCTTCTTTGGCAAGCCACAAAATATCTTCATCAAGTTGCAAGGCATACAGCACACGCAGGTAGATGCCTATCGCTACCGTCGGAGTTCCTTTTTCTATCCGAGTCACCGTAAGCGGAGAGCAAGTGGCCCGTTCTGCCACTTGAGCTACACTTAGATTCCGGCGAAGGCGTGCCAGCTTAATTTGTTCTCCTACCACTTGCATTTTCTGTTCCAATTTTCGGGGCAACTTAGTGCCCATTGTATTCTTTGTCATAATCAACCTATCATATAATATGCAAAT
>PPYF01195842.1_pt1 | contig 21969 bp, 37 predicted proteins | sample 1559871 | NCBI WGS metagenome assembly PPYF01 (sample SAMN08240021, study PRJNA423297) | Human gut metagenome, whole genome shotgun sequencing project.
AAGCAAAAAAACGGCAGCAGAAAAGGCAGAGGAAATAACCTCTGCCTTTTCAAAAGATCAGCAGCAATTGTTGCAGCCGCATCCATTTCCGCACAAAAGCAGAAGAAGGATGATGATCCAACAGCTGTCGTTGCAGCCGTTGTTATTACAGCCACAGCCACTGTTGTTTCCACAGCAACACATCAGACAGATGATCCAAAGGATACAGGAGCAGCTGTTTCCACCGTTTCCAAACAGGGAATTTCCGCAGCCATTATTACAGCCACAGTTATTGTTACATCCACATCCTGTGCTACATCCGGAATCACAACCACATCCGCAATCACATCCACAATTGGTAGCCGCTAAGGACTTATAACGACAAATAGGTAAATATCCAGTATTTATGGGAATTATTAGAGTGATAAGAGGTGATAGGAATCGAATAAAATTACGTTATTCATATATAATTCCTACATAAAGATTCCTACACTATGGAAATATAGGAATGATTTCATTCATACATTATAAGCATTCATATACGCTATTCCTACATACTATTTTATTTTTTCGATTTCCTCAAGCATCCAGGAAGAATCTCGTTTCGTATAAATACTTTCGGTTATATCCGATATCTTATGACCAACGATGCGCTTCAAAATATTTTCATCAACGTTATATTTTTTAGCAGCAGTTATGAAATGTGCGCGACCATCGTGTGGTCTATGCTGCGGTGATAATTTCAGTGCATTTCGCATTTGACGGTATGAAATCTTAAAGCGATCATATGTAAGTAATTCGTAGCCTTCATCTGTTATATAATTAAACAGATAATCACTTTGTAAGGACTGAGCTAGTTTATATTTATCTTTAACAATCTCTAAAATCCTACTGTGAATAGGCACCAAACGATTCGTTCCGGCTTGAGTTTTCATACCACCTATTATCGTTCTGTCTTCCAGGTTTACATTTTCCATTTTTATCAATCCAACTTCCTGTGGACGCATACCCGTATAGCATTGAAATAACACAGCTTCGATTATAGGATAACGGTCTATATTTTTCCACAACAAATCCATCTCTTCGTCAGAGTATGGAATGTGTTCGGTACGGTTATTTTCCATTTCATCGAATACTTTTCGTGGAAGCGAGAAAGCTCTGGAATAGTTTTTATCGGCTATATCATATCGTACTGCGTAATCAAACATACTATTGAAGAGTGATTTTATTTTGTTCTTGGTGCTTGCTGAAGCTTCTTTTACAGTTCCGTCTGGCTTGTGCATACAAGCGTTTTCAATACAACCGTTAATATGCCTTGAACGGACATCTTTTACCCGCATTCTTTTTATCTGATTGCAGTAATCCCACACATATTTTAAAGCTGATAAAGAACGTTCAGAATTTCCAGATTGAACATAATAGTCTTTCCATTTTTCATACAATTCATCCATCATTATTGATGTGTCCAAATCATATGGGTTCCGATTATATTCCACAAGCGCTGCATAAGCATCGTTATAGTTTTCAAAGAATGCTTCCGGTTTGAGCAGCTTGCATATAGGTTTACCTTTTGGAGTCTTTCCTACAGTCACCATAGCTCTGAATGGTTTCCGGAGATTACGTCCTTTAAGCTCACTTATTTGACCGAACCCATTAGGTAATCGGCGTCTTTTACGTGTGGATTTTCTTACAGGCTTAGGCTGTTCCTTCAGTGGATACCCGCAATGAGGACACGCGAAAGCCCGATCGCTAACCTGTAAATCGCATTCTGGACATTTGATCAACATATCGTTACCAATCCTTTCCATTGTATTTTCACTTTATATTATATATCATACGGTGTAGGAATAGTCAAATCCTACATTATATTTTTACGGAGGTTTATATGACATATGATAATGGGCCTATCTGTCCACATTGTGGAGGACAGACACACTATTATGACAAAGCCAAAAGGATAGTAAAGGGTAAATACGGGGAATCAAAGAAAATCTATGTGTATAGATACAGATGCTCTCAATGCGGTGAAATACACCGAGTCATACCGGACACATTAATACCTTTCAAACATTACGAAAAAGAGGTCATACAAGGCGTGATAGAAGGAACGATTACTCCTGAAACACTGGGCTTTGAAGACTACCCGAGTGAAATGACCATGCATCGATGGAGAAAAGATAGCAGTAAAAACATTTTCATGTGTTTCGCATCATAAGATTAAAAGGTTATATTTTCCACTGACTTTGTTTTAACAAATAGACGCCATTAGCCTACAATAATCGTGAAAGGAGGGAAAACATTGGACGAAGTAATATTTGGACCTGGATCAGTGCCAGTAGCAGTAGCAGCACGGGTGTTTGGTAAAGATGCCTGCTGGGTTCGTGCGGGTATCATTACCGGTTATCTAAACATAGGTACCGCCACCAGGAATGGGAAAGTAATAACATCTATAGACCAGATGAATAGTAAATTCGGTCGCATTAACTATTATATTTCCCCGAAGAAACTTTATGAAGAAACAGGCTATATTTGGAAAGGACGAAGTAAACATGGGAACCACGATCAGACCTGAATTGTCGGAGAAGAATCCATATTGGATAGAACGACATCGGTATTATGAACTCAAACATTTCTGCCTGCAGTATCCTATATGGAAGAAAACCTACGAAGCCATGAACGGATTGCTTGGAAGACCCGCTGATCTGGCATCCTTCGGTAAAATGAAGCATATCTCGAATCCGACCGAAAGAATTGCCACTATGAAAGCTTATTATTCCGAACGTATGGACATGATTCGTAAAGCTGCAGAGAAAGCAAATGGAGACTTAGCTGAATACATAGTGAGAGGAGTAACCGAGGGACTATCTTACGATGTGTTAAAAATCAAAATGGATATACCATGCTGTAAAGATGTGTATTACGAAAGCTATAGGAAATTCTTCTGGATTCTGAATAAAATGAGAGATTAGTTTCGCGAGAAAAACAGCTTGTTTTATGACAAAGAAAAAGAAAGGAGAATTACTTATGAATTACGAACTTTTATTAGATGCCGTCAAAGAGGTGTCCAAGGAAAAATTGAAGGAGATTAGCTTCAAACTTGATGATCAGACCATCCAGGCAATTAAAGAGATGGATCTGAGCGAAGACGAGAAGCGACAGCTCATTCTGATGTCCAAGGACAGAGCCTTCTTCGACATGCTGCTGATAAACGCACTCAAAGAAGAGTAACATCTTTCAGCTAAAGAAAGTAAGGGGACGGCTGTTAGCGGACAGCTATCCTCTTATTTTTCTTTTAACGATTAATAACCTTACCAATCAGGTCTGCCATTTTCTCATGTGATGATCTACGATCGGCAATAGCTTCGTCAAGGGTGTTATTTCCATAGACTTCTTCTACCTGATCTGCAGTCCAGACATCGCCGAATTCTTCCATGGTTTCGATAAAAGTGTTGATTTCTGTTTTTGTCATATTATTGAAGCTCCTTTCATGATTTGGTTGGGATAACAGTATACCACAAACCTAGATTAGCTTCAATCGTCAAATCTGTCACAGGATGTCTTGCAATTCGGATATGGAGCGCCACATGAAACGCATCCTGATGGAATATCCGGTTCAGAATCCACGAGTATACAACCATCTACAAGATTGATATACGGACCGTTATCCTCATATTCTCCAATATCGTAGACTTTACCGCAGTTGGGACATACGAATTGATCATCTTCTAAATTCATCAATGCACCGCAATCACAAACTGCTTCGCCTCTAAGAATAAGCTGAATAATTTCATCTTCGTTTTCTGTGAAATATCCATTCATAATGGTGGACCTCCTCATATATTGGTCTAATTATTATACACCGCAATTCGTGGAATTTACAGTCACTTTAATGAAAAAACTTATTTCAAAGGAGAGATGAAGATGAATAGAATGAAATTCGAAGGACGTATGAACTATTTTATGTTAACTGCCATCAGATCAGCTAAGAATGAAGATGGATTGATATCCGATCGAGATTTAAAAGCTATAGAACTGATGAAAGAACTTATTGGTTATGCGGAGGAACTGAACTACGAAATTGAAAAACTCAAGAAAGAAGTGAGCAATTTGAAAAGAGAAAACGAGAGAGCAGAGAAGATAGGGGCATAGCCTCTGTCTTTTATTTTCGCGTAGAAATCAGCCCCTTTTATGAGAAGAAAACATATTTTGAAGGAGGTTTTTATTATGTCAATTAAAGAGAGAAAAGGAATCACAAAGATGCTTGTGAAAGTAGAAGTGGTGATATTGATGATGATATTTACAATAATATTGTTACACACAATGCCACTTGCTGGAACCGCAATGTTTGTGGTCGACTGTATTTCTATTGGCTTATATGCCAAAGCAAAATCTGAAGAATACGAGGAAGAGTTCTATTAAGGGCTCTTTCTTTTATTTTTATCCTAGATTAGACAAAGCGCTATTCTAGATTAGAATCCGTACGCAGGTTACTGGAAGCAAAGTTATATTTGTAATGTGAAAAATTCCCGGGGAGGGATTTTCATAAAAACAATTCAAAGGAGGATGTTGCATGTCGTGTTTATTTTTTCTCGGAGGAATGTTTGTAGGAATTGTCATCACTTACTTTTTCTACCAGAAAACGTCTGGACATGGATATTTCACAGTTATGCCATATTCAGATGATGAGATTTCTATTGATGAAGGTTTCTATTCGGTAAAAGTCTCTTTACCGAAAGACGTAAACCTCGTAAACAAAGCCATGGTTATTCTGCATAATTCGCACAAATAACAGTTCCTATTATGGAAACGTATTAATTTATTTTTAAAGGAGGAATTCAAAATGGAAACTATCGAAAAACTGTTAAAGAGCGAATTGGAGGAAGAACTTGAGGCTTTGGGTGAAGCAGAGCTTGGTTCAGACGATTACAAAGTAGCCGTCGAAGGAATCACTAAGCTTATGGACAGACAGATTGAGATCAGCAAGCTTAACACTGAATACGAGCTTAAAAGAGATGCACGAGAAATCGATACAGATCTTAAAGTTCAGCAGATGAAAGCAGATGCTAAAGATCGAAAAATCAAGTATGCTATAAGCATTGGTGAGACAGTCGTATCTACTGCAGTAATTATCTGGGGCACTTTGAAATCATTCAAATTCGAGGAAAACGGAACAATTACTACAATAATGGGACGAGGTTTCATTAACAAACTTCTTCCGAAGAAGTAAAATACGGATAAGCAGGGACGCTGGGGAAACTTGGCGTCTTTGTTTTATTTTGTTTACACAATTATGTAGGAGTAGTATAATTAATTGGTACATTCAACTCTATGGGGGAATACGAAAGATGAAAGAAAAATTGTTATCAAAGAAAATACTACCAGTTCTACTATGTGTGATACTCATTGCAGGCTCCGTATGTTTCGGAACATTCATAGCAAGTAAGCCTAATACCTATAAGAAAACAATAGCCGAGCTTGATGAAAAATCCGCAGATGTTGCCAAAATGTCAGTCGCTACATTGGGCATGTCTACTTTAATTGCAGCTGTTCCGGGAGACACAACCACTCCAATCGCTGATTATCTTGTAGATTTAAATGCATGGTTGCTGATAATCATGATGATTTTGACGCTGGAAAAATATTTGCTGACGATAATCGGAAAAGCGGTATTTTGGCTCATAATACCTATAGGATTAGCTTTGATTGGGATAAGTATTCCTCCCAAAAGTCAATCATTAAAGATAAGAGGTTTTAACATTCTATTGGCTGGGTTTTTAGTATGGGCGATTGTCCCTACCGGAATGATGATATCCAGAGATATTGAAAGAACGTACAGTTTTTCGATAAGCGATGTTGCCGACGAGACCGAGAATATTCAGAATAAAGCAGCGGAAATAGAGGAGAACGACGATTCTGATGAGTCGGATGACAAAGAGGATGAAAACATCATAAGTGGATTTATTTCAAAAGCCAAGGATGCCGTTGAAGATGTTGTTATAAACCCGCTCGAGGAAAAGGTCGCTCAGGCCAAGAAAATGGTGAATGCCGTAGTCAACGCGATTATCGTTTTAGTTATAACATCTTGTGTGATTCCGTTGTTCACTTTAATTGCGTTCTTATTATTGATAAAAATAACATTGCATTTAGATCTACTCGGGGAGATAGATTCCGTGCGGTTGGCATTGGTTTCAGGAAAGAAGAATGCACTTAGTAAAAACAAAATTAAACACAAAAAATCTTAAAGTTTACGTAAGAGCTTATATCAAAATGGTATGGGCTCTTTTTTTTTTAGTCGCTAAAATTACAAGCTCTTTAATGAAAAAATTGAAAGGAGAAACATCTATGAATAACGAGAAAATTGTAAAACACATACATTGGGGAGCGAATAACAGTTACCGAAATAATTATGTTATAGTTTTATGGAGTGATTATACGTGGGAACAGTTCAATCTTGGACCAGAGCCATATATCAAAGGTAAAACTATGAAACAGCATTATAATTTTGGTAAAGCAATAACCAGTAAAATGACCAAAAACCAATTCATAGAATATTTGAATAAAAAGAAAGTAGAGATTGAGTCCTAACCAGGGCTCTTTCTTTTTTTTTACGAGGAGAATATGAGATACCATTACAATAAGCCAGATCATTATACATCCATGTACGGACAGACTTATATTTGTGATCACCCGGTATACAGTCATTGTACATTATATAAAATTGGAGAAAAGGGCCTGGCTGTTATTCAGCAGCGTTATATTCCGGAAATAAAGTCAACATATTGGACTGAAATCGATCCATGGCTGGTTGACGCTTTATATTTACATGAAGGTTTCAAAAAGTTCTTCGATGATCGTGCCGGAGAGTGCGGAGATGGATTATATCCTACCACCAGTATTAGGCAGATTATGTGGGCTTTGAAGATGAAGCCTTTGAAACGAGAACGATGGGAAACCTGTTTTGATCGGAGAAATATTTAGCGAAAATTACATTCTGTATTATGAAAGGAGTGATTTATATGAGAAAAATCTACATTAGAACATCAGATATTTTTGATTACAAGGATGCGGAAAAACGGATGAAACATTTTGACTTCTGTCATAAAAAAGCTTTGGAATGCGGTCTTATATGTCGTTCGCATATTGATGGCATGAACACTAGGCTTTTTATAGAGGGAAGAAAATCGAAAATGGTTAGATATTATTTAGCAACCATATTCAAAACTGGAGATGGAGCAAACGGTGTTAAACGTCTCATATCAATTATTTTTACTCATTAGTGGGAAAAAGAGTCCTAACAAGGGCTCTTTCTTTTCGCGTTAAAAACAGTTTCTCTAATGGAAAGATTACTAATTTCAAAGGAGGGATTACGTTATGATATTATTTACAATTTTATTCATCATATTGGTGGTATTAGCAATACTGACAGTGCTCGGCGTAGCAGCGTTGGGTGCTGCCGGAATTGTAGTATTCGGCGATGTGATTGTATGTGTCGTGATTATAGCATTAATTATCCGACACTTTATTAAGAAAAGACAGTAATCACGAAGCGGAGTCAGCAATGGCTCTTGCTTTTTCGCGTAATTAACAGATGCTGTAATGAAACTAAAATCAAATTATGGAGGTATAACTATGGAAATTAAATTAAATCTTTTCGAAAGAGGACTTATGAAACTTGGAGCTTTGCTTTTTGACGCTAGCAGAAAGGTAAGGGAAATCGTTTTTAAAAGGTACGATAAAGATCTACGTTATAGAAGCCGTAGCTATTGCCCTAGCAGTGGGATTCTAGTTTTAAAGGAAATACAAAGAAAGGAGTCCTAACAAGGGCTCTTTCTTTTTTCGTGTAAAAATCATCCTCTATAATGAGAAAACACTTATTTTAAAGGAGGAAGTATTCATGAATGAAAATCATGCAGAATTTCAACACGTTTCAAGAGAGGTATTTAACGCGGTATCAGATAGGGTACATGCCGATAAAGAGACTGACGTTCCAATAACTGTATATTATAATGGAACAGATCTTTATGGCAATATCACTATTGTGGGTACCGCGGGTAACTCGAAAGCGTATAAAAAAGCATTAACGATTTTTAATGAAGAATATTGTAAATAGTGTGACATGGGAGTCTTGGAGGAATCTGAGACTCCTTTCTTTTTCGCGTATCTTACAACTCCTATAATGAGAAAATTATATTTTAAAGGAGGAATTCACTACGAAGAAATCATTAGAAGATTACAAAGAAATGGTTGTAAAACCGCAATTTGATTGGATTAAAATCCATTGGAAAGGATGGATGTTGATTATGATAATTTCGGCATGTATACCATGTATCGTATATTACAGCAATGATATCGTAAATTCTATTAAAACAAAATTCTCAAAGGAGGAAGAGGAAAATGAGTGATGTATTAATCGCAATTGTTGGAGGCATATTTATCTACCTGTTATTAAACAGAGGTAAATAACTCTGCAGGAAAGAGGTATGATCATTCATTAGCCTCTTTCTTTTCGCGAAATATACATGGACTATTATGAAAGAATAAAAACATTTAAATTTGCAGGAGGATCATTATGTCTGAAGAAATCAAAGAGTTAACTGACAAAGAAGCAATGAAAATACTCGGGGAATTTGCAACCACATGCTACGACAAAGGAGTAAAAGATGCTCTGATTGGAGTTAGTGTTGGGGCAATATTTGGAGTGGTAATTGCAGGCGGGTTCGAAGTTATCAATCTGTGGAAAGACAAAAAGAAAACTGAGAAACAAATTAAAGAATTTAATACTTTTGTAAAGGAAGAGATTGAGTCCTAACAAGGGCTCTTTCTTTTTTAGTTTCGCGTAAAAATCATCCCCTTTAATGAGAGAAATAGGCAGCTCGATGGTAGAGCGCCGGATATTCCGGAGATCACGGGTTCGAATCCCGTTCTATTTCTTTTACTATTTATTTTCATTCACGCGGAAGGAGAAATCGTATGAACGTAAAAATGACACTCAGAAGAAACTCACCAAAACTCTTGACAATACTCGCTGCGATGGGGACGGTATCTACAGCATTCGCAACGGCGAGAGCCACACCAAAAGCACTGTTACTTATTCAGGAGGCGGAGGCTCAAAAAGGAGAGGATTTGACTGCACTTGAAAAAGTTAAAGTAGCTGCAGTACCTTATATTCCAGCAGTGTTACTTGGTTCGGCTACTATTGTGTGTATATTTGGAGCTCAGATGTTAAATCGAAAGACTCAATCCTCTATGGCCAGCGCATACGCTTTGTTGGATCAGGGCTTTAAGGACTATCGCCGAAAACTCAAGGAATTGTACGGCGATGAGGCCGATAAGAAAGTTATCGAAGCTCTGGCGGTAGAGAAGTCTCAAACAGTATACATTAATGCCTCCTATTTGGATGGACCTTGTGATTTAGCCCTAGAAGAAAATTCATCTAAACCGGTTCTCTGGTATGATGAATATTCAAAGAGGTTCTTCACAGCCAGTCTCGAACAGGTTCTTATGGCAGAATACCACCTGAACCGAAATTATATTCTCAGAGGAGAAGCTGTGATAAACGAACTGTATGAATTCCTCGGCCTGGAGCCTACTGATTGGGGCGCTGAAGCCGGATGGGCTCCGATGGATGAAGGAATGTTCTGGATTGAATTCAACCACATTCCGGCAAAACTTGATGATGGTTCCGTCTTTTATATTATTGAAATGCCGTTCGAACCAATTCTGAACTATGATGAATATTACTGACTCGCGAGAATTCCAACGACTTTAACGGAAAGGAGGTATACTAGAAATGAAGAAATATGATTTAATAAAAATGGCTGGTTGGATTGCTGTGGCTATTGGCGGATTAGTTGCTAGCTGGGCTACAGATAAGCAGTCGAAAGAAGAAATCGACAAAAAACTTGAAGAGTATATTACCGAGAAAACAGATAAGGAGTCCTAATGGGCTTCTTATTTTTGTTTTAACAAAACTATGTTCATTTGAAAGGAGATATCATGAACAAATCTGTAACGAAATTCATTAAAACTGTGAAACGAGGATTCGGAAAACGAAGTCCTGAGATTCTGCTCGGGATTGGTATTGCGAGCGGCATTACCGCGACTGTCTTAGCGGTTAAAGCTACCCCGAAAGCATTGGAACTTCTGACTGAAAAGAGATATGAGAAATATGGCGATACGTTGAAAGAAGATGATTCGTACGATGATATGCCAGAACTCAAGCCCGTTGAAGTAGTCAAAACCACATGGAAATGTTATATTCCAGCAGCTATCAGTGGTGTCGCTTCTATTGCTTGTCTGCTCGGATCTCATTCAGTACACGCTAAAAGAAATGCTGCACTGGCTACAGCCTATAAATTATCCGAAACGGCACTGAACGAATACCGTGAAAAAGTTGTAGAGGAAATCGGTGAAGAGAAAGAGAAAGTCATCCGAGATAAAGTTTCCCAGAAACATCTGGACGAGACGCCTGTATCCAAAAACGAAGTGATCATCACAGGGACTGGTAAGCAGCTTTGCTATGACGGCATTTCCGGACGATATTTTGAATCAGATATTCAGACAATCCGTGCCGCAGTCAACAAGATCAATGAAACCATGGTGTACGAGATGTATGCGGCATTAAATGATTTCTATAATGAAATTGGTTTGAGTAATACAGACATGGGTGATGAACTTGGCTGGAATCTTGATGATGGTTTACTCGAAATAAGTTACGGAGCCATGGTCGCGGATGACGGTAGACCTTGCATTACTCTGGACTATCATATTGCGCCGAGATATGACTTCTCAAAGCTTATGTAGATTCGCGAAAAATACATATTGTTTAATGGAAAGAATATAAAAATCTGAAAGGAGATTATTTAAGATGAAAGAAATCAAAGCAGAAGAGGTTAAAGAAGTTGAGGTAACTACAGAGGAGAATACGGAGACAGAAGTAGCCACTGAAGAAGTTAAGGAATCAAAGCTTAAAGCTTTTGGAACGAAAGTAAAAAGCGGGTTACAGAAACATGGAAAGAACATTGCAAAAGGTGCGGTGATCGGACTGGGTTTGGTAGCAGCTTACGCGATCGGATCAAGAGCTGGAGGCAGCGATGACGATTCTGACGTGGTATCTGATTCCGATTACGTAGAAATCGACGAAGCTGAATCTACCGATGATGAAGCATCAGAAAACTAAGATTTATATTCTCTAACAGGGGAGTACCTATAACAAGGTATTCCTCTTTTTGTTTTCAACGGAAAGGAGCGTATCATGCCCAGGTATATTTACAAAGGTCCGGTCATGGAATTCAACACTCTTCTTGCTGATATTTGGGAGGGAGAGACTGTTGCTCCTTCTGAGAAGAAAGCAAGGAGTAATTTAACATATCAGTTTAAGAAAAGAAATAACCGTATTGCGGGAACACGCATAACGTTACCCGGAAAAATTATGATGGTTGATTAAGAGAGGAGAACTCATGGAAGATTATAGATCAAATTCCCATAAAGCAAAAGCTGAAGCTAAAGAAGCTGCTGAGAAAAAAGTAGATAAGGTCGTTACCGGTAATGTCAAGAGAAAAAAGAAGAGCGAAGTGAGTAAATTCAAAGATGTATTTATCTCCGAGGATGTATCTAATGTCAAATCTTATATTTTTCTCGATGTGCTGGTACCGGCGATCAAAAAAGCTGTCTCGGATATCGTGAAAGACGGCATCGATATGATGTTATATGGGGACAAACGAAACGGCAGTCGCGGTTCATCCAGTTATGTGTCATATAGATCATATTCCGATAACACGAGCCGTAACTCAAGAAGGTCGGTAAGAGCTAGTTACGATTTTGACGATGTTGTGTTCGATACCCGAGGTGAGGCTGATGAAGTATTATCCAGCATGGATGAATTAATGGATAGATACGGAGTGGTCAGCGTTGCTGATATGTATGATTTATGCGGCATGACATGCAACTATACGGACAATAAATACGGTTGGAAAAGCCTGGCCAGAGCTGATATTTCAAGAGTTCGTGATGGCTACATGATCAAACTTCCAAAAGCAGAACCGATTTAAGGAGGAGTTATGGAAGATCCAAAAGAGATTATTTTAAAAACTGAATACAGTAACAAATTCGATGAGATTAGAAAAGATCTCGTCGTGCAGTCATATTTCAAATATGGAAAAGCTTCAAGAAATTTTGTATCAGGGTATGTGGATGCAATTGGATCACTTAAAAAGTGTATTCAGAAATTTGAAGAAACAGGTAACTTAGAATATCTGGCAGACGCTGCAAACTATTGCATGTTCAGATACATGTATCCACAAACAGGAGAATATTTCAAACATACTGATTCCAACGAATCTGCCGGAATTGATGGTATGTCAGTAAAAGAAATCGAAGAGTTTAAAAAGGAGAACGAATAATGAAAAAATTAGCATTTATGAATACTATTTCCAGATCAGCACACAGAATGGCATTTAAGCTTCAGAAGCACAGCCCGGAAATCCTTGTGGTGGCTGGAGTAATTGGCGCGGTGGCAAGTGCTGTGATGGCTTGCAAGGCCACAACTAAATTAGGCGATATTTTAGACGACTCCAGAGATAAAATTGATTCCATTCATGATGTGATTGAGAATCCGGATAAGGTTAATGGGGAGTATACACAGGAAGACGGAAACAAAGATCTTGCTATTGTGTATACGCAGACCGCTCTGAAGGTTGCTAAAGTTTATGCTCCTGCGGTTATTCTCGGAGGATTATCTATCACGGCCATTCTCACATCTAACAATATTCTCAGAAAGAGGAACATTGCACTGGCTGCAGCTTACACAGCAGTCGACAAAAGCTTCAAAGAATATCGTGGAAGAGTCGTTGAAAGATTCGGAAAAGAACTGGATAAAGAGCTCCGTTATAACATCAAAGCTAAGGAAGTGGAAGAGACTGTTACCGACGAAAAAGGTAATGAAAAGACTGTAAAAAAGACTGTCGACGTAGTAGATCCAAACGCCATCAGTGAATTTGCGAAATTCTTCGATGATGGCTGTATTGGATGGACCAAAGATCCGGAACTCAATCTGATTTTCTTACGCCAGCAGGAAGCAGCGGCAACTAAACGTCTGGAAGATCGTGGACATTTATTCCTGAATGAAGTATACGATATGCTTGGCATCCAACACACAAGAGCAGGTCAGATTGTAGGATGGATTTATGATAAAAAGAATCCGATCGGTGATAACTATGTCGATTTCGGCATTTACAATACTAGCAAAGAAGCGAATCGTAACTTTGTGAACGGATATGAAAGAACAATCCTGCTTGATTTCAATGTTGATGGAAACATCCTTGATCTGATGTGAATGACAGGACTCAATAGCATTGGGTCGGGGAATACCCATAGGGATATTTACGATCGCGTTTGGTGAAAGGAGAAATCATGACAGGTAGAGAACTTATCATATTCATTCTGGAAAATAATTTGGAAGACGTATCCATATTCGATGGTGATACGCTTCCTGGTCTCATGACTCTGGATGAAGCTGCTGTCAAATGGCATAGCGGCAGAAATACTTTAAAGGCTCTTTTTGAGATGGGAAAAATACCCGGAGTGATAATCGACGAAAAGATTTATATTCATAAGAGCGTAGAGAACCCATTTTCAAAGGAAGGGAAAGACCATGATAAATAAAATTCTTATATTTGCTGCAGGAGTCGCTATTGGCTCCGCAGTAACATGGAAACTCGTAAAGGATAAATATAAAAAACTGGCTGACGAGGAAATTGCTTCAGTAAAGGAAGTATGGAGTAAGAAACATCCGACTGTTGAGGATATCGCTGAGGCATGTGTAAAAGAAGGCGTGGACGTTGATGTTACGCTACAACCTAAAAAGAATCCGGATTTCAAAGATTATAGAGCGATGCAGGAAATCATTGATAAAAATAGTTATAAAGAGGAGGATTATATGGATAAATATGTTATTTCACCGGAAGAATTCGGCGAAAGCGAACTTCCATCTGAAAGCCTGACATATTGGGCGGATGGAATTGTTACTGATGAGGCAAATTGTGTTATGGATGAAGACGACATTGAAGAAACTATCGGAAGCGATGCTCTGAATCATTTCGGTGAATATGAGGACGATTCAGTATTTGTCAGAAATGAGACTCTTGATAAAGAATACGAGATTCTCATGGACACTCGAAGATTCAGTGACGTCTATCCTATACGATAGGAGAAGAATGGATGGATAAAAACAATATTATCAACGAATATTTCGAATGGATGACTAATATTGTCTGCGGAAAGAGGTTTTCAGGCAAGATGACTTATAAAAAACTTCTTTCATACTTACATATGATTACGTTCAGATGCAAAATGCGAAGCGACGAAAATCGAGCTGAGGACGGAATAGATCTTAGATGGCGATTTGCTGTTGATACAGGCAGAGAAAATCAAAATGATTGGATTAGAGATTGTCTCGAAGGTCCATGCAGTGTTCTGGAGATGATGGTGGCTTTGGCCATTAGGATCGAGGAGACCATCATGGACAATCCGGCACTCGGCGATCGAACCGGGCAATGGTTTTGGGGAATGATCACGACCATGGGCCTTGGGGCTATGAATGATAATAATTTTGATAAGAAATCTGCTGGAAATATCGTAAATACATTTCTGGATAGACAGTACGAGTCAGATGGGAACGGCGGTTTATTCAGAATTCGAGGCGTTGATGTAGATTTAACGAAAGTGGACATTTGGACACAATTGTGCTGGTATCTCGACAGCATATCTTAAATCTTGAAAGGAGAAGCATAGTGTAATGATTGATTTCATGAAGATTTCGACGCGCCAAGTGAAAAAGGGTGTCACCGAGATATTCCCTAAATTTGTTCTGAAGAAATCGTCGGATCTCATGATACGAGGCGGCGATTTCTATGCTGTTTGGAATGAAGATACCGGTCTCTGGTCTACTGACGAAGAAGACGTGATTAACATAGTTGATGCCGCATTATATGAATATACGAAAAAACAGGAAGAACACGCGATTGATGAACTTAACACAAAATATATGTGGGATTCAAATTCCGGTTCTATAGACGCCTGGCATAAATATTGCCAAAAGCAGATGCGAGACAACTATCATCCACTAGACGAGAAAATTATATTTGGTGATACCAAGACGACCAAAAAGGATTACGCCAGTCGAACGCTCAGTTATCCGCTGAGAGAATGTAATATTTCAGGGTACGAAAAGCTTATGTCTACTTTATATTCTCCGGGGGAGCGGAAGAAAATCGAATGGGCGATTGGCGCAGTTATCGAAGGGGATTCTAAGAATATTCAAAAGTTTATGGTTCTCTATGGTTCTGCGGGAACCGGTAAATCAACAGTCTTAAATATTATACAGCAGTTATTTGAGGGTTATTATTCGGTCTTTGACGCTAAAGCGTTGGGATCGGCTAATAACTCTTTTGCGTTAGAGGCGTTTAAAGCAAACCCGCTTATCGCAATTCAGCATGATGGAGATTTGTCCAAAATTGAGGATAACACTCGATTAAACAGTCTTGTATCCCACGAGCTTATGACTGTAAACGAGAAGTTTAAATCTACTTATGCGAATAGATTTAACGCTTTCTTATTTATGGGAACCAATAAGCCCGTAAAGATTACGGACAGCAAATCTGGTTTACTCAGACGATTGATCGATGTCACGCCATCCGGCAATAAACTCGACCAGAGAGAATATTCAGATTGTATGGATAAAATCCCTTTTGAGCTTCCGGGAATTGCGTATCACTGTCATCAGGTATATTTGGCGAATAAACATGTGTACGATTCATACGTTCCGACGCTGATGATGGGCGCCACGAATGATTTCTATAATTTCATGATTGATTCATTCAGCGTGTTTAAAAAGAATGACGGAACGACTCTCAAAACTGCCTGGGAGATGTATAAGGTGTATTGCGACGAGACCAAGGTACCGTATCCGTATTCTCAGAGAGTGTTCAAAGAAGAGCTTAGGAATTATTTCTGGAATTTCGATGAAGAATTCGACAGCGAATCTCAGGCTCGGAATGTATATTCAGGGTTCCGACTTGATAAATTCGAGAAGGATATGAGGAGTGAGAAGAAAGATGATGGAGAGAAGACGAAAGGCACTATTGAATTTATGGAGGGAATATCTTCAAAATTCGATATCCTTGCGGGAGATTATTTGGCTCAATACGCCAATGAAAAGGAAACCCCTACCAAACCATGGGATGTTGTTACCACGAGGTTACACGACATCAATGTTCATAAATTACATTATGTCAAGGTTCCAGAGAATCATATAGTCATTGATTTTGATATTAAGGATGAATCCGGTAATAAATCATTCGAGAAAAATCTGGCTGCAGCAAGCAAATGGCCGGCTACATATGCTGAGTTAAGTAAAAGTGGCGCAGGGATTCACCTTCATTATATTTATGATGGCGATTCAACACTGCTCAACCGTCTTTACGACAAAGACATTGAAATAAAGGTATTCACAGGAAAAAGTTCACTCAGGAGAAAGCTTACAAAATGCAATGATTTACCTATTGCACATATTAGCTCAGGACTTCCTTTGAAGGAGGGAGGAAAAAAAGTGATAAATATTGAAGGATTTAAAAACGAACAGAGTCTCAGAACTACCATAAAAAGAAATCTCGAAAAAGAATATCATCACGACACTCGAAGTAGTATTGATTTTATCAATAAGCTTCTCAGTGATGCTTATGCCAGCGACAAAGCTTATGATGTATCCGATATGAGAAATGCTGTATATTCTTTCGCAGCCCAAAGCACCAATCAGGCTGATTATTGTCTGAGACTTGTAAGCAAAATGAAATTTAAATCTGAAGAACCGGCGGTAGCGCTCACAAACGATGAGAAGCCGCTGGTTTTTTATGATTGCGAGGTATTTCCTAACTTGTTCCTGGTTAACTGGAAAGTACAGGGAGAGGGAAAGCCTATCGTAAGACTGATAAATCCACGACCGCAGGACATTGAAGAACTTATCAAATTCCGGTTGGTCGGATTTAACTGTCGTAGATATGATAACCATATGTTATATGCTTGTATGATGGGGTATACGAACGAGCAGCTGTATGATTTATCCCAGAAAATTGTAAATACGAAAAAAGGCGACAGTCGAAAGGTGTTATTCGGCGAAGCGTACAATATTTCATATACTGATATTTATGATTTCGCTTCTGCGGGTAACAAAAAGAGCTTGAAAAAACTTGAAATCGAAATGGGCATTCACCATCAGGAGCTTGGACTTCCGTGGGACAAGCCTGTACCTAAAGAATTATGGCAGAAAGTAGCGGAGTATTGCGATAACGATGTCCTGGCGACGGAAGCTGCATGGAATTACCTGAAAAGTGATTTTATCGCAAGAGAGATTCTGGCTGATCTGGCAGGTTTAACAGTTAATGATACCACCAACACCTTAACCACTAAATTTATATTTGGAAATAGAATAAATCCTCAAAATGAATTTAATTATCGTAATTTAGCAGAGCCGGTATTCGAAATGGACGAAGAGACTCGTAATTTCCTGGAAGAAGCGTGTCCGGAAATGATGTCTCAAACCCATGGTGAAGCCGGTTCTCTTTTACCTTATTTTCCAGGATATAAATATGAGAACGGTGTTTCTACATATTGTGGGGAAGAAGTTGGAGAGGGTGGATATGTATATGCTGAACCAGGAATGTATGGTAATGTAGCACTTCTTGATATTGCATCAATGCATCCTCACAGCACCATTGCCGAATGTTTATTTGGTGTCAGATATACAAAAGCGTATCGTGATATTGTTGAGGGTCGTGTAAGCATTAAGCATGAAGCTTGGGATGAAGTTGATAAAATGCTTGACGGAAAGCTCAAACCGTATATTCAGAGAGTCAAAGATGGCGAGTTGACTTCTAAGGATCTGGCAAATGCATTGAAGACTGCAATCAACTCAGTGTATGGTCTCACCTCAGCGACATTCCCCAACCCGTTCCATGATGTCAGAAACAAAGATAATATCGTTGCCAAACGTGGCGCGCTGTTTATGGTGGATCTTAAACATGAGGTACAGAAGAGAGGATTTACTGTTGCTCATATCAAGACAGATTCCATTAAGATTCCGGATGCTACACCGGAGATTATCAAATTCGTCATGGACTTTGGTAAGCGGTATGGCTACACATTTGAGCATGAGGCTACTTATGATCGGATGTGTCTTGTAAACAATGCGGTTTATATTGCTAAGTATAAAGACCCAGATGAGTGTGTGTCTATGTACGGATATGCTCCAGGCGATAATAAGAAACATAAGAATAATCCATGGACAGCTACCGGCAAGCAGTTTGCGGTTCCTTATGTATTCAAGACTTGTTTCAGCCGGGAACCAGTAACAATCAATGATATGAGAGAAACTTTCTCAGTGAAATCGGCTTTATATTTGGATATGAATGAGAAATTACCGGACGTATCTGAATACGAGAAGAAACTGGAGAAGTTGGAATCCGATTATAAGAAAGGCAAAATCTCAGATACCACGTTTGAACCGGAAGCTGGCGTACTGCAGGAGCTGATCAATGATGGTCATAACCGTAAATTCGTTGGTAAAGTCGGAGAATTCTGTCCGGTTAAACCTGGCAAGGGCGGTGGCATTCTCGTCAGAGAGCAGAATGGTAAATTCTACGCAGCTACCGGTACGACAGGATTCAGATGGCTTGAGGCAGAAATGCTGTTGAAGAAAACCGCAGAGATGGTGACGATTATCGATCCGGATACTGGAAAAGAGAAAAAGATATCGGGAGCAGAGCTGATCTCTGGTAATGATGGCATTGTTGACCGATCATATTATGACAAACTCGTTAATGATGCTATTGAATCTATTTCTAAATATGGTGATTACGAATGGTTTATATCTGAAGATCCGTATATTCCTAAAGAAAAACCATTACCGGATTTTATGAATATTCCAGAAGGTGTCGATGAAGAAGTAGAGTTACCGTGGAATTGATATTCGCGAAGAAATCCTTTCCTGTTATGAAAGGAGTGAATACTATGAATGTAACTATTATATTTAATGAGGATGCTTTATATTGGTGCAATGATTTGAAATTCAATATTACTATTATCAAGCACATTATTGAAAATCTGAATGATAAATTAAATCGCAGTTATTGGATTTGTTTGAACGATCTTTATGATTCGTTGCAATTACCAAGAACTAAAACTGGTTTAATGTACGGATGGGAAAATGATGGTGATACAAAGATTGGATTCGAATTGTCGCCGATAAAAAACGGCCCAAACGTTGAAATAAAAATTACAAATTTAGTTAAATTACTTTAACAAAACTGAGAGTCTTGGCTAGAAATAGCTGAGGCTCTTTGTTTTATACAAAATTATATTTATTTAAAGGAGATTAAAAGAATTATGGAACTGACATTTGCACCAAGAGACATTTTACAGATTAACGACGCAAGAATCATTTACAGAAACCTCAGAGGAGAGGGGAGCAAATTCAATCGTGAGGGCGATCGCAACTTCGCAGTGGTTATTCCAAACCAGGAGCTCGCTGATGAACTTATCGATCGTGGCTGGAATGTGAAAATCAAAGAGCCGAGAGACGAAGGTGAAGAGCCATTCAGATATCTTCCGGTTAAAGTGAAATTCAATGATCGTGGACCGCAGGTATATTTAGTATCCGGAACTGCCCACAGAGAGCTGAGCGAGGATATGGTATCCATCGTGGATGAGATTGATATTCGCTCAGTCAATCTGGATGTAAGACCATATGACTGGGAAGTAAATGGTAAAACTGGTCGTACTGCATATCTGCAGTCTATGGAGGTCATTCAGGAAATTGACAGATTTGCAGCAAGATATGCTGAGGAAGAAAGCCCAGAGGAGTGAATATGATCGTACGAGCATTCGAAGTCCGAGCACATAACAGGTATTTAGTATGTGATTTGGCAAGTAATTTGGACAAAGAATTACGGAATCTGCAGGAAGATGGCTGGAACATCATTTCAGTAACCGCAACACCGGTTAAGGAATACCATTACCCAGATTACTTTGATTCAACGTTATTCACAATAGTTGCGTCTAAGAATGAAGATAAATGAGGGAGTGATATTTATGAGTGACGGAGCAAAAATTGTTATAGCCGGAATCATGGCTTATACAATATATAGAGTCGCAGGAAAGTGTACGGACGCTAGGATTGCAATTGCAGCTATGAGATGCGGAGTTACTATGAAATTGGAAGAAAAGGAGAAATGATTATGAAAGATTGTGAGAATTGCAGAAATAATCGTACTAATTCAAGATGCTTTTACTGCGTAATTAAATCCAATGGCGAGCCATCCGAATGGTGTCCAGATATGGAAGATATATTAAGAAGATATTGTGAAAACGATGTAAAAGCTTTAATGCCAGTAATGTTGAATACCCCTTATGGATATCCGTCAAGACAGAAAGCGTTATGTAAAATCAAAAATGTTATTTTCAATGATCCAGCTACAATTGTATTTTGGAGTGATGGCACTAAGACCGTTGTAAAATGCGGTAAGAATGACGCATTTGATCCGGAGAAAGGTCTGGCTATGGCGATTTCTAAATACTTCTTTGATAATGCCGGATATTTCAATGATGTATTTAAGAAGTGGATTCCTAAGAAAGGAGAAAGCAATGGAAAAGACCAGTGATTCATTGATTATAGGTTTTGATTCATCGGCGGGTAAGGACGGCACAGTTTTAATCGTGGGGCGCAAAAAACCCCGCGAAGCCGTCGATGTTATAAATGCTTTCGATGGAGAAGAAGCTCTTGAACTTTATAAAAAGTTGATTACACCAAAGGCGAAAAATGAGTAATGACAGATTTCTTACGTAATTATCAAATGGCAGCTGTGCATAAAATGAAAAACGGCTGTATTCTCAACGGGGGGACTGGTTCTGGTAAATCTAGGACCGGTCTCTATTATTATTTCAAAGAGAATGGTGGTAGCTTCCTTAATCAAGAATTTATTCCGATGAAAAATCCTCAGAATCTTTACATCATTACAACGGCAATGAAACGAGATTCTCATGAATGGGATAGTGAACTGGCGAATTATAGAATATCTACAAACCCAGATAAAAATGAATTATATCCAGGACAGACAGTAGTAATTGACTCTTGGAATAATATAAAGAAGTATATAGAAATAAAAGATGCGTTCTTTATATTTGATGAGGATAGAGTTACAGGATCTGGTGAATGGGTAAAATCGTTTCAGAAAATCGCCAAAAACAACGACTGGATTATATTATCGGCAACTCCTGGCGATTGCTGGGCGGATTATATTCCGGTATTTGTGGCGAATGGGTTCTATAAAAATAAAACGGAATTTTGTAGAGAGCATGTGATATATTCCAGATTTACCAAATATCCTCAGATAGACAGATATTTGAATGTAGGTAGACTGGTTAGACTGAGAAACAGAATACTGGTTGATATGGATTTTCAACGAACTACAGTACAGCATCATATGGATGTATATGCGACTTATGATATTCCTAAATACAAAGATGCTATAAGAAATCGTTGGGATCCATTTAAAAACGAGCCTATTCAGCAGGCATCTGGTCTTTGCTATGTTCTCAGAAGGATTGTAAATACGGATGAGTCAAGGGTCGTAGCTCTTATGGAGATATTAGAAAAAACTCCAAGGGCTATTATATTTTACAATTTTGACTATGAAAGAGAAATATTATTGCATCTGTTTAGCGATGATGAATATATAGGTTACGAAGTAGCTGAATGGTCCGGACATGCTCATCAACCGGTACCATATGCAGATAGATGGATATATTTGGTTCAGTACACTGCCGGATGTGAGGGATGGAACTGCATTAGTACAGATACTATCATATTCTTCTCTCAAAATTACAGCTATAAAGTTACTGAGCAGGCGTGTGGACGAATAGACCGATTGAATACTCCAT
>PPYF01027503.1_pt1 | contig 21965 bp, 19 predicted proteins | sample 1559871 | NCBI WGS metagenome assembly PPYF01 (sample SAMN08240021, study PRJNA423297) | Human gut metagenome, whole genome shotgun sequencing project.
TACGCTCCTGCTCCCGCAGGATGAAATACCCTCCAAAATCTGCAACCCCTGAGTTAACATCCGTTTTTAAACAGCCTCTTAATAGTGAGCATAATAAAAAAGAGAAACCCGACCGCGTCAGCGGCAGAGTCCCGGCTTTCCTTACAGCTCCAAAATGCATCGGCAAAGGTAGGCAATTAAATCGAGATTAGTCCCTTTTGCTCCTTAATAATAGTTAAAATGACGCCGCCGGCTGCAAAAACCGAACGCTACTTGGCCGTAACGCAAAAAGTTGTTAACTTTGCAATCATGGACGTCAAAGCGGAAAAAATCATGCCCTACGGCCGCGGCCGCGGGAAGAGCGAGGAGGTGCGCGACATGTTCGACAGCATCGCCCCCGCCTACGACTTCATGAACCGCGCCATGACCCTCGGCATCGACCGCCTGTGGCGCCGCCGGGCCGTCCGGGCCGTGGCATCGGTATCGCCGCGGCGCGTGCTGGACATAGCCACCGGCACCGGCGACATGGCGATAGCCTTGGCGCGGCGCATCCCCGGCGCAAGCATCGAGGGCATAGACCTGAGTGCCGGCATGGTGGAGATTGGCCGCCGCAAGGTGAGCGAAGCGGGCCTCAACGGCAGGGTTGACCTGCGCATCGGCGACAGCCTCGCCATAGACCTGCCCGACGCCTCGGTCGACGCCATAACCGTGGCCTACGGCGTGCGCAACTTCGAGCATCTGGACCGAGGATATGCAGAGATGATGCGTGTGCTACGCCCTGGAGGCCTGCTTGCCGTGCTGGAGCTGTCGACTCCGCGAGGCCGCCTCACGGCGCCCCTGTACCGGCTCTATACCCGCTACGTCATCCCCGCTGCCGGCCGGCTGATAAGCCGCGACTCCCGCGCCTACAGCTACCTCCCCGAAAGCATCGCCGCCGTGCCGCAGGGCGACGACATGTGCGCGCTGATTCTCGCGGCCGGAGCATCCCGCGCGGAGGCACGGCCCATGACGTTCGGCGCCTGCACGCTTTATCTTGCAAGGAAATAACCATAACCGCACCCTGGCCGCCATCGGCGGCCGCCGTCATATCCATCCATCACATAAGTAATATGCAACCGCACAAAGCCCTACTGATACTCGCCGCACTTGCCGCCACGCTGCCGGCCGGTGCCCAGTTCCACTTCCGCAACTCGGCACGTATGGCCGACTCGGACGGCCTTGAGTCGCTTCAGGATGTAGAGATAGTAGCTATTGACGAGGACACTCCGGTGGACACCGTCGTCAGTCTGGCTCCGCTGCCGGCCTACTTCTTTCTGCCGGCGGTATATTCACACTACGATTTTCCCGACACAGTAGACATAGCCGCCTCCGACTACAGCGGCAACCCCGCGCTGCGTTGGCTTGAGGACGCCAACGCCGTGGGCGCGCGCATGCAGCGCATACGCCACCGCTACTTCTTCGCCCATCCCGACGACCTGCCCTACATCGCGGCCGAGCTGCCCGACGCGCCCAAGCGCTACTCGGCCATCGTAGACCCGAGCGACTTTTCCGTCGATATAGTGGAGAGCGTGACCGGTCCGGCCGCGGCGCCCACCGTCAAGGCCGAGGAGGTCAAGAAACGCCACTGGATACGCACCTTCAACGTCTCGCTCCAGTTCTCGCAGGCCTACGTGTCGCCCAACTGGTACCAGGGCGGCAAGAACAACCTCAACATGCTGGGACAGATATATTACAACGTGAAGCTCAACCAGGAGTTCCATCCCAACATCCTGTTTGAGACTACGGCCCAGTACAAGCTCGGCATGAACAACGCGCCGGACGACGAGTACCACGACTACAACATCAACGAGGACATCTTCCAGGTCAACAGCACTTTCGGTCTCAAGGCCGCACGCCGCTGGTACTACTCTGTCACCGGGCAGTTCAAGACACAGCTGCTGAACAGCTATAAGCCCAACTCGCCCGACCTCAAAAGCGGATTCCTCTCGCCGGGCGACCTCACCGTGGGCCTCGGTATGACCTACAACTACGCCAACAAGAAGAAGACATTCACGTTCGATGCCAGCATCTCGCCACTGTCCTACAACCTGCGCACATGTACCAGCGACCGCCTCAACCACGAGGACTACGACATACGGCAGGACCGCACTACGGCCCACAAGTTCGGCAGCAACGCCGAGGTGAAGATATACTGGAAGATGGCCTATAACATCTACCTGCGCTCGCGGCTCTACGGCTTCTCCGACTATGAGAGCGTCCAGGCCGATTGGGAGAACACCATTGTGTTTGAAATCAACAAGTTCCTGACTACACAGCTGTTCATGCACGCCCGTTACGACACGCGCACGGCACGCCTTGAGGACAGCAAGTGGCACAAGCTTCAGTTCAAGGAAATCCTCTCCATAGGCTTCGCCTACAAATTCAGCTCGCTCTGATGCGTCTTCATGCCGCTATACTGACGCTCCTTGCCTCGGCATGCCTCCTGACAAGCCACGCGCAGCGCACCACTCGCCCCGGTCGCACACAGGCGGCGCGCACTGCGGCCGAGCGTATGGCGCAGCCGGCGGCCGACACCCTCGTGCCGCCCTCCGGAGCCGTCGTCATAGCGGGCTACGACAAGACCCTCTCCTCGCGCCGCGAGAGCTTCTTCGTAACAAACGCCGCTGACTCCGCCACGCTGGTGTGGATACTCGCCACCATCGACTATCTCGACATGCAGGGCCATCAGCTGCACCGCCGGCGCGCTACCATGCGCTGCGACATACCGCCGCGCCAGACCCGCCGCCTCGACATCCCGGCGTGGGACCGGCAGGGCGTCTACTACTACCGCGGCTCCGAGCCGCGGCGGCGCGTGCAGGCGGCCGCCTCACCTTTTGAAATCAGCATCCGTATCGACTCCGTGGCCGTGCGGCGCTGACAGTCATTCACGCAATTCCAAATCCACATTACCATGATAAAACGAATTCTATTTTCAGTCCTGCTCGCCGCCGCGGCAGCCACAGGCATGCAAGCCGCCGAGAAGGCCAAGCCGGTAGTCTCGATTCTCGGCGATTCCTATTCCACATTCGACGGCTACATCCCGGAGGGCAACGAACCCTGGTACTTCGCCCGGGAGCGTGAGGAACTCACCGATGTCCGCGACGTCCGCCAGACGTGGTGGTGGCAGCTCGTGGCCGAGGGCGGCTACATACTCGGCGTGAACGACAGCTACAGCGGCGCCACGATAAGCTACACCGGCTACAACGGCGACGACTACCGCGCACGCTCCTTCAACACGCGCCTGACGCGCATCGCTCCGCCCGATGTTCTCCTGATTTTCGGCGCTACCAACGACAGCTGGTGCGACGCTCCTCTGGGCGAATACGTCTACGACAATCTCACGCTCGGCCACATGTACGAGTTCCGTCCGGCGCTCGGACGCCTGCTGCGTGAAGCGCAGGCGCGTATGCCGGGCACACGCATAGTCTACATCATCAACTCCGAGCTGAAGCCGGAAATCACCGAGTCGATATGCACGGAGTGCCGCCACTTCGGGGTGGAGTACGTGCTGCTGCACGATATCGACAAGCGCGCCGGCCATCCCACGGTCAAAGGCATGGAGCAGATAAAGGAACAGGTGCTTAAAGCGCTCGGCGGAAGATAGTTGATAGTTGATAGTTGATAGGGGATAGGTAAGAGGGGGTATATAACTTATATAATTTATATAATTTATATAATCCCCATAATCAGATGCCTTTGCGCCAGGCGCGGCGGCGGCGGTGCTGCCGGTGCTCGAAGTAGTCCCACTGGCGCTGCACATTGGCATTGACCTCAAGCTCCAGGTTGCTCTCGGCCCAGCGGTAGCCGTGGCTGATGTAGCGCGGGATAAGGTCGGCGAAAAGCATGGAGTTCACACCCTTGCCGAGCAGGTCCTTCCTGACGGCCACGAGCATGAGGTCCACCACGTCGACGCCGCGTCCGCGTATGGCTCCGAGCAGGTGCCACCAGCCAGTGGGAAACAGGCGGCCGCCGCTGCGACGCAGCGCGGCCGAAAGCGACGGCATGGAGATGCCGGCGGCTGCGAGGTGCCCTTCACCGTCGACGATGATGCTCAGGTCCTCCAGGCGCAGGATGCTCAGATAGGTGTTCACGTAGCTGTCGATCATACGGTCGGTCAGGGGCACAAAGCCGTAGAGGTCGGCGTAGGCCTCGTTGATAAGGCGGAAGAATGCGTGGCCGTATTTGCGCTTCAGTTCCTTCTTCGACGTGAACTTCACGCTGTGGAGGTCGTATTTCCGGGCCACGATGTCGGCGATGCGCTGCATCTTTTCCGGCACGGCTTCGGGCACCTTCATGCGGAATTCTATCCAGTCGGCGTCCTTGTCGAATCCCATGCGCTCCATGTGCCTGGGGTAGTAGGGATAGTTATATATGGTAGCCATGGTGCCCATCTCGTCGAAGCCTTCCACGAGCATGCCCTCGTGGTCCATGTCGGTGAAGCCCATCGGGCCTATCATCTCCGTCATGCCCATGCTGCGGCCCCACCGGGCGGCGGCATCGAAGAGGGCGTCGACCACGTCGGCGTCGTCGATGAAGTCGACCCATCCGAAGCGCATCGCCTTGCTGCCGAAGCGCCTGTTGGCCTCCCGGTTTATTATGGCGGTGATGCGGCCCACCGGCTTGCCTCCGCGCCATGCCATGAAGCTCTGCGAGTCGCACTGCTCGGCGGCGGGATTGCGCGTGGGGTCGAGGGTCTCCAGTTCGTCCACTATCAGCGGCGGCACGAAGCAGGAGTTGCCCTTGTAGAGGTCGATACCGAAGTGTATATAGCGCAGCAGCTCTGCGCGCGTGGGGCGCAGAGCCGTTATTTCTATTTTGTCTTTATCAGTCATAGTGTTCAGTTCACGGGCTTTGTCGAGAGCCAGGCCAGCAGAATGACCATTACGGAGAGGAATGCGATTATTATCAGGTAGAAGCGGCGGCCGGTGCGGGTGCCCTCGAGGGCAATGTGCAGGTCGTGGGCGTCGGCTATGCGGCGGTGGCCGTCGCGGCGCAGGCAGCGCTCGGCCACGCTGCGCAGCTGCGGGTCGGCTATTCCGCTGGCATCCAGCGTCTCCGTTACTATCTGCCCGTAGGCCCGGACGTCGTCGCAGGCCATGGCGGGAGAGGTGGCCTCATGCTGGTCGAAGCCCACGTCGATAAGTTTCAGGTTGCCGATGTTCTCGGTAAAGATGATGCGCTCGGGGCGTATCGGATGATGCACGATGTGGTTGCTCTGGATGTATTCGAGCGCCGCGGGCAGGCAGCGGCGCAGCTGCTCTATGTGTGCCTCCGTCACTTCGCCTTTGTCGATAAGCTTCCGCAGCGACGTGCCGTAGACGTCGTCGAAGATGATGCAGCGGCCGAGGCCGGGCACATCCTCAAAGTCGTTCACCATCACGATGTTGGGATGGGCGAGATTGTAGCGCACGTCAAACTCCTTCTCAATCATGGCCTGATACTCGGCCTTGTCGCGGAATTCAGGACGCAGCGTCTTCATCATCACCCACTTGCCAAGCTTGCGGGCAGTATAGACGTTATAGAATTCCTCGTCCCATTCGGGAAGATGCTCTATCTCTGTCCAACGTTGAGCTATATCGGCCATTTTTTTTGAATGCGGGATATGAAATTAATATAAATCAGATGCCTGCCGGCGTAACACGGTGCAAATTTACTCAAAATTTTGCATTAACACCATGTATATAAAAAAATTACCCGTCATCTCGACGAGCAATCTTCTTAACCTTAAATCTAATACCATGAAAAACACGTTGCAAAATTAGCGGTTTTATGTTATATAACATACTTTTTAGGTTAAAAAATTCATTGAGTTAACAATATTTAACCTTTACAAGCGCTATCATATGAAATGGGAAGCCTGCGGAGCGCGGGCTTCCCATCTTGTATGCAACAGAAAAAATTAAGTCTGTTATTTTTGTTGTTTCCTGTATTTTTGTATCGATAATGCCCTAAGGCTCACCATAATTAAAAAACTTCTGTTCCTTCTGACCTTATGTCTGTCTGTATCTCGTTAGGCGAAGTCAGGCGAGGTTAGTTGACGCGGAAACGCGTGTCGCCGTCGCGGAAGAAGGCTACAATCTGGCGGGCGGCGGCCAGGCCTGCGTTGATGTTGGCCTCGGCAGTCTGCGCTCCCATCTTCTTCGGCGTGAAGAACACGCGACCCGGGCAATCGGCTGCGAGGGCATCGGCACAGTCGGGACGAACGTCGGCCAGATAGCGCAGGTCGGGACGCTCGGCCATCACACGCTGCAGGCCTGCTTCGTCAATGACCTCCTTGCGGGCGGTGTTGATGAGGACGCCGCCCTTGGGCATAAGGCCTATGAGGGCCGCGCCTATGCTGCCGCGGGTCTCGGGCGTGGCGGGGATGTGTATGCTCACGACGTCGTTGCCGGCGTAGAGAGCCTCCACGCTGTCGACGGGCTCAACGCCTGCCTCGCGCATGACCTCGGGCGGACAGAAGGGGTCGTAGGCGCTGACGTGCATGCCGAATCCGGCGGCGATGCGCGCCACGCAGCGGCCCACCTGGCCGAAAGCCTGGAGGCCAAGACGCTTGTCGCGCAGCTCGGTGCCGCTGGTGCCGGCATACATGTTGCGCACGGCCATGACGGCCATGCCGAACACAAGCTCGGACACGGCGTTGGAGTTCTGGCCCGGAGTGTTCTCGGCCACCACGCCTGCATCGGTGGCGGCATGGAGGTCGATGTTGTCGTAGCCGGCGCCGGCGCGTACCACAATCTTGAGGTGCGGGGCGGCGGCGAACACCTCGGCGTCCACCTTGTCGCTGCGCACTATGAGCGCGTCGGCCGTTGCCACGGCGTCGAGCAGCGCGCTACGGTCGGTGTATTTCTCCAGCAAGGCCAGTTCGTGGCCCGCGGCCTGCGCCACCTCGCGTATGCCGGCCACGGCTACGGGGGCGAAGGGCTTCTCTGTGGCGACTAATATCTTCATAGCTGAGGACTTTATTTGTGTGTGGCCTCGAAATCGTTCATAGCCTCCACGAGGGCGTCGACGCTCTCCATGGGCAGGGCGTTGTAGAGCGACGCACGGAAGCCGCCCACGCTGCGGTGGCCCTTGATGCCGACGATGCCGCGCTGGGCGCAGAAGTCCACGAAGTCCTTCTCCAGGTGCTTGAAAGGAGGAGCCATGACGAAGGTCACGTTCATCAGCGAACGGTCCTCCATGACGGCCGTGCCCTCGAACATCTCGCTGTTGTCGATGGCGTCGTAGAGCTTGGCGGCCTTAAGCTCGGCGCGGCTCTGAAGCTCGCGTATGCCGCCGAGCTGCTTGTAGTAGCGCAGGGTCTGGAGCGCGGTGAAGATGGGCAGCACGGGGGGAGTGTTGAACATCGAGCCCTTCTCCACGTGTGTGCGGTAGTCGAGCATGGTGGGAATCTTGCGGTCCGCATGGCCCAGGGCGGCGTCCTTGACGATTACCAGCGTCACGCCCGCGGGGGCGAGGTTTTTCTGCGCGCCGGCGTATATGGCGTCGTAGCGGGCCACGTCGACGGGACGCGTGAAGATGTCGGAGCTCATGTCGGCCACCAGCGGGCAGGGAACGTCGAGGTCGTCGCGCAGCTCGGTGCCGTAGATGGTATTGTTGGTGGTGATGTGCAGGTAGTCGAGGCCTTCAGGCACATGGTAGTCGTGCGGGTAGTAGGTATAGTGGGCGTCCTCGCTGCTTGCCAGCACGTCGACGTCGCCGAAGAGGCGCGCCTCCTTGATGGCCTTGTGGGCCCAGGTGCCGGTGTCGAGATAGCCCGCGCGGGTGCGCAGCAGGTTGTAGGGAATCATGCAGAACTGCATGGAGGCGCCGCCGCCCAGCCACAGCACGCTGTAGCCTTCGGGCACGTTGAGCAGTTCCTTCACCAGAGCACCGGCCTCGTCGATGACGGCCTGGAACTCCTTGCTGCGGTGCGACACCGACAGCAGCGAGATACCCGTGCCGGCAAAGTCGCGTATGGCGTCGATTGTGTTGTTGATGGCATAATCGCTCAGTATCGACGGTCCGGCGTAAAAATTGTGTTTCTTCATAACTTGCAGTTATTTTGAGAGGGATTGTTTTTGCAAATATAAAACAATTATCTCACAAAATGCCCGCAACCCTCAAATATTTTCAACCTGAAGCGAATGGGGCGCCCTCTTAGTCCGGGATAACCGGAAAATCGGGGAAATCAATTTCAAGACTGTCGTACTTATTTTGCCATATTTTATTGCCGGGTTCGATACGCCGCATCTCCGACACTGCTTCCGGATAATCCAGAAGGGCGGCATGCCGCATCACTTCAATGGCTTTCTCCCGGTCGGGCTCAGTGCCGAAGCCTGATGAATAGCATCGGGCAAGGTGCCATCCCGCACTTGGTTCGCCCAATCTGTATGCCAGTGTGAGATATTTGAACGCCTCATATCCTTTGCCTTGATTCATGCAGGCCGAACCGCAGAAAAGGGCGGCCCGGGAGTTTCCTGCATCGGCGGCCTTCGACAGATAGCCTATAGCGGCATTCTCGTCTTCATAGTACAGCCGGGAGCCTTTTACAGCATAGGCTACGGGGTCATTCGCGGCAATGCCTTTGTCAAGCCAATAACGCAATCGTTCGGCATATTTTTCTTCTAACTCCTGATCTATTTCCTCCTCGGCAGCGGTGTCGTTTTCATAAATCACATTACCATCCTCGTCGCATTCGCATTCGACTACGATACAAACGGTACTTTTCTCATCGTAGAATTCAATCAGCCGATGCAGAGCCGCAGTATCGCCTTGTTCCGCAAGTTCTTCCCAGGCGGTCAATTGCGCATCGTCCTGAACGTGCCTTTTGCTTGATTCCGCATAGAGTACAAAGCCGATACATGCAAGCAAAATAACAGTTGCCAGAGCTAATACTATCTTTCTCATATTGTTTAATTTATAGTGTGATTGTCACTTCCATGATAAGGCATATATTTGGAATTTATTTACAGCCAGTCATGCCATGCGTCGCAGTGCGTGGAAAGGTATTTCCCGGCATAGGTCGAAGGATATTTCTTTGCGATGGTGCGATAGTTGCCGGTCAGGAATTGCGCCTCCGCCTGCGCTTCGGGCGATTGCAGTTCCTTGATGCCTCTTTGTATTTCGGCGTTCAGCCACTTCTCGTCCGGCACGGGCCCGGTCACTTCCTTGAGATAATCCAGCTCTCTGTATTTCCAGTTCCACAGCCAGTAGAACGGGCGGTAATTGCACTGATTGGCTTCACCCCGCCAGTACTGCGTCAACGACCAGCAGCTCTCAAACGAGTTGTATCGTGCCAGCGCATACCTTATCCTCGCCAGGCCCCGTTCGTCGGGAGAGCCTGTTTTCATTATCCCGGCGAGCCTCGACATCTCGCGGGCGAAATTCAGTTTGGCATTATGATCGGATTTCAGAAGCGCGGAGTTTTCCGGATCGAATGAGGCTACCGGGCTTTTATCTTCGTCGGCTGCCTCGCCCTTTGCCGACGGATAATCCCATTTTTCGCCGGGCATATAGCAGTTGACCCACGGGTTGTCGTACAGATATCCGCAATTCTTGATATTCAGGTTCTCCTGATATTCGTCCGACACCAGCGAGAAGTATTTTTCAGCCTCCGCGTAATCGCCCTCCCTCAGCAACAGGGTGCCTATGATTTCGTTCAGGTAATCATCGTCGTGCCTTGTTCTGCCGATACATTCCCGAACGAGAGGGTCAGTGGAAGACAGGTATTTCTTATATTCTATCACCTCACGGGCGCTTCGGGAAAGCATCAGTTGGAATCCCGTGTTCGCATATGCGTCATCCGTGACTTCCCGTATGGCGTAGGAATCGTTCGTCAGAGAGTAACGGTATTGGTCGGCCGTACGTTTTAATCCTGACGCATAGTTTGCAATCAGCATGGCCTCCGACACTCGTCCCTCCCTCAACAAGGCCGGAACGATGTAGAAATAAAACGGCACGGATTCCGTCTGGAAAGCCGGGAGATATTGCCTCAAATCGTTGCAGAGGCTACCCGTTGCAGCATCCAGACACAGCTTCATTTCTTCGGCATCGTGGCGCATTTCCTCTTTCGAGAAAGTGGCATCAAGCGCCTGCTTCAGGTAGGAGATGGCTTTCGCATGATTGTCATTGTATATCTCCTCAATGTAGGCCTTCAGGTATAGCCAGTCTCCCCGGTTCACTACGCGCGGCGAACTTAAAGCCGCATCCGCTACCGCAAGGAATGGCAGATTGTACTCTCTGTCATCCCGGCCGACCCACCGGGTCAGGTTTGATTTTACTACCGGGCATTCGGGATTGTTTTCCACCAATGGGATGAAGTAAGGCCTCTTGCTTCCGATAATCGAATTGATGTCGCCGATCTCGGCATATATCCTGTTGGCTTCATCGCCATATCCCAGATGGCGCAGCGACCCGGCCACATACCCCCTTGCCATCCTCCGGAACAAGTTGTCCTCGGGCAGTTTCTTCATCTCTTTGTCATAGAACTCTATGACTTCACCATACTTGCCCAAGGCGAACAGCGCCCTCATGTACTGGAGCCCGTATCTGTCGGACAGCGGACCGCCGGCATGGCGTCGGCAACGCTCCATCACGCTTGCGAACCTCTCGGCCTCGCTTTCGGAATCGTATCTCTCCGTCCTGTCGGTGGGATAATACCATTTCGACACTCTGTTGAATCTCAGTTCCTCCAATTCCTTTGCCAGCAGCAAGAAGTTCTTGATATCGACCGATTTATGGACTATAATCCACTTCAGAAACATATTGTCGCTTTGCCCGGTGAAGAAGGTGGTCGCCAGTTTACGTAACGTCATGCCGTACACTGCCGATTCCACATGCGATGCCGGAATTGACTCCGACGTCATCGACTGCCATAAAGCGACATTTTCTTTTCGGTGCACATCCATAACGGTGGGCGCATCCTCCTCCTGATAAAAATGGAAGGTAAACGGATTTGATACGAGGTCATCGAACGCACCGCAGGCTGCGGCGGCCGTAGAGATTGCCGACAGGACGAGGCTACTTATAAATCTCCTTAAATTCATCTTCCGTATAGTTTGAGATATTGCGGGTGTCGAGGCTGTATAAGATTATAGAACGGGGTGCTCCGTCTGATGCTTTCTCAATGAGCGACTTGACTTCCTTGATTGTTCTGAACGGCACGTCTTCAGCCCTGATCATATCGTCCGTCAGCAGGTATGTGCTGCCTATGACGGTATCCTTTACAACCGTGAATCTATTCTCGCCCGACGGGCTGAGCACGTCGTCAGGGATATTGACTTCGGGGCTGATAATGCCTCTGAAGGTATTCTCAGTGTACAGAAGTTTCCACGAGAAGATCGGGAAGGCATAGTCCAGCGGCAGTGGGTAATCGGCAAGGTATTTCAGATAGGGTCTGACACTTTCCACGGTGAGGATGGAATTGGTTTCCTCGGGGTTCCGGAAAGAGCCGGTGTTGTAGACCATAAGCACGCCGCGATCGACAGGCGGTGGCGTTTGCGCCAACTGATGCAGCCTGATTGTCGCGCTCAGTTTGGCAGCGGCATCGCGCAGGCTCAATTCCTGCTTCACCGCCTTGCAGAGATTGAAGAACGCGGAGCCGGTCTGCGACGTCCAGTCGCAGTCGAGTTGCAGTTCTTTCGGGCTGTCGAGTTCATTGTAGCTGCACATGTTCCATACTCGCCTGACTATTTTCTCGGCCCATTTCGCTTCGTCGGACTGAATGGCTTTTATGGCATCGACCGTGATATAGACTACGGGTACAATCTCCTCCGCCGGGATTGAATCCTTTATCTGCAAGGTAGCGTTCGGAACGACGACATCCATCGCCAACGGGGATTTATCAACGACGACATCGAAGAACCTGACGTACGCGCGCCTTATGTCATTCTCGCGCATGAAAGCCCTCTCGGCGCTGTCCGTCTCGAACGTAGTACGCCAGTAGTACACGCCGTAACCTCCATCCTGCCCGGACGGCTTGTTGTCCCCGCAGGCCATAAATGCCGCACTCAGCAGCAACAGAATTATATTTCTTACATTCATGATTTTCATACTGCTAATTTCGGGCAAAAAAATCACCCGGCAATGACTATCGCCGGGTGCTGTATGAAGTATCGTTTTTAATGTATGAAATCTGAAAAAACTATCGCCATACTATATAGTTGATGTTCTTAATTCTCTTGTCCCAGGTTTGGCCCATCAGGACGGTTTTACCCGTGTCGTCTTTATACCCGCAGATAGCCTCGCCGCCGACAAGATAAATTGCATTGCGCACTCCCGCATCGACGAGCGCCTGCGAGAAATCATGGAAAGAAACTCTCTTGCGGCTTGTTATCACGCAGAATTTTCCGCCTATATCGGCAAGGGCACGGCGTATCGACTTCCCTTTGGGCTTGTTCTCCACCACTTGCCCTCCCACGACGAGAGGGTACTGGCGGAAGAAATATCCGTCCGTAGTCATGGCTTCCTCAAACATGGGAGAGGCATCGGCAACGCCGACCGTCAGCTCCCCGTTGATTATCGAGCAAAAACCGGCTTTCGCCTCACCTTTGCCCACAAGTTCTCCCTTTACGACAAACGAACCGGCTATCTTGCCGTTATCACCGCGTATATCGGCCGCCTGAGCGATCAGCACGGCCGAGGTGTCGCTCAGTACGTCGTTGCCCACTTCAAGAACAGGCGTCGCATTAAATGGAGTGAATATACTCAGTGCAATATCATTGATTATCGTATCCTTCCTTAATGTATATGGCGGAAGATCTGTTTTTATTTCAACAATCGGAGTTTCCTCTTCTACCGGCGCTTGCTGAGGAAGTTCCACAGACATTGTTTTTTCTTCCATAGTTTCCACGGGAATAAAAAACATAAGGACCAATGCACCTGTTAAAAATGCAACAGCAATACACCAAAGAAAAACAAAGCGTTTTCTTCGTCTTTTCTTCTTTCTCTCGGTTTCACGAGAAGAAATAATACGTATCTGATCGTCATCTATATCGCCATGTCCGTATATCATGCTGTTGCCTCTAAAAGTTCTTTCAATGCTTTCAACGCTTCCTTCGAGGCCGAGACCTCATGGCGGAATACGCGGCAGTCCGATAAAATCATTTTCTGTCGCACAGGATTGATAAAGGCAATGAAATCGCGGTTTACAATCAAGCTTTTGCCTATGCGGATAAATCTGTTGTCATTGCTGTCCAGAGCCGCGGCAATGCGCCTTTCAATCTGCCCCAGCTGAAGTGTGAGGACAAAGTTTCCGCCGTCGGCCAGGGATAGAACGGAGTAGTTCCCGTCGGCAGTGATGGAGACCACCGCGTCCGACGGCACACGGACTATCTCCGTGGATGTGGTGAAAACAAGACGTTTATCCATGACCGTGACGCCCTATTCCCCGGCGGAGTCGAAGGAGAAGAGGCCCAGGTTGTCGGCATTGGCGATGCCGAGGTGGCTGTAGGCCAAGTCGGTGACTTCGCGGCCGCGCGGGGTGCGCTTTATAAAACCTTCCTTTATAAGGTAGGGTTCGTACACCTCTTCTATGGTGCCGGGGTCCTCGCCGAGGGCGGTGGCGATGGTGGAGAGACCCACCGGGCCCCCCTTGAACTTGGTGATGACCGTGCGCAGCAGCTTGTTGTCTATCTCGTCGAGGCCGTAGCGGTCGATGTTGAGGGCCTCGAGGGCATAGCGGGCGATGTCGAGGTCGATGTCGCCGCTGCCGCGCACCTGGGCGAAGTCGCGCACGCGCCGCAGCAGAGCGTTGGCGATACGTGGGGTGCCTCGGCTGCGCAGTGCTATCTCCAGGGCTGCCTCCTCCGATATTTTCACTCCCAGCAGCCTTGCCGAGCGCTCCACGATGCCGCGCAGCACGGCATGGTCGTAGTATTCCAGGTGGCACTTGATGCCGAATCGCGCGCGTAGCGGCGACGTGAGCAGGCCGCTGCGGGTGGTGGCGCCAACGAGGGTGAAAGGCTCCAGATTGAGCTGCACCGACCGTGCGCCGGGGCCCTTGTCTATCATTATGTCGATGCGGTAGTCCTCCATCGCCGAGTACAGATATTCCTCCACCACGGGGCTGAGGCGGTGTATCTCGTCGATGAACAGCACGTCGTTGGTCTCGAGCGACGTGAGTATGCCGGCCAGGTCGCCGGGCTTGTCGAGCACGGGACCGGAGGTGATCTTCATGCCCACGCCCAGCTCGTTGGCCACGATGCCGGCCAGCGTGGTCTTGCCCAGGCCGGGAGGACCGAAGAGCAGGATGTGGTCCAGAGCCTCGCGGCGCATGCGGGCCGCGGCCACGAACACGCGCAGGTTGTCCACTATCTTCTCCTGTCCGCGGAAAGCCTCGAACTGGTCGGGACGCAGGGCGCGCTCCATGTCGCGTTCGCTGCCTCCGGAGGGTGTCTCGCGGCTGTCGCGTATATCGAATTTATCGTCGGACATCGTCACTTATCGTTTATTATTTCAATAACGCGTGAGGCCACCATCTCGGGACGGATGCCGCGCAGACACAGGTAGTCGCCGCGCAGGCAGGGGCGGTTGCCGTAGACGCTGCACGGGCGGCACGGTACGGGCAGCTGCAGGGTGTCGGCCTCGCTCTGCCGCCAGGCTGTGAAGCCGCAGTAGGGATGCGTGGCGCCCCAGATGCTGACGGTAGGCGTCCCGGCAATGGCGGCCAGCTGCATGTTGGCCGAGTCCATGGTGAGCATGCAGTCGAGGTGGTTGAAAAGCGCCAGCTCGGCGGCGAAGCCGCAGTGTTTGCCGGCCGGGCAGCTTACGCCGGGGATTGTGTCGGCCCAGCGTTCCAGGATTTCGGTCTCCTGCCGGCCTCCGCCGAGCAGGAATATGCGCACGCGGGGCTCGGCGGCCAGACGGCGCACCACCTGCTCCATCAGTTCCGGGGGGTATATCTTGCTCTCGTATGCCGCAAAGGGGGCTATGCCCACCCATCGCTCGCCTTCGGCCTTGGGCGCCGAGATGGAGGCATACAGCGGTGCCGGAGCCTTGCCCCGGCCGCCGAAAAGGCCGTCGAAGCATTCGCGCAGCTGCATGCCGGCAGCATCGAATACTGCGGCATAGACGTCGCGCATGCCGCGCAGGGGTAGCATCACCTTGTTGTGGCGCCGCGTCAGGCGGCGGCGCAGGCGGCTGCCCTTGTCGATGCGGAAGCCCGGCACGCCGCGCAGGCGCAGAAAGGCGGCAAGCAGGCGCGTGCGCATCTCGTTTTGCAGGTCGAGATACACCGCCGGCGCGTACTCCTCCAATATGCGCGAGGCCAGACGGTATATGCCGCCCACGCCCTTGTATCCGTCCTTGAGGTCGACGCCGGCGACGCAGAGATTGGCCGGCGCGTCGGTGAAGATGGGCACCATGGCCGGACGCGTCAGCAGCACGAAGCGCGTCTGCGGGTAGCAGCGGCATGCGCTGTAGACCACAGGCACGGCTATGGCTACATCGCCGATGGCCGAGAATCTTGTGAGCAGGACGGTTCTCAAGGAAAGTTGAAAAGTTAAGAAGTTAAAGGAGTTAAACCCTAAACCAAATCACCGGCGGTTCTTGCGGGCATTGGCCTTTGCCTGTGCGCGCATGGCGGCTTCCTGCTGCTTCTGTGCGGCCTCCAGGCGAGCCATGAATCCCGACTTCTTGCGGGGCTTGCGGGCGTTGGCCTCCATCTCGGCGCGTACCTTCTTCTCGTCGACGAAGTGGCGGGTGACGGTGGTCTGGATTATGGTGATGAGCAGCGAGAGCAGGTAGTAGTAGCTCAGGGCCGAGGCGTAGTCGTTGAAGAAGAACAGGAACATCACCGGCATCAGGTACATCATCCACTTCATGCCGGGCATCGACTGGCCGCCGGGCTGGTTCTGCATGGTGAAGGTGGTGTACACCACGTTGGCTATTGTCATCAGCAGGCAGAAGAGGCTCACCTGGTTGCCGTAGAAGGGGATGGTGAAGGGCAGTGTGCAGATGTAGTCGGGAGCCGACAGGTCATGCGCCCACAGGAAGCTCTGTCCGCGCAGCTCGATGGCCGAGGGGAAGAACGAGAACATGGCTATCAGCACCGGCATCTGAAGCAGCATGGGCAGGCAGCCCGACATGGGGCTGGCGCCGGCGCGCGAGTACAGGGCCATGGTTTCCTGCTGGCGCTTCATGGCGTTCTCCTGGCCGGGATATTTCTCGTTGATGGCCGTTATCTCAGGTGCGAGCACGCGCATGCGGGCCTGGCTCTTGTAGCTCTTGTAGGTGAAGGGGAAGAGTATGAGCTTGATGAAGAGCGTGAGCAGCAGGATTATTATGCCGTAGTTGGCGATGTAGCGGCCCAGGAAGTCGAATACGGGGATTACGATAATCTGGTTGATCCACCTGAACAGACCCCAGCCCAGCGGCACGAGGCTCGTGAGGTCCATGTCCTCGTCGGGGTAGATGGTGTCGTCGATGTCGCTGAGCAGCGGATAGTCGTTGGGGCCGAAATAGAAGCAGAAGTCGGCGGCGGCGCCGTCGGCCACGCTGTAGGGCAGCTCTGCGGCGGCGTCCATATCCTTAAGCCAGTCGGCCTCCTTGAGCACCTTGCTGTCGAGCCGCACGGCCGAGAAGTAGTCCTTTGCCATGAGCACGCTGCTGAAGAACTGGTTGGTGAATGCCACCCAGCGCACGCGGCCGGTCAGCTCCTCGCTGTCGTCCTTGCTGGAGCTGAGCTCCTCCGGACCCTCGCCGGCGTACTTGTACCTGATGGACGAGTTGCGCTCCTCGAAGGTGCGTCCCTTCTCGTTGCGTCCGAGGGTCTGATGCCAGCGGAAGCCCATGGTGGCGGTGCTGGCGGGCAGCACGGAGGCCATACCCTCCTGCACCACCTGCATGCGCACCAGGTAGCTGCCGGGCTGCATGCTGTAGCGTATGCCCCACCATGCGCCGTCGGCCAGCTCGAGCTTCATCAGCATCGAGGTGTCGCTCTCGGCCACGGGGGTGAAGTTGAACTCGGAGGTGTTCAGGCGCTGGTCGGCTGTGGTGAGTACGAAGCTGTAGCCGTCGCTCTCGTTGCGGAACAGACGTATGGGCGTTTCGGGCGTCGTCAGTTCCGTCTTGTAGTTCTTAAGCTCCACCTGGCTGACACGGCCGCCGCGCGAGGAGAAGGTCACACGCATGAGGTCGTTCTCCATCACCTTCTCGACATTCTCGCCGCCGAGCTTGCCGGCGAAGGCCTTGTACTTGTGCGCGTCGGCCACGGCCTTGCGCAGCGTCTCCAGAGCCATGCGGCGGTCATCGGGACCGAGCGAGGCCGCGCCGGCGGCCAGGTCGGCGAAGCTTACGTCGCCGGTGGGCTTGCCGGCGTGGATGGTGCCTGCCACGGCTGCGGCGCTGTCGACGGTGAGGTCGACGGCGGCCGTCGTCAGGCGGTGCGAGCCGTCGGCCTGCACGGTGCCGGCGCTGAGTATGGCCTCGCGCAGCGACGCCAGGTCGGCGGGCGTTATGGTATCGGTTGTGACGGCGGCAGGTGCGGCCTTCTCGGCGGTCTGCTCCATGTGGGCCACGTCGGCCTCCATGTTCTGTGTGGCGTCCGGCTTGTTGAGATACATGAAGCCGAACAGTATGGCGGCCATCAGGACGAGGCCGGTAAGGGTATTGCGATCCATTGGTCTGTTATTTTTCGTGCTTATACTTGATGGCGGCGCGCATGAAGTCGAGGAACAGCGGACTCGGCGAGAGCACCGTGCTGCTGTACTCGGGGTGGTACTGCGTGCCTACGAACCAGCGCAGGGCGGGCACCTCAACCACCTCTACCAGATTGGTCTCGGGATTGACGCCGACGCACTCCATGCCGGCGGCCTCGAGGCGCTCGCGGTACTTGTTGTTGAACTCGAAGCGGTGGCGGTGGCGTTCGCGTATCTCCGTCTTGCCGTAGGCCCGTGCGGTGATGCTGTCCGGGCGCAGCACGCAGTCGTAGGCGCCGAGGCGCATCGTGCCGCCCATGTTGGTGATGCTCTTCTGCTCCTCCATGAGGTCGATGACGTTGTGGCGCGTGGAACTGTCCATCTCCGTGGAGTTGGCGTCCTCCATGCCGAGCACGTCGCGCGCGTACTCTATCACCATGCACTGCATGCCCAGGCATATGCCCAGCGTGGGCACGTCGTGCTCGCGGCACCACTTTATAGCCACGAACTTGCCCTCGATGCCGCGCTGGCCGAAGCCGGGGGCTATGATGACGCCGTCCATGCCGCCGAGCTGCTCGTCGGCGTTGGAGTCGTTGAGCTTCTCGGAGTGGATGTACTTGATTTTCACCTTGTGGTCGTTGTAGATGGCGGCCTGGAATAGCGACTCGTTGATGCTCTTGTAGGCGTCCTGAAGCTCGACGTACTTGCCCACGAGGCCTATGTTTATCACTTCCTCGGCGTGGTCCAGCTTGTCGAGGAAGTTGAGCCACGGAGCCATGTGCGGCTCGCCCTCCACGGGCACGCCCATCTTGCGCATCACGATTTCGTCGAGGTGCTGCTCGTGCATCTTTATAGGCACGCGGTAGATGCTGTCCACGTCGATGCTCTGCACCACGGCGTCGGGAGCCACATTGCAGAAGCGGGCTATCTTGGCGCGCATGTCGTGGCCCACGTGCTTCTCCGTGCGCAGCACCAGCACGTCGGGCTGTATGCCCAGCTCCTGGAGCTGCTTCACGCTGTGCTGCGTGGGCTTGGTCTTAAGTTCCTTGGCTGCCGCGATGTAAGGCACATAGGTGAGGTGCAGGCACAGAGCGCTCTGACCCAGCTCCCAGCGCAGCTGGCGCACGCTCTCCAGGAAGGGCAGCGACTCGATGTCGCCCACGGTGCCGCCGATCTCCGTAATCACGAAGTCGTACTTGCCCGTGGAACCGAGGGCGCGGACGGCGCGCTTGATCTCGTCGGTGATGTGCGGCACTATCTGGACGGTCTTGCCCAGATAGTCGCCGTGGCGCTCCTTGTCGATGACGCTCTGATAGATGCGGCCGGTGGTGATATTGTTGGCCCGCGAGGTGCGGATGTTGGTGAAGCGCTCGTAGTGGCCCAGGTCCAGGTCGGCTTCATGCCCGTCTTCCGTCACGTAGCATTCGCCGTGCTCGTAGGGGTTCAGCGTACCGGGGTCGATATTGATGTAAGGGTCGAATTTCTGTATCGTGACATGAAATCCGCGCGCCTTGAGCAGAGCTGCCAGAGACGCCGAAATTATACCCTTGCCGAGCGACGATACCACACCGCCGGTGACGAATATGTATTTAGTTTCCATTTTAATATGCAAATTACGTGCAAATTTAATTAAAAAAGGCGAGAAAGCCGCAAATTACCTGTACAAAAACAGCCTCTTAGTAATTGAGAGGTTGGGAGTGTGGAGTGTGGAGTTAGGCGGCGCTGCCGTTCGAGGCGCCCGATGACGGCGAATACCCCTTTGAATGTGGTTTTTGTACTAATGGCAAAAAAAATTGCGCGAATGGTATTACAGATACAAAAATACAGAGATGACACAAATAACAAATTGATTTTTAAACAGCCTCTTAATCCTTATGTCGCTTTTGACCTTATGTCTTTATGTGTCTCGTCATTCGATGTAATTCCCCCTCTTACCTATCCCCTCTTACCTATCCCCTCTCAACTATAAACTATTTACAAGAACGGTCCTCGCCGCAGCCACGCCTGCCAGGCGGCGCTGTCGCCGCGGAAAGCGTTGAGGTCGGTCGGGCCGGGCACCCCGTCCACGTGGCCACGGTGAGAGTGCTGCCACAGATGCCATTCGTCGCCGCCCGGCAGAGGCGGGTCCGTGAACGAGCATATCCACACCTCGCCGTCGTCGAAGTTGCCGCGCAGGAAGCGCTGGTGGCCGCTTTTGTTGCTGTACAGCAGCACGCGGTAGCCCCACGCGTGCAGATAGTCCACCATCGAGCGCAACTGCTCCACCACCTCGTCGGTAGAGCGTGTCGGGGCGTTGCCCCATTCCTCCACGTCAACGGCCAGGGGAAGGTCTACACGCCGGTCGCCCAGCGTGCGCAGCATGTTGGCCGCCTGACGCCATCCCTCGCTGTCGAAGCGGAAGTAGTGGTATACGCCCACGGGCAAACCGGCCTCGCGGGCCAGGCGGTAATTGTCGTCGAACGCCGCGTCGCGGAACGTCTCGCCCTCGGTGATCTTCAGGAACACGAAGCTGATGCCGTCGGCCGCCGCGCGCCTGAAGTCCACCACGCCGTTATGGGCCGAGATGTCCATGCCGCGCACGGGATACTCCTGCGGGTCGAGCTCGACGTGCTCTACCCGCGGCCGCATCAGTCGTGCCGTCGCCGTGCCGAAAATGGCCGCGGCCGCCAGCACCACTATCGTTATGGCCGCTATCCGCGCCCTCCTGTCGGTGTTCGTTCTCATTCTGTATGCAAATTTACAAAAAAATCCTCCGCGCGGGGTAGGTGCGCGGAGGATTGTGGAGTTATGGCTTGATTATTCAGCGACGCTGAAGATGACGATACGGTTCCAGTTGTTGGTGTCGTAGGGCTGCTTGTCGCTGCCTTCGGCCACGATGGAGAGGCGGTCGGGGCTGATGCCGTAGGTGCGGGTGAGGACGTCGTAGACGGCCTGTGCGCGGCGCTTGGAGAGCTTCATATTGTAGGCGGCGGTGCCGGTGTCCTTGTCGGCGTAGCCTGCGATGGCGACGTTCTGGTCGGGGTTATCCTTCATCCACTGCGCTATGTTGTAGATGTTTACTTCCTCCTGCGGGGCTATGCGGGCAGAGTTGAGGGAGAAGCGCACGGTAGCCATGAGAGGTGCGGCGGGAGCCTCCACTATCTCGGCAGCTTCCACTTCGGGGCAGGGGAGCTGTGCCTCGGCTGCTGCGAGAGCTGCGCCTGTGGTGGCGAGTGCGGCGCGCAGGTCGTTGACCTGATTGTTGAGATTGGCAATGTAGCCGGTGTAGTCGCAGGGGTTGTAGCTGTTGAAGCCGCTGCCGCCGAAGTTGATGGTGAAGCCGCCGATGGCGCTGATGTTCAGGTCGACGGGTACGCCGTAGGCTGTGCCGTTGAATACGTCGCCCAGGAACTGTACGCGTCCTTCGGCGAAGAAGTCGACGTAGCGGCTGAGGCGGAAGCGGAGCTGGAGGCCGGCGGAGATGTTGGGCGCCCATGTGGTGGATTTGTGGCGTGTCTTGCCGCCGGCGATGTTGCCCGCAGGCTGCATATTCCAGGCGTAGGCGGCTCCGAGTCCGGCGAAGGGCACGATGGAGAAGACGCGGTCGGTGTTGACGCCTCCGAGGCCGTTGAACATGTCCCACATGAAGTCGACGGAGCCGGCCACGTAGTTCATCTTATGATAGGTGGCGTTGTCCCAGTGGAGCGTGCCGCCCATGAAGTTCATGCGTGTGGCGAAGTAGGGTGTGAACCATTTGCCGAAGGCCACGTCGTAGACGGCCGTGAGATGGTGCTTCTTGCTGCCGTTGACGTCGCTGTACTCAAAGAAGGGCGAGTTGATACCCGCACCGAGCTGCAGGAACCAGTTGTCGGCATGGCCGCTGTAATAGTGTGTGGCGCAGGGCACTTCTGCTACTGTGATGGTTTCTTCTTCCACAATCACTGCAGGCTCTTGTGCCAGAGCCGATACTCCGGGGAGGAGAAGGACAGCCGCGGCTGCCAGAATCTGCTTTTTCATAATCACGAGAGAGTTGAATAAGTGAAACGTTAATAAATCTGTAAGTAATTTAAAAACATGCGGCCTTTAATATTTGTTCGCCGGGGACCAAAAAACAAATAAATTTTATTGTTGTCCGGTAAAACGTTATAAGATACAATATATTAGGCGTTAACCTCCATACAAGCGCTACTTATCGGTGATTACCCGCCGCATGGCGGGTAAAATCCGGTTAGCCGCGGATTTAGGCGCACAGCGCCGTATCCGCGGTAAGTTCAGTAAAGGGCATCAACCTGCCGCATGGCGGGTTGCACGACTTGCGGCCGCGCACCCTTCTGAAAATCTGATAATAAA
>PPYF01621120.1_pt1 | contig 21947 bp, 16 predicted proteins | sample 1559871 | NCBI WGS metagenome assembly PPYF01 (sample SAMN08240021, study PRJNA423297) | Human gut metagenome, whole genome shotgun sequencing project.
TACTCTGTTGTTTTTCTCATGATGCACATACCTCCTTTCCTTCGTATTCTTCTGCATCACCTCCCAGACAGCGGTTATGTCCGTTGTCAGTACATTTACTTTTTGTTTGGACTTCTTACGATGATTTTCCATTCCGTTCGGCGTATTGGCTTCCATTTGTATATGGCGGTGTCAACGTTACATTTGACCTCTATCAGAAATCTTTCTGAATACTGGCAGCTTCTTCGGGGGCATACCAGCCGTTGCCGGAGTATCTTCGGTTTCCACATACTACTCTCTGATACAGCGGTGGAATCCTGTGTTACCTTTAAGCCCCAAAAGGCACCCATACAGCTCATTCAATTTTCAAGGTTCAACAATCAAAAGTTTTATAGGTATACATTTTTGTACCTATTTCGATTTAATGTCATTATATCCCCCGTTACTGCTAATGTCAATACCACTTCATGCGTTTTAGGTTCTTTTTTGTACTCTTTTTTATTGATTTTCTGCTAGTTTGCGTTATAATATGGACAAATAGTTATTCATTTCTTGATTTTACTATCTTCAATGGATGTTTATCAGGACTAATGCAGAGGTGACTTTATGAATTTTAATCTGAAACTAAAAAAAATCCGGACATTCCGGAAAATGACACAAAAAGAACTATCAGAGAAGAGCGGACTGACCGATCAACATAGAATTGTACAATATGAAAAAGGTGTTCGTGTTCCAAAAAAAGATCTGGTCGATAAAATGGCTAAGGCTCTTGATGTCAATCCTTATACCCTCTATGATACCGCTGGACGTGACGCTTCCGAAATGATGGAACTGCTTTTCTGGCTGGATGAATTTAATCCATCTGCCTTGCATCTGTTTCTTCCTCGGAAATTTCCCGGTGAAAAATGCAATGAAGTAGCAGACCCTTCCGTTTACTACCATGACAACGATAGCTGGCCTGCCCATGCTCCTGTCTGTATGTGGTTTGATTATGGGGTTCTGAATGATTTTCTGAAAGAATGGGTAGTTCGAATGGATGAACTGAAATCCGGTGAGATTACTAGAGATGAGTATTTTGAATGGAAAATCAACTGGCCACAGACCTGTAACGGGTGTGGGAAATATGAGCCTAAGAAACAATGGCGGTCTGTAAAATCAGAACTCAATGAAACTTAGCAAAACTTAAATTCACTGCTTTTTTTCTCTTTAGCAAAAGAAAAAGCACTGTAAAACCAATAATCCAACGGTTTTCAGTGCTTTTTTTCATGTTTTAACTATTGAATTTCCCTCAGACACCTACATAAGTGAAACTTAGCGAAACTTAGATTATGCCCAATATGGAATATACTTTTTATATCTTGGTGCAGTATCTGGATCCATTACTTTAATATAGCCTCCGTCAACAGCACTGGTAAGAAGTCGAGATGCTTTCGCTTTCTCTTTTTCCCCCAATCCAAATATTTTTCGAATATCTGAGTTAGAAATCCCCTCAAAATTGACATATGCCAGACATGCCTGCATATAACAAGTACGCATCCGATCTTCTTTCGTGGTTAATTCAAACGGTACTTTCGCAAACAATATTGCTTTTGTAAATTGATTGTTTTGATTTTCAATCCTCGGTGCAAGTAATTCATTTTTACCGGTTGCTTCAACAATCTTATCATATCCACTGCCACGTTCCTCACAAATACCACATTTATGCATAAATCCAGCAATATTTTCATTTCTGGACACCGGCACCGAATCTACAATTCTTTCAATTGCTACCAGTGGTGCGCCAGCATTTGAAAATTCAATTCGATTTTTAAATACTTCTACCATCGGATTTGTACCTCTTTGCTGCAGATCCTGATGTATCATAGCATTTGCCAACAACTCACGGATAGCAATTTCCGGGAAACTGACAACAGATTTCCTTGTTGCCTCTACAATAACCTCTTCCTGCGGAATAATTGTCATAATATACTGCACGATTTCTTCATGCGAAAATGCATAGCCCGCACAGAACTCTTTTTCTCTGATAGCATCCAGTCTGGAATTCTCCTTATACCATATCACCCTCACAGTTCTTCTATGCAAAGATTCAAATTTCTTCAAATCCTTTGCGATCATCAATGCTCCCATATTCGTGATATCCCATGTACCGGCATCATTTCTCTTTATGAACTTTTCATGCTGTAAATCTTCCAATACTTTATCCCGATTTCTCGGAATTGGCATTTCCAGCTTATCATAATACTTTGAGTAATCCAATAATAACACCATTTCATCTTCATCTAAATTTCCCATCGCAATTCGGAGTTCATATGGTGTAGAATCGAATGTTCTCCATAATTCTCTTTCTTTGTCAGGATACTCTTTTAAATTCTTTTTGTTCGTTCCAATTCTTATAAATTCCCCACCAGCAAACTGTACCGGCTGTTTTTCCGCACAAGGGATCTCCATCAGCACAACCATTCCTTCATCCATCGGAACCTCAAAAAATCGGAAATTAATTCTTGGTGAAAGCATTCTGGAAAGCCATGCTTCCAATTCCTCATTCCCTTTTTTCATTTTACGATATTGAAATTCAGTTCCAACAATTTTATGCGTTGCATCATCCACGCCCCAAACCAAATATGCTTTCGGGCGTTCGCACAACGCAGCTGAATTACTGAGAGCAGAAATATATTCGCCAATCATCTGCGGTTGCTTGTTATTACATTTAAATTCTATCCACTCAGTCTCATCCGGAAGCTTTGCAAGCTCCCGAACAAGACTCTGCAGATACTCTACTGATCGTATTGCCATAACATCGCCCCTTTTTTACTTTATTATTTGAATAATCTTTTTATATAATCATCTTATCTAAATTACCTATAAGTTTTCATATGTCCATAATTCTTCTGAAAATCTACCACATGTTTTAATTCCTTTTGTATCAGGCATAGCCAACATAAGTAATCTTCTCGGTCTTGTCATTGCAACATATGCTAATCGCATTAATTCTTGTTCTAGTTCCCCCTCCATTAAAAGTTTAGGAGTAATTGTACTTCCTGTTCGACTTTTTACATGTAACAACACAGCCTCATAAGATTCTCCTTTGACACCATGAATTGAAGATCTAGTATACTTCTCCTCATTTTTCTTCTCAAAAAATTTTTTCAACGATATTTTTTTGAAATCCGGTGATTTGTTATCATTACGTTTTATTTTAAATGTATCTTTTATCTCTTTGTCAGGCGATATTTTATACTCACAATTTTTACAGACATCTACAAAAATTGTAGAAAATTCTTTTACCCATTCTGCGATTTCCATATCTACATCAGGCATATTAATCAAAATGTTGATAATAAAATCTTTCCAACTTTCTTCGGTAGTATGCTCTCGTATTTTCTGTTGCATCATGTATTTGTCTGTATCCTCATTAAAAATCATACAATATGTTGCTTTTTCTGTATTCTCATATGCTTTTTTTCTCGATCCATACTTCCATTCATATGCAGCCTTGGCATATAGTTCTATCTCTGCACTTTTCCACAATCCCTTAATATCTGTATCAGAATATATTCTTCCTCTCGTTAAAACAGCAACATTTTTAGGCGATATCCCAATCTGCATTTCCATACATTTTTTGATAAAATACTCAATAGTATCGTTTTCTGAATTATTCTTTGTTAGCAAAAGAATGGGTTTTTGTACTTCATCCTTCCAATATCCTATTGCATTATTACTCTTTGTCCCTCTTAAGCTAGCAGAAAAATAGGATGTAACATTACAGATATTTTGTGAACTTCTAAAATTCCCAGTCAATTCTATTGTCTGCCAACTTGTATCTTCTACTTTTTGTAAAAAACACTCCGGACTAGCATTTCTCCATTCATATATTGACTGATCTGCATCTCCCACCAAAAACATTGATTTTACCCCAGACTTACTTAGTAGATCAAAAACTGCCATTTGATTCACTGACGTATCCTGTGCTTCATCTATAATAATTACTGGGAATCTTTCTGCTATAGCAGATGCAACCATAGGATATTTTTTTAGTAATTGATATGCAAATAATGCAGTTTCATTTTGAAAGATAATCCCCTTATCCTGCAACATTTTCTTATATTGTTGACATGGTAGCGATCTGGCATTTCTTTTTTCACACTTGACCGGTTCATTTCCCTTATAAAACTTCTTATCAATGCCATAATAAAATTGTTCTATGTTATCTATGCAGCCTTTACTATGGCACTCTTTTCTCCAGAAGCCATATGGCATTTTCCATGTATCAGTAATTGTGATCCTTGGACGTACATTGCTAACTGTATCAAGATGTCCATACCGTAACACAATAAACTCATCAATAAAACTATCTACTGTTCCTATAAAATGCGGATATCCTAGTTCACCCAAACTGCCATGAATTGTTTGTGCTTTTTCTTGTATCTCATTACTTGCCACATTCGTAAATGACAGTACTGCCACACCGCTATGATAATCTTTCCAATTGTCTATATAAGACAATAATTTATGTGCAACCGAATAAGTTTTTCCACTTCCAGGACATGCTTTTACAACAACTTTTCCCTCAGCTGTTAAAAATTTTTTCTGTTCCTCCGTCAATTGTTCTTTCATAACTTTTTCTCCGTTACACTATAAATCGCATCTTTCAAGTACTCTGGAATAATAAATTCCTTTTCAATTGTTTCTTTATTATCCTTTTGTTTTTTCTGGTCACTAATAACTTGACTTATATATTGGGCAACTGCACCTTTACATTTATCCCTGGTTCTTATAAACAACCACACACACGCTGCTTTTTCACTCAATTCAGATAAAGTTGCAATCTTTTCTTCTAATTTAGGTCCGAGATCTACGTAACAATTTTTAATAGCTTCTACCATATGATAAATATTATTTTCACTACAGCATAATGCATACTCTAATGTTTTATAAGCAGAAAATATATTAATTTCTGTTCCTGAACACAATGTTTCTAATTCCTTATATCTATCTGATGGCTGTCCATTTTCTAAATTTGCAACGATTTCCGAACTAACATTATCAAAATCAAAATCTTTACTAATGTAGTCTTTTTCATTCTTTTTAGAACATCTATCATCATCGGTAATAATAGAAACTTTTTTAAAACAAGTCTTCACTTGTTCTGATGAAAAAAGATTAACAAAAGGCTTAAATGCAACACTATCCACGTTGACTAACTCTACCGCATATTTCTCCAACGGTCTATCTAAAGCTTTTGCCATTTCTGGAATTAAAATTGCTTCGCTAATTCCCTCTACAAATAAAATTCCCCTTGCAAAAAACATCTGAGATTTCGTAACATCCAAATATCTCTGTAAATATTTTTTATTGTTCTCATTTAACTTTGCTTTTGAAAAAGGCAGACAGAATTTTTCGTGTCCACATTCATATATTAAATTAATATTTTCTATATCAATTTTAGATGCTAATGTTGGAGAATGCGATGTATAAATAATCTGAATATTACTGTCATTTCTATTTGCATCTTCTAAAAAACTATGAACTAGCTCCTGTAACTGTGGATGTAAATGAGCTTCTGGTTCTTCAATCAACAAAAGATTATGATAAATTCCACCTTTTTCAATTGCCATATCTCCAAGCACAGCAGACATAAATAATAGATTATTATATCCCAAACCATTTTGATACAATTCAAAAGAACTATTGGCAAGTTCTTTAATCCTACTGCTTACTTCAGCATCAATATCCATCTGGTCTTCTAAAATAGAGCTTTCAAAATATATTCCCCTAGTATCTGCCTGCATTTTTTTAATTTCTTTATGATTTTGATAATATTCCGTAGCTTTTTCATACACAGAATCTGATTTATTTATCAATAACCACTTTGGCTTAAGCCATGCACGTAATGAAGACGCAATTGAATCAAACCTCGGTTCTACCAATCCAATATCGATCTGTTGATTTAAAAATTCTTGTTCAATCTTCGCAAGATTTTTATTTATAGTGGTCTTTGTCTTTATCAATTGATCTTTTTCCAAAAGACTATTATTCGCATCTGTCAAAATCTGTACTAATTCTTTTCTAATTTCCTCTTCTGGAACCATATTTCTAAGTAGTTGTGCCAGTTTGCTGTTTTTAGAAGGTTTCATCTCGTTTTCCGAATCACGTAATGCACCAAGAAAAACTACATCTGTTGCTTCGAATGTATCTGTAGTTAAAGAATTCCCTTCCGTTCCAAATCCCCAATAAACAGATCGTACCTTTTCCATTCCACTAGGAGCAATATATTTTTCGAATTTGATATGAAAATCTCCCCCCTTTCCACTTTCGCTCTGCGGATTCCAAATTTCAACTAATCTCTTTGGAACATCTTCCAGAAATACATCAAATTGGGCATAATCAGCCGTTGTTCCATCTTCATTAACATGAAAATCTGATTTTGAAAAAAATATATCTTTTTTGTATGTTACTGTGGAATAAGCAATTCTGATTGCATCTATCACTGAAGATTTTCCAGAGTTATTTTCACCAATAATTGCATTTACACCTTGGTTAAATATTAATGATACTCCTTCTTCATCAAAAACTCTAAAATTTTTAATATCTAATCTTTTTAAATACATACATTTCCTCCTCCCTTAGTTTCCTAACATATTCTAATTCTTATTCCCCATATTTAACCGGTTCTTCCGCTACCATTTGCACTTGCTCGTCTCTCTCAATTTTCCGGTAATCCACAGTCTTTTTAGAACGCATTTCTCTGTAAATCACTCCCGCCAATGCACTCATTACAGCATCATACTTACTTTTGTCTTCGAATAGAGAACCATAGCTGTCCTGCGCTTCCATATAACTTTCCATTGCTGCATTTCCAAAAGCAGAAGGAAAAATGCTTTCCGTAAAAATTCTTGGATCTGAAGTACGTGCAGAACTTGCCAGTTTATCATCAGCAATCAGTTTATCGTGTAACGCACCAAGCATCACCCGATCTCCATCTGTGAACTGTCCTTTATACTTCTCGTTAATCTTATCCAAAATTTCATCCAATGTGCTTTTCTGTCGGATTCCCTGTGCCCCCTGCTTTTTAGATGGAACGTACTGCCCGTCAACTTTTTCCAGTTTTATTGCACCCTCAAAAGTCTTCTGCAATTTATAGTATTCCAGTTTCAGCTTTCCATCTAAATCAATTGGTTCTTCTTTTTCTTCCGGCAAAAGTCCAATTAAATAGCTAAGGAAAAGATATTCCTTGTGCATATCAGCGTCAAACATACGAACTACTTGTGTTATATAACTATACCATCGTAATAATTTTCTTACCTGCCTTCTAAACTGATAACGTTCTTCTGGGTTTTTCAAATTATATCTGTCTGCTACCGGTTTTAATACACTTGTCATTTTTCCCATCGCAGTTGCATCCTGCTTACCAGGATGATTCCATATATCAATAAATGCCTTGATATCATTCTCATTATAAATTGCATAATCCAGAAGTTCTTTTTCTATCTGATAAATCAAATCCACATTTACTTCCTGCTCAAGGCTTGTCTCCTGATAAAATGGCTGAAATGCTTCCAGAATATCCTCTTTTTTGTTTGCAAAATCCAACACAAATGTGTCCACCTTTCCAGGACATGTTCGATTCAAACGAGATAATGTCTGCACTGCTTTCACATTTTTCATTTTTTTGTCAACAATCATTGTATGTAACAATGGTTCATCAAAACCCGTCTGATATTTTTCCGCTACTACCAGAACGTTGAAATTATCATGAAATTCTTCCTTTGTCTGACTTTCTGATATATGGCTTCCATCTTTTCTTACGTTCAGCCCGGATTCTGCATACTCTTCATCTCCATCCTGCACCGTTCCGGAAAATGCAGCCAAAATATCCATATCTACATAATGCTGTTCTCTTATATATCTTTTGATTTCATGGAAATATCGAACTGCTGCCAGTCTCGAATCTGTGACAACCATCATTTTCCCTTTTCCACCGATTTTTTGTTTCGTAGTCTCTCTGAATGTTTCTACAATAATCTGTGATTTCTGGCTGATATTATATGGATGCAATTTTTCATATTTCTTTATAATTTTTGTTGCTCTGCTTTCTGGAAGCTCCGGATTTTCCGGTGTGTCTTTTGCAATTTTGAAACAGGTACTATAAGTCATATAATTCTGCAAAACATCCAGAATGAATCCTTCCTCTATCGCCTGTCTCATGCTATAAATATGAAATGGATGGAAACTTCCATCTGTCCATTGACTTCCAAACATCTCCAGTGTTGCTGGTTTCGGAGTTGCAGTAAATGCAAAAAAGGATAGATTTGGATGTTTTCCATGTGTCAGCATCTCCTGCACAAGTTTGTCATTTCTATCTATTTCATCTTCTGCTTTTCCTTCTATTTCCGCATATTCTCGCAATGCTGCTTCTGTATCAGCCAACGCCGCTTTCAGTTTCATTGCAGAACTTCCTGTCTGCGAAGAATGAGCTTCATCTACAATAATCGCAAAATTTCTTCCGGCAACCTTATCCACTTCCTGATAAATCACCGGGAATTTCTGCAATGTGGTTACAATAATTCTTGCACCGTTATTGATGGCGTCTCTTAAATCTTTTGAGTTCTTTTTATCATCAATCGTCTCTACCGACCCTATCGTGTGATCAAACCCTGAAATGGTTTCCTGTAACTGTTCATCTAATACGGTTCGGTCTGTAACTACAACCACACTGCTGAAAACAGATTCATCATTCGAATCATGTAAGGAAGCCAGTCTATACGCTGTCCAGGCAATAGAATTGGATTTTCCAGAACCTGCACTATGTTGAATCAGATAATTACGACCTGCGCCTTCTTTTTTCACATCTGCAATTAATTTACGTACAACATCCAATTGATGATATCTTGGGAAAATCAATCTTTTCTTCTTCGTGACCTGCTCTGATCCGTCAGGCATTTGTTTCTTTTCTTCCTTTACCTGCAGATGAATAAACTTTTGGATAATATCCATCATACTATCTTTCTGGAATACATACTCCCAGAAATATGATGTCGGATATCCGTCTGGATTCGCAGGATTTCCCTTGCCGCCATCATTTCCTGCACCGTTCGATCCCTGATTGAATGGAAGAAAATATGTATTTTTACCTTCCAACCGTGTTGTCATCCAAACTTCCAACTGATCAATACAAAAATATCCTAAGATTCTCTTATTGAACTGAAAACATATTTCTCTTGGGTCACGATCATACATCCACTGACGCTTAGCATTATCAATGTTTTGTCCTGTATACTGATTCTTTAATTCAAGGGCAAATACGGGAATCCCATTTACCGACAGAACCATATCAACAGAATTATGTGTATCACTGGAATAAAACCATTGTCTGTTGCAAGTAATTTCATTCTTTTCGTACAGTGCTTCCGCTGTTTGATTTAAGCCAGATTCTGGTTTAAAATAACATACTTTGAACGGAATACCTCTATGTTTAAATCCATGTCGCAGTACAGAAATAAGTCCGTCCATATCGCAAGCATTGTTGAAAGCAAGACAGAATTTGCGTTCTGGATCCACTTTATTCTGCAATAAAAAGCGTTTCCATTCCTTTGGCTGTGTTCTCTGAATAAATCTCAATAGCGTATCTTTATAAACACCAAGCTGCGGATCATACATATCGTTATTATGTGTGTAGCCTCCTGCCGGTGATAAAAAGAATTCTTCAATATCTGCCTCGAAGCGTTTCTCTGTCGTAACATCTATACCCAAGATTCTGGCACCTCCTTTTTCCCTGTGACATATTCATAAATCAGAGACTTCTTATACTCTTTTAGTAAATTGATGTATTGATTACGAGCCTCCAACTGCTTATTAATTTTTTCTGTTCTCCGCTTCATCTTATCTACATATTCTTTCTGTTCTATCAATGTTGGAAGTTCTATCTCCCACGATTTTATATCTTTATGTGTGATTTTTACCATTGTACTACTAGAGCCATGTGCGTCTCTACTAATCTGTTGACGCATCATTGCTGTCTGAAAATAAAACATTAAATATTCTGGTTCAACATATTTTTTATTAAATGTCAGACGGTATATCAAATCTGAAAAAATTGTTTTTTCCATATTCTTATCAACAATACATACTTGCCCTACTAAATCTCTAGTATTAGACCTAGTTAATAAAAAATCATCTTTTTTCAGAATTAAATTACCACATTTTTCTACGCTTCCGCTAAATCGTTTAACTTCATCACCTAAGAACTCTCCATATTTTACTGCTGCTAATGTCAATACATCCCAATCTCCGTCCTCATTTCTTTCCGCTGGTGCTGGACTCCAACCTTGTTCTATGTTTTTTATAATCCTTCCCAATAAAACTTTTTTACCTTTTAACTTTTTAGCTTCCTCTGTGTATAATGAATACTTATATTTAACCAATAAATCACTATACTCCTGTTGTTTTATGATCATTATATCTATTTTTTTGCTTTTTTTATCCAGAAAATCTGCAATTCTACATTGTTCTTTAAAATCAGGAATTGGTATTAATCTTCTTAGCGTATCATGCACAGATATTCTTAATCTTATTTCCAAAATCCCATTTGCATATTTTCTGAGTTCTTTTTGAAATCTTTCTATCTTAAAAATATAATCTATATACCTTAATTCCGTTTTATCATTTGCCTTGAACACATAATATACTGGACTTATACAACCATAATAACGTGAAATCCCTACAGACCCTATAATCACATTCATACTATTCATTACTAACGTATCCGGGTATGCAATTTTGTATTGTGAACAATCTTCTTTTGCTTTATTCCCCATATTATCACGTTCTTCATACGGAATAACACCTGTTTTGTTATTTAGTGATAGTATATAATCTGTCTCTATAGGATTATTAATTCTATTTATTTCTTTTAAATGCCATTGTAAACGTTCTACCTTCCACTCCCCCGGTATCTTTCCAATCCATTCAACTCCAGAATCTTTCATCTTTCTACTCATATCATTTCTCCCCAAACAAAGCATCCAAACTGTTCTGAATATCCAACTCCAGTTCGTGTAATCGCACTGCTATTTCTTCCACTGGTTCCGGTGCCTGATATTCATAAAAGTACCTTGTCATTGGAATCTCGTATCCTTTTTTCGTTTTCTTTTCATCTATCCATGCTTCTGGTGCATATGGTAATACTTCTCTCTTGAAATATTCCTCAATCTCTTCTGTCAGCGGTACATTTTCCGTATCACGCAGGGATACATCTGCCACTGGTTTTCTCTTCTTTAATATGATTTCGCCATTTTCATCTTTCTGTGGCTGTTCTACTACAATCTTCTGATATCCAAATTCCTCTGTATCAAAAATCTTACTCTGACAGTAAATACCATCTTTCTCGCCATATATAGTTCCATTTTCAAATGCACCATATGCCTTTACAATCAGATCACGGCATTTATCAGTAATGTCATTTCTTTTTGTTCCGATACTTTTTCTTCTTGCTTCAAAACAATGCGAAGCATCAATCAACTGTACTTTTCCAGCTCTGTGTATTGGTTTGTCTTTAGAACAAATCCAAATATACGTGCTGATACCAGTATTCATAAACATATCTGTACCTAACTGCACAATCGCATCCAACCAGTCATTTTCCAGAATATATCTTCTAATCTCTGACGGTCCACTTCCTGCATCTCCTGAAAATAATGGTGATCCATTCTGAATGATAGCCATTTTCCCATTTGGAGCTAGCTTGGAAAGTCCATTCAATACAAATAGTTGCTGTCCATCTGATATCTTCGGAAGTCCAGGTGCAAATCTTCCCAATTCACCTTTTTTCGCTTCTGTCTCTACTGCTGTTTTTTCTCTTTTCCAGTCAATTCCGAATGGTGGATTTGAAATAATATACTGAAACTGATATCCGCTAAACTGATCTTCAGATAGGGTATCTCCAAATCTCATATTATTTGGATCACCCCCACGAATCATCATATCCGCTTTTGCAATCGCAAATGTAGAGGGATTAAACTCCTGACCAAAGCAGGTAACTCCAATCTCCGTGTTTAGCTCCTGAATTCTTTCTTCCATGCAGCTAAGCATCTGAGATGTTCCCATCGCCATATCATACACTGTTACATTTCCACCCTTACTCAGATCTGCATCTGATAAAAGTAAATCCGTCATTAAATAGATAATATCTCTACTGGTAAAATGTGCCCCGGCCTCTTCACCAAAAGATTCGGAGAATCGTTTTACTAAATCTTCAAAAATATATCCACAGTCTACTGCACTGATTTTATCTGATCCCAGATATCCTTTTTGTGAATTAAATTCTTTTATGACAAGATACAAGGTATTACTTTCTACCATTCTGCGGATAATGTTATCAAAATCAAACTTTGCCAGCACATCCTGAACATTTGCTGAGAATCCATTCAGATAATCTCGAAAATTTGCTTCGATATTTTCCGGATCAGCTAATAAAGATTCAAATGTATATTTGCTGATGTTATAAAATTGATAACCGGAAGCCTTCGTCAGAAATCCATCAATTACAGCAAAATTCTTCACCTTTTCATACTGTTCCAATACTGCTTTATGTGTCGGTAATAAACAATCATGAAATCTTTTTACTACTGTCATTGGCAAAATTACCAATCCATATTCATGCGGTTTAAATGGGCCACGGAGCATATCTGCTACATTCCAGATCATTGTCGCTTTCTCTGCTATATTAGTTCCAACTACATCAAATTTATTATTTTCATCCATTTATTTTTCCTCCGTATAAATATGTTCTAATTCTGCTGTTGCCTTTTCTAATTTGTATTTCAATTCTTTTATTTCATTTATCTTGGCGTAATATTTATCTGCAATTATCTTCTGACTTTTTAAGTCAGGCAATGGAATTGTTATTTTTTTCAATCCTTCAACCGGCAGATTTAATAAAGTAGCCCCTACTGCTACTCTAGATAAGGCTGCTTTTCCATTTTCACTTTCCAAATATGCTTTCAAAAAGTAAGGATTTATCTTATCTTCATCTAACTCAATAACATAAAGATTACCATTTGCTAAAATCTTATTTCCTTCTTTTACGGATGCAATTGCCATTTTTACCGGAGATACATTTTTGGAAATTACGAGACTTCCATTTTTAATACAATATTTCTCGTATTTAGGATTCATTTCTTTCAAATAAGGAAGATCATCACTAATAATACCATCCTTTATATTTGCCAGCATCAAATACTGCATGTTCGTTGATTCATCAGATACAATTTGATCTAAGATCGTTGCTTTAATCTGTGCTCCTCTTGTTATGTTCTTTATCACAGATTCAAATGCTACACCGTTTTTTATGGGCATCTCTTTTTGAAGATATCTTGACGGATTAAGAGTGTATTCATTTTTTGCCACCTCTTCACCCAAAACTAGCTTTGAGTTATCGTCATCTGTATTCAGCAATTCAATAATTTTAGAAATATTTTCATCACTAAGAACATTCTGTCTTCGTCCAACTGAAACCATCTCCGTTGCATCTATCATTCTTATATTTTTATTGTTTCTGCTTAATACCAGTAATGAACAGGCAATTCCTGTATTCGAATACAAATTGGATGGAAGTGCTATCACCGCCTCGACAAATCCTTTTTTTACAAATTTTTCGCGGATTACTGTATTGATTCCTCCGTTCCAAGTCACTCCATTACTCACCGAAACAACCGCTTTTCCATGTTTGTTGAGATGATTCATGACATTTATAATAAATACCCAGTCTCCCGCAGCTGCTTTCTGTACTTCTGGTATAACATTATATATCGCCTCTAATTCCTCGTTGTTTCCAATGCTCTCTTTCGCCCTTATCCCCCAAGGATAATCACAGAATATTTTATCAAACATCAGATTGTCATCAATGTTCAGAACTGATTTTTGCTCAATTTTCACCCGGTCAGAAATTAATTCCGTTCTGATTTCTGCCACTTCTTTGACCTCGGTTACAAGCTCTACACCATAAAACTGTGATTCTGGATTTCTTTCTATAGCATTCACTAGAAATGTTCCAATTCCACTACAGAAATCTGCTGTCTTATCATTTGAAATTTGAAGTATTTCATTTGCCAACTTTACAACACTCTGTGGGGTTTCACATTCTCCCATAAATTTATTTCCTTGCAATGGCCACCACAATACTACTGCTAAAAGTGTTTCTTCTGAATATGCTTCTCCGATTTCTATTGCCACATTCCATAAATTTTCAATATTTCCTTTTATGAAACTGACTCTCTCCGGTGAAAAAGTCCGTTCCATATATTCTACTAACTGATATACATCATTTATCTTATTTTTTAAAGATAAATACGCTACATATGCCAAGCAAAATCCTCCATACATGGATGTATATGTATTTCCTAGTCCAAGCTCTCTCATCCTGTTTGAAATATTCCAACTAATTTCTTCAACTTTCGAGCCTTCTTTTTCTTTTAACTCTTTAATTGAAATATTCAACCTTGTTTCCTCCTTTGGTTATTCACAATCAATTTCCTTGTGTTCACTATAGTATTTGTTTATTTGATTGTCAATAATCAAATTTGGTTTTTGATAACCATAAACGTATTTTAATATAATTCCTTAGTGTCATGGTAATAAATTCTTATCTATAAATGAGCAAATTTGAAAAAATACACAAAACTATCCTGCTAATTTCATAAACGCTTCAAAATCAATACTGGATTTTGCACATTGAAACAGATATTGATACTTTTCCTGCTGAATGGTACTGCGAATCAGTTGATGTCCTTCCTGGAAAGACTGATATCGTCCAGTGCCTATAACACAGATATAATGTGCCATTGACATCAGCAGCCAGTATCTTTGAATCCCTTTTGAGGAACGTATCTGGTAGGTATCCAGTGCCAGCCGGGTCTTACATTGTCTGAAAAAGACCTCAATCGGCCATCTGCACACATAGCAGGAAAGAATCTCCAACGTTGATAATGCCACGTTTGTGCTGATAAAAGCCCGCAGTGCTTTGGGATTTCCAAATGCCTTTTCAGGATAACTTAAAAGAACAACCGCATTTTCGATACCATTCAGGTTTCCTTCATACCGGTACACATAATATTTTCGTTTTTTGACTGTCACAAGGTCAAATCCCTTCTCTGTTACCGATAATTCAGTAGCAAGTTCGCTGAGCTTCTTTTTCATTCCTGACGGGTACAGCAGGCGGTTTGTTTTTAAAGCTCCAATGGTATGGAATCCCTTCTGTACAAATGTGTTGATTAATTTTTCAGAAACATACCAGCAGTCACAAAGGAAATACGACATGACTGGAGGTTCTGGCAGTTCCTTTGCAATGCTCTGCACAATATCAATCTTGGAAATGGATTTATTGTACAGTACAAAAGCGTAGTTTAGGACAATGCCATTGCACGAAAGCATAACAGCAACCGCCTGATGACCATAATCCTGTTTTCCCTTTAAATGGGACTGATGAAAATACGCATCTTCAATTGGATGCAGAGCCTGTGACGAAGGCTTTGTCTTTGAAGCTATGGTATCATCCCATTTCCCGAAATTGAGGAAATGTGCGATGGTAGTTCTGTGGCAGGAACTGTTTTGTGCAAAGTCGGTAGTTTTTCCATGGTAACCCGAGATAAAGATACTGCTCAGGATACTCATGAGATGACCGATCACTCTGTTCGAAAAAGATTTGCATAAATTTAATTTCTTAAACTGGTTGTATAAGAATGTAGAATGTAATAGAAACTGTGTAAGTTTTTCTAACCTGCTCTCAAGATTTTATCAAATGCCAGAATTGTCAGTCAAGGCTGGAACCCTTACCTTGACTGGCATTCCGGCATTTAAAGCAAGGTAGTCAAGCAGGCAAAGGGAAAATTGTCAGACAATTTACTTACACACTTTTTTAGACATTCCCCTTTATAACAATCCATAGGCTGTCTGCGATACCATAGATAAGATCATCGGGATTCCCATCCTGATCATCAGCTTATTCACCGGCATCTCCTTCATCTTGTTGCTTTCCGCCATTTTGTTTTAACTCCTTTCTTTTTGGCACAAAAAAAAGTGCGCACCTTATCTTATAAGCTGGACTTACGCTGACAGGCTACACACTTTTCACGGCGATATTTATTTTCTGCAAAACAAAAACGAGCAGCCGGTAAACTGAATTTACGCTTACTCGCCACTCGTTTTCTGTAATTATATTGCCTCTTTTTCAAAAAGTCAAACAAAATTTTCTCCTTACCGACCGGCACTTTTATTCCGTAAAAGTATAGCGTACAAAAGAACCTTTATTATCTCCTGTTACTATTACAACATCTCCACTTTCATTGCACATGGACTCAAGAACCGGAAATCTTCCGTTTTCTTTTACATAAGCTTCCGGACTGACTGCTTCTGCTTCGATCAAAGTTTTTTTACTATGTTTCTCCCCTCCACACGGATTTATTTCTTCAATAAAGATTTCATACTCATGCATATACGGTTCCTCCTGAAAATAGTTTTATAAAAGCGAGCAGTATCATATGGTTTTTTCCACATCATTACACTACTCGCTATGATTCTATTATAAAACGATTTTATTTTTGTTTCAAAAGCCGTTTTTACTAAAAATACGTCTGCCGTTTTTGGTCATTATTACTATGCATTGATACCTGGTCAAATTTCTTCCGAAAACAGATGATTTCAGGAATCAACTTGTCGGCACACTCCTTTGTAGTATGTTGTCTATCCTCCATTGAAATCCCTCTTCTTTGGTGATACAATATGTTACAATGCTTATCAAAAGTTACATCATTTTGGGGGACATTTACACTACAAAGGAGAATTTATTTATGTTTCAGGTTTTTGTTGATTCAGCAGCAAATCTGCCTGCTGTTACTGCGAAAAAATACGATATCCATGTCGTTTCTTTCGTCAATCTTGTGAATGGAAAAGAGCTGGTCTGCTTCGACCCGGATCTGTCACCGGAAGAGGAGCTTGCAAAAGGAAAAGAATATTACAATGCCATGCGCACCGGCTGTGAAATCAAGACCGGACTGATCAGCACCGCAAATTTTGCGGATGCGTTCCGCACCGCTCTTGAGGCAGATCAGGATGTCATCTATCTTTCCTTAAGCAAAAACATCAGCGGAACTTATAACTCCGCAAGACTTGCTGCAGAGGAGCTTCTTGAAGAATACGGCGGAAAACGTAAAATCCGCCTCGTCGATTCCCTGAATGCCTCTCTTGCACAGGGCATCCTCGCCATCTATGCCAGCGAGATGCGCGATCGGGGCATGAACGTAGACGAAGCGGCAGATCTTCTGGAAACCTACGTTAGCAAAATGAACGGTGTTTTCACCGTCGGCGATCTGAAATATCTTTCCCGTACCGGAAGAATCAAGGGAAGTGTCGCTGTGGTCGGAAATATGCTGAAAATCAAACCGATTCTGCGTGGAAGTGAAGATGGCTATATTGTTTCCTACAAGAATGTCCGCGGACGCAAGGCCGTTTTAAATGAACTGATTCGTCTTTTCTGTGAAACGATCGAAGAACCGGAAAAGCAGATCGTCGGAATCGCACATGCAGATGCCTATGAGGAATCTCTTTATATGATGGAAGAAATCCAGAAAAGAGTGAAGGTGCGTGAATTTATCAATACTTCTTACGATTACTGCACCGGAAGCCATGTCGGACCGGATACGATCGCTTTGTTCTATCTCGGAAAAGACCGCAGTCTTCTGTAAAAGGAGCAACCAGACTAACCACTGCTGTTCCCCTGTATTTTTCCGAAATTGCTGTAAACAGCGGAGATACTGTTTCTTCTTTCCATGCATAATTCCACCTGTTTTTCCACATACTACCCATACAGCACAAATTATGGAAAGTACATTGCGGAAACAGGAGGGATTTTTCATATGAAAGCGACGGGAATTGTTCGAAGGATTGATGATCTGGGGCGTGTGGTAGTTCCCAAGGAAATCCGACGCACGATGCGGATCCGGGAGGGACAGGCCATGGAAATTTATACCGGACGGGAGGGTGAGATTATCCTGAAGAAATACTCACCGATCGAAGAGCTGGCGGAATGCGCAGCAGGGTTTACAAAATCGATTTCAACGGTGACCGGGTGTCTCGTTTGTGTTTCGGATCAGGAACAGATTGTAGCGGCAAACGGGCCGGAACAGAAAAATTATCTTGGCAAGTCCATCAGCAGCCGGCTGGAGGAGGCGATTCTGAACCGGAAAACAGTACTTGCGCGTCCCGGTGAAAAGGCTTATTTTTCAATTTTGGAAAACACAGACAATACTACTCCTCTGCCGGAGCTCATTTTTCCGATTCTCTCCTCCGGTGATGCCATCGGTTCGGTCATTCTCTGCGGCAAAGACAGGGAGTCCCTGCTGGGCGACACGGAAAAGAAGCTCCTCCAGGTAGCTGCAACGTACCTCGGACGGGAAATGGAAAACTAAACAGGGGATTTATCGAAGGCAATTTATCAAAGGCTTTTTGCATCATCCGCACCGGTTATGCAAGAGGCCTTTTCCTGTTATTCTGTAATTCGAGATATTCCAATTTTATCTTGCTATTTACACCTGCATTGTCTACAATAAAAATGACGTGCACGAAAACCTTCAGCCGATACGCCCGAAGCTTTTCTGTGCCTGCTTTTATAAGCCGGGAAAAATTCCCGGAGTATCCTACATTACACAAGGAGGAATTTCCATTCATGAAATACATTGCAAAGAAATTCGGCTCTCTCCTTCTTACGCTGCTTCTTGTATCCTTTTTATCGTTCTTTGCCTTTTCCGTCATACCCGGAGATGCGGCAAAATCGCAGCTTGGAACGGAGGCGACGCCGGAGCGGATTGAGGCTCTGCAAAAGGAAATGGGACTGGATCGGCCGGTTCTGGAACGGTATGCTTCGTGGGTAACCGGCTTTTTTCATGGAGATCTCGGCACCTCGTACTCGTACTCGATGCCGGTCGGAGAACTGATCCGCGATAAAGTTCCGATTACCATCGCTATCACCGTTATCGCATTCCTGATGATCCTTGTTGTCTCGATTCCCATCGGCATTTTCACAGCACAGCACGCCGGAGGCCATCTGGACCGGCTGATCATGACGATCAATCAGGTGATCATGTCTGTGCCGGGATTTTTCATCGGTATTCTGATCACGTATCTTTTCGGTCTGATTCTCAAATGGTTTCAGCCGGGCGCCTATGTGCCGATTTCTGAAAATTTTTCCGGTTTTATCGGTTATCTTGTTGCACCGTCTGCCGCCATTGCACTTCCGCGCTGTTCCATGGCTGTCAAAATGCTGCGCAGCTCTGTGCTCTCGCAGCTCGATGCCGACTATGTGCGCACCGCCTATTCCCGCGGAAACAGTACACGCCGTGTTATGTATCACCATGTGCTGAAAAACGCCCTGATTCCGGTACTGACCTTCTGGGGCATGACAATCGCAGATATTGTGGCAAACAGCATTATTCTGGAACAGGTTTTTTCGATTCCGGGCATGGGCAATCTTCTGATCACTTCGATCTCCAACCGCGATTACCCCGTGGTTCAGGGCATCCTTGTACTGATCGCCGCCCTCATTATTATCATCAATTTCGTGGTAGATCTGCTGTATGGCAGAATTGATCCGCGTATCCGCGTAAAAGACTGACGGGAGCTTTCGATCATCAGCTCCCGCGACCGAAAGGTCGCAGGGAGCCGCCCACGACAAAGGAAAGGGTTTTCATTATGAAAAAGAAACGCAATCTCACGCTGATCATCGGAGCTGTTCTCACCGCTTTTATGCTTCTGTTTCTTCTGATCGGCTTTTTCTACACACCGTACGACCCGGATGCAATGAACGGCGCAGCCAAGTTTGCTGCTCCATCTCTGTCGCACCCGTTCGGCTGCGATCACTTTGGACGCGATATTTTCAGCCGCGTCTTAAAAGGAACCGGTACAACCTTCTTCGTCGCTTTCGCTACTCTGCTGCTCGGCGGAACCATTGGTGTTCTTGTCGGTGCGTTCACCGGGTATTTTGGCGGATGGATTGACGAAATCCTGATGCGCATAAACGATGTCATTGTTTCCTTTCCGGGAATCCTGCTGGCGCTGGTATTTATCGCGCTGCTGGGTCCCGGCAAATACAACGTGATCCTTGCACTCGGTATCGTATTCATTCCGAGCTTTGCACGTATCACCAGAAGCGAATTTCTCGCACGCAAAGATATGGACTATGTCAAAAGTGCCCGTCTGATGGGTGTTTCCCATCTTCGGATCATATTTGTACATATCCTGCCAAATACGGTCCCGTCCCTTCTTTCGATGGCAGCAATCGGTTTCAACAACGCCGTTCTCTCCGAGGCCGGCATGAGCTTTCTCGGCATCGGTGTCCAGCCGCCCGATGCCTCGCTTGGACGGATGCTCTCAGAATCCCAGACGTATCTGATGACTGCTCCCTGGGGCTCTGTTTTCCCCGGTCTTGCCGTCATTTTACTGGCGCTTGGCGTATCGCTCCTCGGCGACGGATTACAGAAGAAAGGCGGTAACTGATATGGCACTTCTCGATGTACGTGACTTAAAAATTGCATTTTACGATACCACGCCACCGACCGAAGTGGTAAAAGGCATCTCCTTTTCCTTAGAAGAAGGTGAGACGCTTGGCATTGTCGGGGAATCCGGTTCCGGCAAAACGCAGACAGCACTCTCCATTCTGCAGCTTTTAAAGGAAAATTCCGCCGTATCCGGCGGAGAAATTCTCTACGAAGGTTCTTCCGTTGCGCACGCTTCCAGCCAGGATCTGCAGCGCATCCGCGGAAAAGAAATCAGTATGATTTTTCAGGAGCCTATGACCTCTTTAAATCCGGTTCTGACCATCGAAGAACAAATTGCAGAGGGACTGCTGATTCATGAGAGCTGCACACCGGCAGAACGTCATGAAAAGGTTCTTGCCATAATGCATGAGGTCGAGCTTCCCGACCCGGAAAAGCTTTGCAAAAAATACCCGCACCAGCTCTCCGGCGGTCAGCGCCAGAGGGTGATGATCGCTGCGGCGCTTATTACAGAACCGAAGCTTCTGATTGCAGACGAGCCGACAACAGCTCTTGATGTGACGATTCAGTCGCAGATCTTAAAGCTGCTGAAAAAAATCAATGAACGCCATCACACGGCGATTCTTTTTATCTCACACGACCTCGGCGTCATCCGTTCGCTCTGTGACCGGGTCATCGTCATGAATCATGGGACGATTGTGGAATCCGGCAGTGTAGACGATGTCTTTTTCCACCCGAAGGAAGACTACACCCGCCGCCTGCTCGACGCAATTCCGAACCGACGAACATCGCTGCGAAAGCGAATCAAAATCGCTCCAACAGCTCAATGGCCGACAGGCTCTGACAAAAAAGCTGCTCCGCCGGCGGAAAAGGAGGAATAACCCATGGAAGAAATCAGTCCGAACAACATTCTGGAGGTCAGCCATATTTCTGCCTCCTATCAGGAGGGAAAGCAGAGAAAAACGGTGCTTCATGATATCTCTTTCGAGCTTCATGAAAATGAAATTCTCGGTCTCGTTGGAGAGAGCGGATGCGGAAAATCGACACTCTCCAAAGTGATCTTAGGATTTATCCACCCAGATGAAGGCGAAATAATTTCGCAGGTCGACCATCCGCAGATGATTTTCCAGGACCCGTTTTCTTCCCTGAATCCTGCGAAGAAAATCTCCTGGATTTTAGAGGAGCCGCTTCGGATGCAGAAGGTTCCAAAAGAAGAACGAAAAAAACGGGTTCTTGCGATGGCCGAAAGAGTCGGCCTCTCCGCAGAGCACCTGAAACGCCGCCCGCATGAGCTCTCCGGCGGCCAGCGCCAGAGAGTCAGCATCGCGGCCGCACTGATCCAGGGCTCACGCCTGATCCTTGCCGACGAACCGGTTTCCGCTCTCGATGTGACGATTCAGAAGCAGATCATGGAGCTGATGGTTCAGC
>PPYF01114405.1_pt1 | contig 21941 bp, 16 predicted proteins | sample 1559871 | NCBI WGS metagenome assembly PPYF01 (sample SAMN08240021, study PRJNA423297) | Human gut metagenome, whole genome shotgun sequencing project.
GAAATACTTAAAGATACAAAAAAGGCAACTAATTCGCAATGAAGTAGTTGCCTTATGTTTTTTATTTACTGAATATCCCAGATAAATCACTATTAAACAATCATTTAATCCGATACATTTGTATAAAGCATACGAACTAAAGTTACTCTGCCGACATAACCCTTCTTCTTATTTGCTCTATATCTGCTTCTTTAATCCTTCGAATGATGTTTTTATAAATACGATGAAAGCCATACTCTCCTTCTATCATTTCACGGATTGCATCTTCTTTTGAGACATTCTGAAAGACGATACGATAAAGCGCACAAACAGCTCCTGTACGATCAGAGCCATGGTGACAATGAAAAATGATAGGCGCATTACGATTTTTAATAATGCGTAATGCCTGTATCAATTCTTCTTCACTAATCGAATGTGCTTTAGTTTTCACCCGATAAAGCTTGATATTCGTTCCTTTTGCTTCATCATCATCACTATGCCTATTCCGCAAGTTGAGTACTTCTCCAATACCATACTTTTCCAAAGCTTTAAAGTCATCCTTTGAAGGTTGTTCTGAACGGTATACACCTGAATCGATTCTATACAGATTCGTTAAATCACTGTCAGGTAGAGTGATCTTATCTGCTTTCAGATTCTGACCGAAAAGAAAGACAGACAAAACTATTCCCAATAGACTTAACAGGATTCTTTTCTGCATAAGTTTATATGTTATTATTAAAAAATTAAAGAACTCCTTTACTGGATGGAAGTTCAAAATGATAGATATCACGTTTCAATGCCATCTTTAGTGCACGTGCGAGAGCTTTAAAAATTCCTTCTATTTTATGATGTTCATTCTGTCCTTCGGCTTTGATATTCAGATTCATCTTCGCTGCATCGCTCAATGATTTAAAGAAATGAAGGAACATTTCTGTTGGCATCTCTCCTATTTTTTCACGCTTGAATTCAGCATCCCAAACCAGCCAAGGACGACCGCCGAAGTCCAGACAAACCTGACAAAGACAATCATCCATCGGCAAGGCATAACCATAACGTTCAATCCCCCGTTTGCTACCTAAAGCCTGATAGATACACTCGCCCAATGCAATAGCAGTATCTTCGATCGTGTGATGTTCATCTACTTCCAAATCTCCTTTTACACGGATGGTCAAGTCCATGCCGGAATGTTTTCCAATCTGCTCAAGCATGTGATCGAAAAAGCCAAGGCCGGTAGAAATGTCACAAGTTCCATTTCCATCCAGATTCAAAGCAACATAAATATCTGTTTCTTTTGTAGTACGACGTACTTCCGCTTTCCGTTCTCCGGCAAAAAGGAATTCGGCTATCCGGTCCCAGTCAGTAGTTGCAAGGACACAGACTTCTTCTAATCCTTTTTCTTTCAGAGCTTCGGTCGAGTCTTGCAAATAAATTGCTCGGCAACCTAGATTTTTGGCAAGTTCCACATCCGTAGGACGATCACCTATCACAAAACTTCCGGTAAGATCATAATCGGGACTATTTAAATACTTCGTCAACATTCCCGTACGTGGTTTGCGGGTAGGCGCATTATCTTCAGGGAAGCTACGGTCTATCAGAATTTCATCAAAAGTAATCCCCTCTCCTGCCAATGTTTTAAGCATCAGATTATGAGCAGGCCAAAATGTCTCCTCCGGAAAAGAGGATGTACCCAATCCGTCTTGATTGGTGACCATCACAAATTCAAAGTCAAGTTTACTACGGATGAAACCCAAATTACGGAATACCTTCGGATAGAATTCCAGTTTTTCCAATGAATCGAGCTGATAATCAATGGGAGGTTCGATTACCAACGTACCATCTCTATCGATAAATAATACTTTCTTCTTCATAAATTATCCTTGATAGTTTTTAAGGGCAGCCAGTAGGGTATTATTTTCTACACGGGTACCGACAGTTACACGCAAACAGTTGCAACAAAGTGAAATATTATGACGATTACGCACTATGATTCCTTCACTGACCAAATAGTTGTATATCTTCACAGCATCTGTCACTTTAGCCAAAAAGAAGTTGGCGTCAGAAGGAAACAATTTGATGGTACATGGAAGTTTTTCAAATTCCGCTTCCAGATAATCACGTTCTTCCTCCAATGTTTTCACCCAACGTTCTATCTCATAGTGCTTATGCAACATAGAAATAGCTTGTTGTTGAGTCAACTGATTGACATTATAGGGATATTTGATTTTACTAAGAATGTCTATAATTTCTTTGGAAGCAAAAGCCATTCCCAAGCGAATTGCAGCACATCCCCAAGCCTTGGAGAAGGTCTGGAATACGACAAGGTTGGGGTATTTATCCAGCTCTTCGAGGAAAGACGGAGCCTGGGAAAAATCATTGTAAGCCTCATCCAGCATCACCAATCCTTCGAACTGACAAAGCACCTTTTCTATTTCAGAACGGAGCAAATCATTTCCTGTCGGATTATTAGGCGAGCAAAGGAAAATCAATTTGGTGTGTTCGTCGGTAGCCGCCAGCAGTTTATCGGCAGAGAACTGGAAGCCATCATCCAGTAATACTTTCCGATATTCCACATCGTTCACATCGGCACAAACCTGATACATACCATAAGTAGGGTCGATGGCCACGACATTATCTTTTCCCGGTTCGCAGAATGCACGAAAAACCAAGTCGATGGCCTCATCGCTACCGTTTCCAAGAAAAATATGCTCAGGGGATACTTTTTTGATTTTCGACAACAACGTCTTCAGTTCGCACTGCATAGGATCCGGATAGCGATTATGAGGCGTATTGTAGGGGTTCTCGTTTGCATCCAGGAAAACAGAGGCTGTAACTCCTTTATATTCATCTCGTGCCGAAGAGTAGGGTTTTAATTTCCAGATATTCGGCCGGGTTAGTTCTTGTAACGTTTTCACTTCTTTAAGTTTTAAATTATGAATTTTGAATTGCTTTGAGACGAACTGTGACGGCATTTTTATGTGCATCCAGCTGTTCATTAGCCGCCATCTCTTCAATAGCAGGACCGATAGCTTTTATTCCTTCCGGGAGAATTTCCTGAAATGTAATCTTACGGATAAAACTATCCAGACTTACACCACTATAGGCTTTGGCATAACCGTTGGTCGGCAGGGTGTGATTCGTTCCGGAAGCATAGTCGCCGGCACTCTCGGGAGTTAACGAACCTAAGAAGACAGAACCTGCATTTATCACACGTTCGGCCACTTCCATATAGTTCTCCGTTTCTATGATTAGATGTTCCGGAGCATACGCGTTAGTCAGTTCCAATGCTTCATCCAGATCCTTCACTAAAATCAATTTACTATTCTCCAGTGATTTCGTTGCAATTTCACGACGGGGAAGTTCTGCTAATTGACGCTCCACTTCTGCCATCACCTCTGTTTGAAGTTTCTCGGAAGTGGTAATCAATATAGCCTGGCTATCTATTCCGTGTTCTGCCTGTGACAAAAGATCTGCTGCCACAAAAACCGGATTGGCAGATGCATCAGCCAGAACTTCCACTTCTGAAGGACCGGCAGGCATATCGATAGCTACATCACGCAGGCTTACCAACTGTTTGGCGGCTGTCACATATTGATTGCCAGGACCAAATATCTTATATACTTTGGGGACACTCTCCGTTCCATAGGTCATAGCGGCAATAGCCTGCACACCACCAGCCTTGAATATTTTGCTGACACCTGCCAGTTGCGCAGCAAAAAGGATAGCCGGATGAATATTTCCATTCTTATCGGGAGGCGTACAAAGTACGATTTCCTTGCATCCTGCAATTTTAGCCGGAACAGCCAACATTAATACAGTTGAGAAAAGCGGTGCTGTTCCACCCGGAATATATAAGCCGACCTTTTCGATTCCCACTGATTTTTGCCAGCAAGTTACCCCATTCATTGTCTCTACCTTCTTCCCGACAAAACGCTGGGAAGAGTGGAATGTTTCAATGTTTTGTTTAGCTAAAGAAATGGCAGCCTTTAGTTCATCGTTTACTAATGTCCCGGCGGCTTGAACCTCTTCAGGAGTCACAGCAAGTGCGGACAAGGTTACTTTATCAAAAGCAGCCTCATATTCCAATACTGCTTTATCGCCTTCTGCCCTCACCTTATTTATAATAGAACGAACAGTATCGAACAAACTTTCCGTATTTAGTGCCGGACGTTTCAAAAGTTCCGTCCATTGCTCTTTTGAGGGATATTTAATCAATTTCATGGTTCATATTTTATCAGGAATGAATTTTCGTTCCTATCTATTTATACAATCATCTTTTCAATCGGCAGTACCAAAATACCTTCTGCTCCCAGTCCTTTCAGTTTTCCGATGATTTCCCAAAAGCGTTTTTCATCAAGTACTGTATGAACAGAACACCAGCCTTCCTGTGCCAATGGCATCACTGTGGGACTCTTCATACCCGGCAATACAGCTATGATTTCTTCCAGTTTGTCTTTTGGAGCATTCATCAATACATATTTTTTATCTTCGGCTGTTTTTACTGCGTTCATACGGAATAGCAATTCTTCGAGCACTTCTTTTTTCTCTTCGCTCATGTTCTTGTTGCCAATCAACAATGCTTCCGACTTCATTACAACTTCCACTTCTTTCAAACGGTTGCTGACCAAAGTAGAACCGGAGCTTACAATATCAAAAATGGCATCAGCCAATCCAATACCCGGAGACACCTCTACCGAACCGGTTATCACATGTATTTCAGCATTTACATTATTTTTTTTCAGGAAGTTACGAAGAATCACCGGATAAGAGGTAGCAATCTTCTTGCCTTCAAACCATGACAAACCGGGATATTCAATATCCTTCGGCATAGCCAGTGACAGACGACATTTGCTGAATCCCAGACGTTTGACAATTTCCGCATCTTCCTCCTTTTCCATAAACTCGTTCTCACCAACAATTCCCAAATCAGCTACCCCAGTAGCTACCGTTTGCGGAATATCATCATCACGAAGAAATAGAACTTCGATAGGAAAGTTAGAAGACTGTACCAACAAGGTACGTTTAGTAGTGCTTAACTTGATATCTGACTCTTCTAAAAGTGCCATTGTCTCTTCGAAGAGACGTCCTTTGGCTTGTACTGCGATTCTTAACATGACTTTATTTAATTATTAATTACAAATACAATCTGCGTTGAAAAAACAAAAAAGGCTTACCGTATTCGGTAAGCCTTCGTTATCGTTTATATAGTTATACACAATATCATCCACGCCCACCGATTATTCGTTAGGAAAATGATGATGATGATGTGTAGCTGTATATTTCATATTTCTTTTATTAACTGCGACAAAAGTAAAGCATTTGTTTGATACTACCAAACATTTATCACAAAAACTTGAGTTTTTATTTCAAATTAATGGTAATATCTCTTCCGATTCTACATCGCATTTCGAAAAATGCATTTCATCTTTCGACTTTTCTTTCGAGAAAGTAAAGTAAGTACAAACCGATTCTGTACATACTTCTCCATCCTTATTATATAACTTTGCTTCAACAATAACGATGTTACGCTTTACCTCTTTAATAGACGCACGCAGTACTATATGAGAATCTTTGGTATCAATCGATTTCCGGTAACGAGTTTCCATCTTCGACGTCACCCCCGTGGTTTGTAGTTTACGAAGTATAACCCAGGCACAGATTTCATCCATCAAAACAGCTTGAATACCGCCATGCAAGGTATCAATCCAGCCTTGATATTCGGGACGTGGTTTCCAAATGCTTACTACTTCGTCACCATCTTCGTAAAATTCCATTTTTAATCCGGCTTCATTATTGGAAGCACAACCAAAGCAGTTGTACCCTTCCAAACCTTTCCAGGGGTTTATTATCTTCTTCATAGTTCTCTCTTTTAGTTAGTTTTACTTCCCAAATATAAGCAATTTATGGAAAAGAGAAGCCTTTTTCGTCGATTTACTTTCTTATGCAACGAATGGCAAAGGCTTTTGTATCAACACCTGCATTAGATTCTTCAATGATATCCGTATCACTTTTCAGATAGAAAACCTTGGCGTCGATAGCAGCATTTGCATTATCCAGTGTCCAATATGCCAGATGTTTTTTCTCATAATCAGTTTGAAAAGCCCCCACATACATTCCTACAGGTATTCCATTAAAACCGGATAAATTAGTTGCAGGCTGTACCTGTTCTCCCGCTTTCAAAGGTAACCAAGTACCTGATTTCAGCAAAGAAGCCTCTCCATTCAGATAGTCTTTTAAAATATTCCAGTCTTTCCAATCCGGTATACTCCAATGAATAGGTAGAATTTTATTAGAAAGTACTACATTAGCTGTATAAAAATAGTGTTCCGTAGCAGATTGCAGATATCCGACAACATTCGCTGTCACTGCATCCAGTCTGGGCAGTGCTTCACCGTCGACATACAAAGATACCTCCAGATTATCCCGCATCCAATATTGAGTTCCGATCTTCACTAACGGATAATTATGAATGATTCCTCCACGTACATCACGAACGATATCTTCCAATGCCAAAACTGGTAGTATGTCATCTGCCATTGTAACGGATAAAGAAACGGTTCCGTCTGCCATCACATATACATTATTACGAATCGGAAAAGTTCCGTCAACATAGGCCAATGAGTGATCTTCCATATTCCATGATACGCTTCCTCCATTCACTTTTCCGGATTTCCCTAGTAACTGTGCCACAACACCTTGAGATAAGTCCACACTACCATCTTTTTTCATCGGATAGGCAACGATTGCCTGCGAAGAAAATTCCGAAGTAACAAGATACTCCTTACATATTTCGGCTACTTGCTTTCCCGAATGTAACACTTTATACACATTCGACTTTTCAAAAGTCAACTTCGAAATATCTATGTATTTATGAAGCGTGACCGATTCTGTATGATCTATTTCGGTTCCGTCCCAATCTCCGATTTCCCCATTCACTTTGCTCATTAATACATCTTCGGCTGATACAAACTTTATTTCCAATTCGCGCTGCTTTCCACTTTTTAATTGTAAAGTAGATGGTAATAGACTTGTATATAGCTTTCCGGCAGCTTCCAACGTTATGTATTGGTATCCCGGAGTCGCCTCCTGCGGTATCAGAATAAATTCTTTTCCTATCAGTCGACCATCTTTTATCTCCCATTCTCCTGCAGGAATAATATCTTTCTCTTCGGAATAACCAGAGAAAGTCTTTTTCTGAAAATCATAACTTGTTTTAGTATAAAAGCCACTCACCGAAAGCGTAGGCTTAACGGATAACATATCTTCCAGATTCTCCTCCTCTCCAGGAATAAGAACAATTTTCAAACGAAAAAACTGATGATTATAGGTCAGAGCGACCGCCTCCTTACTGGCTAATACCTCTTCTTTAGAAGCAATCAGGAAATCAGAATGTGAATAATCGTCAGGAATATTTTGAGTCGTTGAAACCGCTACCTGCATGGTACTCTCCCCTATCCCCACTCCACTCTTTTGATAAGGATAATAACTGATTAAATTCAATGTAACTCCATCATCCGGATAGTATACCGACTCGTTAGATTCAAACTCACCATTGGATGAACGTATGAAATGAAGATTATCTACATAACGTTCTTCTTGCATTGTAGTGGTTCCGGCAAGAGCAAACAGACCGACTTCATCCCCTTCGGCAAAGTTATTATTTGCCATACGGGTACCAACCGACTCACGAATATCGGCAATAAATTTCAATGGAATATCTCCATTATTAACACTATCCTCCTCTTCCTCCGAAATATGGTTCACACAAGCACTAAGCAAGATAGAACAAAAAACAAGTAAACCCACGCCCCTTTGTAGGTTATAAAATAGCTTCATCACATTTATTTTTTTAATTTCCCAATAGAAACTTTTGATTGAACAGAAAGAATGACATAAGAGGAAGTATTCGCTTTCGGTTATGGGATACTGAACAACACGTCTGTTGTACTGTGGAATCATCAATTTCAAGATATCATTTTGATGTCTTGAAAGCAAAAGTATATAATTATATTAAGTCGAAGTATAGTTTCTATAGGAAAATTTTACATTTTAAGTTAAAACACAAATAACCAATGAGTTATAAACAAGTAGTCAGAAACCAAGTATTAAACTCTCACATTATTATATTAAGAGCCTACTAATTTCAGAAAGAATACCCCACTTCTATTCCGGCAATGTGTCTGCCTTGTGAAGATGCATATTGATAACAATAGAATGCATCCAAGGACCAACGTTTGGCTAAAGCTATTTCCACTCCGGGACGATAGCGCATACGACTGGCCCTCCAAAAAGAAGCATCATCCAGACTCTGATAGATTTCAACAGAGAAATAGGGAGAAACAATTCCTTTTGTAGGAGCATAGGATAATTTCAAGCGGGAACGCAAACGAGTTTCAGAGTTGCCACGATCAAAAGTCTGCTGAAATCTTTCCCTTACAACTACTTTTAACCATTGATAACGAAAACTGGCAGTAGCAGTTATATGATAGCGATGCCTGAATTTCCAGTCCGAGTCACCCAAATTCCGAAGATGGGTTTCATAGCCAACACCCAAATTCAAAAACGAATAGGGCTGGTAACTTCCACCAACAATAAGTCCCCAACGATCCAATTTACTCACATCATCTTTCATGCGCAATTCCAAATCACCTGAAACTGAAAACCGGGAATCTATCTTATGATTTACCTTGAATTTAGTCCATGTATTGAAATCGTCACTTTGTGCCCATGCAGAAAATGATATTCCAAACAACAGCACAAATAATAGCCAAGTCTTAGTATTTAATATTATTCTACTCATTGATTTTCGGGTTAAAGTTACAAAGATAACAAATTATCTCCGGCAAAAGAAAGGCACAATACTGAATTTATTCTGAAAAGATTATGTTCGTCTTCTGCCTAAATTCTCATTTGCATATTGTATCTTTGCCTAAGAAACTCTAAAATCATCGGATATGGACAACTTGATGCGTAAACTTCCTATTGGAATACAGACATTCGAAGGGATACGGAAGGATAATTATCTTTATGTGGATAAAACAGCACTTGTATGGCGTATGGCTAACCTAGGAAAGCCATATTTTCTAAGCAGGCCGCGTCGCTTTGGTAAAAGCTTATTAATTTCTACATTCGATGCTTATTTTCAAGGAAAAAAAGAGCTATTCGATGGTTTGGCTATTGAACAACTGGAGACGAAATGGGAACAACATCCTGTTTTACATCTTGATCTGAATGCCAAAAAATATGAAACGGCAGCAGATTTAATTGCAATGCTAAACCAATATTTAGAAAAATGGGAAGCTATTTACGGCAATGAGAAAAAAGACCGTAGCCCTGAGGAGCGCTTTAGTTATGTAATCGAACAAGCTTCCTTGAAAACAGGAAAAGGTGTCGTCGTATTGGTGGACGAATACGACAAACCGCTTTTGCAGGCTATTACCCGTCCGAAATTATTCGAAGACTATCGTCAGACATTAAAAGCCTTTTATGGAGTACTAAAAAGCGCCGACGCATATCTCCGTTTTGTTTTCCTGACCGGAGTTACGAAGTTCTCACAAGTCAGCGTATTCAGCGATTTGAATCAGTTGAATGATATTAGTCTTGACTATTCTTACGCCACACTTTGCGGCATCACCCGTGAAGAACTAAAGAGTACTTTCGAACCCGAAATTGAAGCTTTCGGGCACAAAAATCATCAGACTCCAGAAGAGGTAGTCACAGCAATGGAACGCAACTATGACGGCTATCATTTTCATCCGGATGGTGCAGGAGTATTCAATCCGTTCAGTGTGTTGAATGCTTTCAGCAAACTGGAGTTGGGTAGCTATTGGTTCCAGACTGGCACACCGACATTTTTGGTTGAACTACTGCAAAAAAGTGAGTATGATCTCCGTACTTTATTAAATGGCATAGAAGCACCTGCATCTTCTTTTGCAGAATACAGAATGGATGCTAATAATCCCGTACCGCTGATTTATCAAAGTGGATATTTGACTATTAAGGATTACGACAGACGGTTTAATAATTATTTACTTAACTTTCCTAACGATGAGGTACGTTACGGATTCATTAACTTTCTTGTGCCATTCTACACACCGATGAAGAACAATGATCAGGGGTTTTATATTGGAAAATTCATTGATGAATTGGAGAAAGGTGATTACGAATCTTTCCTCACCCGTCTGGAAGCTTTCTTTGCCGATATTCCGTATGAATTGAATGACCAGACTGAACGCCACTATCAGGTTATCTTCTATCTCGTATTCAAACTGATGGGACAATTCACGGAAGCGGAAGTGCGCAGCACCCGTGGACGTGCCGATGCTATGGTTAAAACGCCGAAATATGTCTATGTGTTTGAGTTCAAATTAAATGGAACAGCAGAAGAAGCGATGAAGCAAATTGACGAGAAAGGATATCTGATTCCTTATCAGAAAGACCATCGGGAAATAATAAAAATCGGAGTGGAATTTAGTGCGAAAACTCGCAATATCAATCGTTGGCTGGTAGAGACGAGGTAAATATGATAAAACATTTCGGGAAGAATCGTAGCTACGAACTTCCCGAAATAAAAACCGATACCATTGAAAATAAACACTTGTTATCCTCTTTTGGAAACAAGTGTTTTTCAATCTAACCTAATATACCTGAAACTAATCTGACTCTTTTGATTTTGCATTCCAAACCAATAATGCAAAGAATACCGACAGCAGAGCCGCTCCTATCCAGAACCAATTGATATAAGTGAAATCATAAACATCGACTCCATTCTGAACCGTCTTCTGCCCCTCTATCAGAACACCACTCATTACATCCTGTAATCCAGCCCCAATATAACTGGCAATGCCGACTACCCCCAATGCTGCTCCCGACGCATTACGGGGAGCAATATCGACTGCCATCAGGCCACCCAGAAAACAAATGAGAACTCCGATACCCAAACCGAAAAGAACCATGGCCAACACATCTATCCAGAAGTGTACGCCGGGAACCAACAAGAACAGGCTAAGTGCAAGAACATTCATCAATCCGAAAATCAGGGCGGGAACATTTCGACGACCGCCAAATAACTTGTCAGAAATAACACCCGAAAATATGGTACCTACGATACCACAGACCGGACAGATGGAAATAATGAAGCTGGCATCCAGTGTGGAATATCCCTTTTGTGCTTCCAGATAAAAAACACCCCAGCTATTGATAGCATAGCGACTGATATACATAAAAGCACTCGAAAGAGCCAGTATCCAGATGGCAGGCATCATCAATACCTGGCGTTGGGATTTATTAAAGTCTGTCGTTTCCGCTATACTCATCTCCTCTTTCTGTTTGGGAGCATTCACAGGAGGAAAGCCCTGACTCTCGGGAGTGTCATGGAAGAACTTCCACACAATTAAAGCACCAAGCAAACCAACAATACCGGCACCAAAGAAACCGTATCTCCACCCCAATACACTAACGATAGATGCAACAATTAGGAAGGTCAACGCTTCACCGATATTGTGGCTGGCAGACCAAAATCCGTAATAGGAACCCCGTTCTTTGTCCGTAAACCAACGGGAAAGTCCCACTACACAAGAAGCAGCACCCATAGACTGAAACCAGCCACTAATCCCCCAAAGGAGAGCAAACAGAATAAAAGAATGGGTAAAACCCAGGCACAGGTTCACTAAAGCTGTTACCAGTAAACCGGTAGTCATAAAGCGGTTGATATTGCTACGGTCAGCCAGAAAACCATTCGTAAATTTTCCAAGGGCGTAAGTAAAGAACAATACCGAACCGATAATTCCCAGTTCCGTTTCGGAGAAAATTCCTTCATCTACGATGGGCTTCTTCACGACATTCAGGCTAAGACGACAAACATAGTACATGCCGTAACCGAAAGTGGCTGAAAGGAAAGTAGACCATTTCAGGTATTTCAGACGACGGGCATCGGAATGAAGATGTTGTGAGCCGGATGAAGACAAAGCTTCCCCGTTACAAGGTCTCGGTGAAGAGACCTTGTAAAAGTTTATAAGTTGTTTCAACATGAAAAAGTCTATTTAGTCGTGAAGTTTCTTTTTGCGCAGATACTCCAATAAGAGGGCAGGACGGTCAGTTTGAATTAATTTGGCTCCCTGATTAATGATCCATCCCCAGCTTTCATCCGGTTGATGAAGTTCTACTGCACGGTCGTCATCATGACCACCGCATAATTCGGGCCAAAGAGAGTTTATAAACAACTTAGAACCTGTATCACGCACTTTTTTTATCAGGTTAAGCACCTCCGGACTATCATTATCAAACACTAACTCATAAGCAGCAGGCTTCATGTGAGTCTGGTAACTGTCAATAATAGCTTCGGCTCCTTTTTTATGCAACTGTACAATAGGCATAAAAATCACTTTATCCAATACAGCACCGTTTTCGGCTTTCACTTGTTCATAAGGAAGACCGGCTTTGATAACACACTGGTCAACCGTTCCCGTCTTTTCGAGTACAATATAAGCTTCCTGAAAATAATCATACCCCTTATCAATATTTACCATAATCTTACCTTTACAAAGCAACATCACTTCTTCCAATGTAGGAATCTGATGTCGTGTCTTACAAGCTACTCCATTTTTAAGACGCATTGCTTTCAATTCGGCCAATGTATAATCTTCCACCAGTCCTTTTCCGGACATGGTACGATTGATTGTTTTATCATGCATCACTACTAAATGTCCGTCTTTGGTTCGTTTCAAATCGATCTCCACCATATCGACACCCATATCAATGCAATTCTGTATACCTTGCAATGAGTTTTCCGGGGCATTACGCCAGTCAGCCCGGTGGGATACAACCAATATTTTATCTGGATGATTTCCCAGCAGATTTTCTCTGATTTCAGCTATTCTATTTTGGGCAACAGCCAGTTGCACCAAACACAGAAGAAGTATGAAGTTACATATCCGTTTCATAAGTTCAAGCATTAAGAATTTTAATTCAGTTTATTGTTTTTCCAGACTAGTTTTTCTCCCCACATTGGTACATAAGTCTGTTCACAGTTAATCTTCGAAGCCCGTTCGAGTGCCATATCCAATGACCATCTTGATTCATCAACACCTGCATGAGCCAGTTCCAAGATATGTGATAACAAGACATAATCAGGTTCCACCTGTCCCGCACCTGAACCCAGAATATTATTTTCGGTCAGAGCATTGGGAGCATAACGCGGTATCAAAACATTCACATGAGAAGCCAGATTCGTATATTGTTCCGGTTTATAATTAGAGTCTCCTACATGCATAAAAACGAAATTACCGGTATCTTCCCCACAATCGATCGAAAACACAGTCACAAAATTAGATAACCCGGCATTGTTATGGTCAGTGATACAGGTTTTAATCTTGAATTTTCCAATTTCATAATCTTTATCCCCCTTTGCAGTATAAGGATATGTCGTATCTTTCAAATAGTTGGATAACACCGGTTTACCTAAATCAAACATAGCCTGGATAAGATCATTATTATAATGATCGGAGTGCTTGTGTGTAACACAGAGAAAATCAATATAAGGTGCCAGCTCTTTCGCCCAACGATGAGAAATGTCAATAGCAAAACATCCTGACGGAGTTTTTACCACATACCCCATATTATAGAGTAACCAGATCACTGCCGTACCATTTTCTACTTTTGAGTTTTTAATTCCATCCATCACACGATCAAATGCACTCCGATAAAAATAGATAATCGGATCACACTTTTCCATACTCGTACTTGCCTGATCGAAGCCATTCAGATAACTGATGAAATAATCATCTTTACACTTATCCGCATATCCCTGGATCTTGGTCAAAGTAGTGGTACGTCCGGTATTAACAATCAAAGGAGAAGAACTCCACAACTGTTGTGCAGTGGCATCTACTTCCTCTGCCAATTGCGTAAGAATTCCTTCATGACCTGTTTCGGTACTGTTGTTGTCATCATCATCACAAGCAACAAAACCTATTGCCAAAAGACAAAACAGTAAATATTGTATTTTTCTTATTATATCCATCTTATTTCTGATTTTTATAGTCATTAATTATTTTATTGAAAGTCTCAACCACCCGTTCCGGTGTCGGACGCGTATTGTCGTTTTCATGGTCTTTGGTAGCTTCATACATGAAAACCCCTTCATAGCCGATTCCTTCGAGTGCATGCATTAACTTTCCCCATTGAATGTCACCTTGTGTAGGAAGCCAGTGACACTCGTTGACAAAGTCAAAGTCCGAGGCATGTATAGTACCTATACGTTCACCAACAGTTTCTACAAAATGCTCTGTCGTCCCTTTAGTATAATGATTGGTATCAAAACAAACCTTCACACCCGGAATATCTTTGATTATCTCCAAAAGCTCTTCAGGAGTATTACCCAGACAAGTTCTCGGCAGATTTTCGATGCACAACTGTGCTCCTATTTGATCCGCATATTTTTTCAGATAAGCGATAGACCTGGAAGCGTTAGTTATTCTTTGTGCCCGAATACTGTCAGCAATAGGCTCGGAACTAGGATGCAATACCAAACATTTCGGCTGAAACTGAGCACACTGTCCAATCATCTCCGCCATAAAATCTACATTTTCTTTCCTTTTCTTTTCATCCAGCACCGATATGTCCAACGTGCGTGAGAAAGGAAGATGTATAGACCAGACCTTGATACCGGCACTATCAATTTTTGCTTTCATATCCCGGATACGAGGAACAACTTCATCTGCCGGAACTCCTCTATAACACTGGTTAAATGCTACTTCCACATACTCTACCCCCACAGACCGGGCTTGAGAAAAGTCTGTGGAAGCAGGTACTTTCCACAAAGCTGTAGTCGTACCTACTTTATATTTCTGTGCATATAAACCCATTGTCATCGCCATAAATAAGATAAAAACAGGAACTCTCATTATCGCTTACTTTTGACGGTTTGTACCTTGAATATCACCACCACGAATACTCCAGGAGTCTGTTGCTAATGTCTTATTGACAGCAAAAGCCTTTATCGAACCGATATTATTAGATCCGATCGTTCCGCAATAAAGCCGTCTGTCGGGGCCAATGCTAACAGCTGCCATGACTTGTTGTCCCACAGTCTCTTCAAAAACAATGTTTCCATTAGTGATGTCAAGTCCCAGCACTTTGTTATTCGATTGGGTACCTATATAAAGAATACCATCCGTACTCAAAGCACCTCCACTGTAGTTCAAATTGTTACCCACATTTTTCTCCCAGATTTTAGATCCGCTGGCATTTACTGCATGAACAGTCTGCGATCCTTTTTCAGTAAAATAGACATTGCCATTTTTATCAGCAATCGGGAAATAAGCATCTCCTTTTGTAGTCGGATACGTCCATTTCTTCGTTCCGTTTGTCATATCAACAGCAACGAGTCCTCCGTTTTTCAAAGTCGCATAAAGTACCTGATCCTTCAAAGCAAACGTAGCCTGTTCTGTCACATTCACTTCTTCCAATTTCCAATTCTGCTCTTTATTCGATTTAAAAGAATAAATGGCTGCACTTGTACCTGCATAAACATTTCCGGCTTTATCAATAGCCACAGCACTACCGGTTGCTCCGTCAAGCGATTGTTGCCATTTAATAGCACCACTGGATGCATCCAGCGCATACAACGTACTCTTATTGGTGAGACAGTAAAGAACACCATCGGCCGACAATGCAGGGAAAGCTCCTATCGCAGCATCCAATTTTACTGCCCACTTTTGAGTTCCGTTCGGATTAATAGCATATACATTATTAATAGTGGCATTTCTTACACACTGATAGATTGTACCATCAGGAGCCACCAACGCACCTCCGCCATAAGTTATCTGACTGATAGCAAACACCCACTTGAATTCACCGCTCACTACGTCAATAGCAAATAAATGACCCGCAGGAGTAGATGTCGGAATATATATTGTTTTTCCATCCGGAGAGAACACCGGATTGGAGGTCTTTACATATCCGGTAAGTCCACCGAAGTTCAAATCGACAGAATTCCATTTATAATTGCCGACCGTGACAGTCAGACTGCCCGACTCGGTGGTATTATTTACATAAGTCACCGTTACGGCCACTGTATAAGTACCGGTAGTAGCAAAAGCATGCACCGGATTGTTTTCTCCCGATGTCGTACCATCACCAAAATCCCAACTTACCGATTTCACTTCACCAGCCATGAAATACATATCGTTATAAGCAAAGGTAGAAGGCTCCCACACAACCAGTTCCGTACTAGCAAGAATAGGATAGATCAATCCGGGAGTAGCAGAAGTTTCCACCGCAATAGAATTGCCTGTAGGATAAACACAGACTACATTGAATGTATATTCCTGATCGTTAGTCAAACCATCAACGATGTATTCTTCCAATGAAGTATCATCCAGATTGATAATCTGATTACCGGGATTCACGGTAACCTGATAGCGAGTGAAACGTTCACTCGCAGGTTTCGTCCATCTCAAACGCACTCTTTCATTGCCGGCTGCTGCCGTCAGATCAGAAATCGGATATCTTGCATTCTTCGGTGTACAGGCAGCAGTAGTTTTACTGGCCAATCCTCCCGCATAACGAGGTTGCACAGAAAAAGTGTAAGCAACATCGTTCACCAGATTATTGATAGTGGCAGTCATTGTTTTTGCATCCACAGTCATCTCGCCTCCTTCCGCTTCTGATGATCCGGAAGTCCAAAGAATCAAATATTCATTCGGACGGGCATTCTCGTATGCTTCCCAGGAAAGAGTCACATTCATATCTCCGGCTGTTGCCGTTAGTGACTTCAGTTCATATAAATCGAAACTTGCCTTTGGCAGATCTTCTTCACAAGCAGTAAAGACTACCGTGAAAATAAACAACAAGCTATATAGTATTTTTTTCATCGTTTGATTTCTTTTAGTTTAATCCTATTAATATCCCGTATTCTGCCACAACAATTCTGTGTTGTTTATTCTTTCCAACTCCGTTTTTGGAATAGGATACAGGAATTGATAGTCCTGAATAATATGTCCTTCTGCTTTCATAGCCTCCTTAGCACCTCCCATACGTACCAAATCGAACCAACGCTGTCCCTCATAAGGAAACTCCTGTTGACGTTCCAACATAATCGCTTTACGGAAGCTATCCTGATCGGGAAGCTCTGTTATCTGAAGCGGAGACAATCCGGCACGAGTATGCACAGCATTCAAAGCAACCATAGCTTCTGAATTCTGCAAATTACTATAACTGATTTCATTCAAAGCTTCGGCGTACATCAACAACACATCGGCATAACGGAGAATAATCTGGTCATTACCGACTGTATTATAGGTCGCACTTTTGACATCTTTAAATTTATTCATCACGCATACTTTATCTTCCACCTTTACATAGGTAATCAGATTCTTGCGCTTATCCCCATCTTTGTAACACTCTTTCAGAGACTTTGTCTGATTGGTATCATCAGTCAGATTAATAATAGAGAACCAATATCCATGTCCTTCTCCTTCGACATCTTTATTAAAGCGAACAGCAAAAATAATCTCATCGTTCATTTTATTGTTCACGTCAAACACCTGTTCGGGAGTAGTCATTAAAGAATATCGACCCACTAGTTGAGATAGCACATTGCGAGCCTCCGTCCATTTATGGAAAGTCAGGTAAATCTTGCCGAGCAATGCCATTGCAGCACCGGAAGTCACTCGTCCTATATCGGCACTTGTATAAGAAGACGGCAACATATTTTCATTAATAACCTGATTCAAATCACCAACAAGAAAATCATAAACCTGTTGATCGGAACTGCGCCCGATTTTAAGAGCTTCAGCCACCGTCACCACTTTATTAGTCATCGGTATCCCTCCCCATAAACGATACATATTAAAATAAGTAAGGGCACGGATAAAAAGAGCTTCGCCTTTATATTGTTTTTTCAGAGTTGCGTCGAAGTTGGCCTCATCAATTCTATCTAATACAAGATTGCAACGATAGACTCCATTATTAAAGTTCGCCCAGGCATCTTCCAAAATTCCGTTAGAGGCTTTATCTGCAAACTGATCGATATCATAACGGTCTTGTGTTCCGGCAGTGGGCGCACTCAATGTCAAATTATCACTCCGATATTCGCAACACTCTGTAAAATAGGAAACTTGTGTCTGCAATTTGGAGTAACATCCTATCACGGCTACATTAAAATCTTCCGCTGTCTTATATACCTTGTCGGTAGGCACACTGCTACTCGGTTCCAAATCGAAGAAACTATCTGTACAAGCAACTGATAACAAAGCAGTTGACAGGAATAGTATTAGTTTATATTTTTTCATATAACGTGTATTTAAAAGGATGATTAAAGTGTTATGTTCAGCCCAAACAAGAATGTTTTAGCCAATGGATAAGTTCCATAATCCTCACCCGGTGAAAGAGAATTACTCGGACGTGCATTTACTTCCGGATTATATCCGCTATAATTAGTCGAAGTCCATAAGTTTTGTCCGGAAACGTAAACTCTTAATTTTTCCACGAAAAAGCGTTGGGTCAGGTTCTTCGGCAAGGTATATCCTAGTGTCACATTCTGCAATCGCAGATAAGAACCATCTTCCAGATGCCAGGTTGAAGTACGACCATTATACCCCTTTGACTTACGGTTGGCACGGTTCACCTGACCGTTTCCCGGATCTTCCGGACTTTTCCAACGATTCAAGGCTATAGTGGTGCCATTGGTATTACCTTCCAGATTATCAATGTAACGACGATTCAGATTCAGAATCTCATTACCATATACTCCTTGAAAATTAAAATCAAGGTCAAATCCCTTAAACCAGACTTTACCACCAAACCCATAGGTAAAATCGGGCATATAGTTACCTACGATCGTACGATCTTTATCCAAGTCCATCACTCCATCCCCGTCTACATCCACAAAGCGGAAATCTCCCGGCTGGGTATTGCTGAAATGAGGATACTTTTTTAATTCTTCTTCATTGGAGAAAATTCCATCCTGCACCAACAGATAATAACATCCGATAGGTTCACCGACTTTCGTTATGTAATAAGCATGATCTACGCTACCGGTAGATATGATAGGAGCATTACCCGGACCGAGTGCCTTCACTTCGTTCGTATTAGTAGCATAATTAGCATTGAACGAATAACCGAAATCTTTAGTTATATTCTTCTGTGAGGTCAAGGCAACTTCCCATCCCCTATTATTCACTTTACCGATATTCATCAATGCAGTGCTATATCCGGTCAGGTGGGGAACTGGTACATTCAACAACATATTAGAGGTATTGGTATTATAATAATCCACAGTCAGTCCCAGTAATCCTTTGAACATCTGCAAATCAACACCCACATTCACCATCGCATTCTTTTCCCAACTCAAATCTTCATTCTTTATGGTACTTGGCTTATAACCATTCACCAATTGTCCGTTACCTGTGCCAAGCACATAATTATCCAAAGCCATCAGAGACAAATGGTCATAATTGCCAATCTGGAAGTTACCGGTCACTCCATAACTCGCTCTTAACTTCAAATCATCAACAAACGACAGACTTTTAGCCTTCATAAAGAAGTCTTCTCCGCTTATTCTCCACGCCAAAGAAGCCGAAGGAAAATATCCCCACCGGTTATTCTTGCCAAAACGGGAAGAACCGTCTGCACGAATAGCTGCCGAAGCCATATATTTACCTTTATAGCTATACTGCATACGCGCCAGATAAGAAGCAATCGTCCATTGGGTTTTATCAGATGCACCTTTCGTCACCGTACCTCCGGAAATTGTTTGTATATAGTCGTTCGGGAAATCGGTCGCCGTCACATTATCTCCTTTATATGTCTCTTTTTGAGCCGACTGTACTAAGACCACACTGATAGAATGAGCATCCTTAATCGTTGTGTTATAATTGATTTTATTCTCCACCAACCAATTGAAATAAAAACCTGATGAACTATAGGCTGTCGGATTTGACTTTACATCATAATACTTCTGTCCCAATAAAGGAAGTTCCGAAGAACGATATTGGTCATTATGCGAACCATAATAATCGCCACCAAAAGAAATGTTATAAGTAAGCCCCTTATACAACTCCAATTCAGCAAAAACTTTTCCGACAATCGCCATACGGTCTACGACATCCGATTGTAAGTTTGCCATGGCTACCGGGTTCAATACGGCATTATGCTGATAGTCATTTCCAATTCTCCAATAGCCATTTCCCTGATAATTATAGCTGCCATCCGCATTATACACCGGCCATACCGGAGGCATCATCAATGCCGATTGCACAATACCATTAGATCCGGAAGCATCTACCCGATTGGAAGTAGAATAGGAAGGAGAGAAATTCAAACCGAATTTCAGTCTTTTATATTTCCCGTCCAAATTCATACGCATACTATATTTCTTAAAGTCGGAATTAATTATAATACCCTCTTTATCATAATAGTTGGCTGAAATGAAATAGCCGACTGTTTTTCCTCTGCCGGAAATAGAAACATTGTGGCTGGTAGTAGCAGCAGTACGAAAAATAGCATCTTGCCAATCCGTATCCGTCAACCCCTTATCACCATTCAGATAGGGAAAGAGTTCGGTAGGAATACGTTCCCATGAATTCGGGCGCATTCCATTCGGGTCATCCGGTGAACCTCCGGGATTAGCATCCAGATAAGCGTTGTCATGACCATCCTTTGCAAATTCGGCAAACTGATATGCATTCATCATTGAAAGTTTCTTCGAAACACTCTGGATACCATAATATCCATCATACTGCACTTTCATCTTTTCCGACTGTCCCTGCTTGGTCGTGATAATAATTACACCGTTGGAACCGCGACTACCATAAATAGCTGCCGACGAAGCATCTTTCAAAACTTCCACAGATTCGACATCATTATTATTCAGATTGGCAAATCCACGTTCCACCGGCACGCCATCGATAATATAAAGAGGATCACTACCGGCATTAACCGTACTGATACCACGAACACGGATACTTACACTTCCCTCCGGATCACCACTTGGCTGTGTAACCTGTACCCCCGGCATCTTACCTGCCAACGCCTGACGAAAGTCTGAAGCAGAAACATCTGCAATTTGTTCAGCTTTCACGGAAGAAATAGAAGTAGAGACGTCTCTTTTTTTCTGAACTCCATATCCCACCACTACTACCTCATCAATCATCTTACTATCTTCTACCAACGTGATTTTCGCCGTATTTTTATCCTTTGCAGAGATATTTACCGTTTTATATCCAATATAAGAAATAGTCAATGTTGCAGACTCCGGTACATTCATGATTGAATAACGTCCGTCGATATCGGTAATCGTACCACTGCCTTCTCCCTTAATCTGCACACTGGCACCAATCACCGGTTCTCCTTTATCATCTGCAACTATTCCCTGGATAGTGCGTGCACGTTGAGCAGTTTCTTCTTTCTTAAGCGGCTGTTTGCTGACAGCAATTGTATGATCGGTCCTATTGAAATAAAGCTTGGCCTGGGAAGTAATTTCTCCCAGAATCTGTTTTAATGAAGCATTTTTAATGTCGAAAGAAACTCTCGGAGCCTTGTTCACCGTCTCCTGATCATAGAGAAACTTAAAATTAGTCTGTTTGCTGATTTTATTGAAAACACTCTCTACCGGCTCGTTTTGCACACGAAGCGTAATATCATGCTCTTTCAATGTCTGCGCAGCAGCCGGAGCTATTAAAATGAAGGTGAATAGTAAAAAAGCTAAAAACGAACAGCTATTTTTACTTATCCCTTTACAAATAAGAAGATTATTCATAAATTTGTGCGTTTTAGTAATTGACTAAAGTTATTAAAAACAAGCAATGCGCGATACGTTATTCATTTGGGTCGAAGCTTATGAATATCCGTCCGGATTGCGGATAGAGGCATTCCTTTGGAGTGCTTCTATCATTTTGGAGAGGTTCATGAAGGAGCTGTTTTCATCTATTATTTTTTAAAAGGTTGAACATTATCTATTATTC
>PPYF01130784.1_pt1 | contig 21932 bp, 18 predicted proteins | sample 1559871 | NCBI WGS metagenome assembly PPYF01 (sample SAMN08240021, study PRJNA423297) | Human gut metagenome, whole genome shotgun sequencing project.
CATTGTCGGCCTAATCCGCGGTCTTTCATGCAGCAGGGGCTCTCAATGTTTTTATGTCCTGCTCATATCGTCTCTGCCGGCAGCTTGGAACAGTCCTTAAAGCCCGCATCAATCAACTGCGGAAAGCGCATCCCAGAATGAGCGTCCAACATGGGACATGGTTTCCCTTGAGGGCCTCAACCGGAAAATGCATCCCGGAATGTTGCCGGAAAGTGGAACGTAGTTTCCCAAACAGGCCGTGCGCGGAAAGTGCATCTCGCTATCGAACTTCAAAGCGGGATGCATTTTCCGTGCCAGCAGTTCCGGGCAGCCAGAGACCACTCATTTAAGTCTGTCCCCAACGACTACCCAATGACTAGTAGTAGGCCCACATGGCTTCGACTTCGTTGAGGACCTCTACGACGCCCCAGCGGCGGGCGCTGCGGCTGGCCGAGTTGGGGTCGTAGACGCCAATCTGGTCGGCATCGTCGATGCCGTAGAGCACGATGTAGTGGCCTACGTTGGTAAACGTACCGGGGCGCACTGCGGCGATGACGGGCGCACCCGAGCGAAGTGCTTGGGTAATCGATTCGCGATCGTTATAGAGCTGTGTTCCGTTGAGCCCCAGCTGCCACGCACCGCCTGTCATAAACGACCACTCGGTGGCACCAGTGGGGGCGTAGTTGCCGACTTCGGCCAGTGCGCATATATCGACCGGCGTCTTATCGGTGTGGCCGGTCTTAAAGATATAGACCATGGTGAGGCAGGTGGGACCGCAAGCGTTTTCGCGAATAGTGCCGCCGGCATAGGGCAGTTCCGACCATGCGGGGTCAATTTGGTAGATGTGGGGCATGGTGCCGGCCTGCCATTGCGAGCGTGGGGTCGAGAACGCAAAGGAGTAACCGGGCGCGACGGGAGCTTTAAGCAGCTTGTCCTCGGCAATGGGCTCAAGACCGGCTGATCCGTGGGAGATACAGGATCCCAAAAACACAAAGACGAGGCAGGCGGCGATGGAGCAAAGCGCAAGGCGTAGACGGCGGGCCGGAAGCGCGTGGCTTGTGGTGTGCGACGCGGGGTGAGGGACGGAATTGCCGCGATCGCGTTGAGGTCGCGAAAAGGTGCGCTTGACGTAGTAGTCGGTCTTACGGCGATCGTAGCGGCGTGGCTGCGATGTGTCGGTCTGGCGTTGACGTGTGCTCGTACTCACGCGGTCTGACTGCTGCACGGTACGGCTTTGCTGCCGCGAAGAAGCCCCGGGCTGCTCTTGGGGGCGCTGCGGGTTGTCGTTGTCGGAGGTGCTTCTGGGCGTTGGCGTGGTGCGGCCGGCAAGGCGCACGCTTTGTGGCCGTTGGTCGCCGTCATTGTATCCGTATGCCATTCGAATCACCTTGCCTCATGTGTAACTTGTCTATCCTACATAAAAAGATGCACGACACATGGGTATGTGCGCCAAAAGCCTGACAAATGGTATGAACGTTGCCGCGCCGCGCGCCAAGCGTCACGGCAACAGGTCTTCAAAAGCAGACAAGATGAAAGCGTCCAAGACGAATGACGTCTCCCGCCGTTCGTCCCAAAAACGGTGCCGCTCGTTTTGCAGTTCTGCCTTCGGTCGAGCTGCGAGCGGCGCTGCTGCGCCAAGGCCGTATCTTAAAGCCATGGAATAAAAGCGCGCGGCAAAACGGACCGCGCAAGGGGTGACGCCAAGGGCGTCAAAAAGGAAAGGAGGGGAACAATGGCGGATAAGAACGCAGAAGTTGCAGTCGAGGATAACGGCGGCATGAAGAAAACGCTCTCGCTCTGGAACTTCTTCACCATCGGCTTTGGTGCCATTATCGGTACCGGTTGGGTTCTGCAGGTCGGCGACTGGATGGTCGTGGGCGGCGGTCCCGTTCCCGCTATGATCGCATTCCTCTTGGGTGCAATCTTCCTCGTGCCCGTCGGAGCTGTTTTCGGTGAGCTCACGGCTGCTATCCCCATCTCGGGCGGCATCGTCGAGTATGTCGATCGTAGCTTTGGCCGTACACTGAGCTACATCACCGGATGGCTTTTGGCCCTGGGCAACGGCATCCTGTGCCCGTGGGAGGCCATCGCCATTTCGACCCTCGTGTCCGAGATGTTCGGCAGCCTACCCGGTCTTGAGTGGCTGCGCGCCGTCAAGCTCTACACCATCCTGGGGGCCGACGTCTACCTGTTCCCGACGCTGATCGCGCTCGGCTTTGCAGTCTACGTCATCTTCCTCAACTTCCGCGGCGCCAGCTCGGCCGCCAAGCTCCAGGCCTTCCTGACCAAGGCCCTGCTCTGCGGCATGCTGCTCGCCATGGGCGTCTCGCTGTTCACCGGCTCGCCGGACAACGCCATGCCCGTGTTCTCCCAGGTCACCGGCGCTGGCGGCGGCAAGGCCGCTACCGAGAGCACCAGCCTGTTTGCCGGCATCGTGTCGGTCCTGGTTCTGACCCCGTTCTTCTACGCCGGCTTCGACACCATTCCTCAGCAGGCTGAGGAGGCAGCCGAGGGCCTCAACTGGAACAAGTTCGGCAAGATCATCTCCCTGGCCCTGCTGGCCGCCGGCGGCTTCTACATGGTCTGCATCTACTCGTTCGGCACCATCCTCGACTGGCATGAGTTTGTTAAGAGCCCGGTTCCCGCGCTTGCCTGCCTCAAGGGTATCAACATGCTTCTGTACCTGGCCATGCTCGTCATCGCCACGCTTGGACCCATGGGCCCGATGAACTCCTTCTACGGCGCCACGAGCCGCATCATGCTCGCCATGGGCCGCAAGGGCCAACTGCCCGAGAAGTTCGCCGAGGTCGACCCCAAGTCCGGCGCTCCCAAGCTCGCCTGCGTCGTTCTGGGCGTCATCACCGTCATCGGTCCGTTCCTGGGCAAGAACATGCTCATCCCCCTGACCAACGTGTCGGCTCTCGCCTTCATCTTCTCCTGCGGTATGGTCGCCCTCGCCTGCCTGCGCATGCGCTTCACCGAGCCCGACCTGCCTCGTCCCTACGAGGTGCCCGGCGGCAAGTTTGGCATCGGTCTCGCTATCGCTGCCTGCGCCATCATCATCGGCCTGCTCGTGATTCCGTTCTCTCCCGCCTCCCTCAACATGGTGGAGTGGAGCATCGTGATCGGCTGGTTGGCTATTGGCCTGGCCCTCATGGCTTTCACCAATTCCCGCAAAAAGTAACGCCTAGCCGGGGCGGATCGGGTGCGCGGGCCCTCTCTCCCGCGCACCGAACCCGGCACCACTTGGGTAGCTTTGTGAGGCCTTAGCCCAACACGGCCTCGCCCACTATATGGATCCATAAGGAGGAACCATGTCCACTAAGTATGCAATCGTTGGCGGCAAGCTCATCGACGGTACCGGTGCCGAGCCGGTCGAGAACTCCCTCGTTCTCGTCGACGACAACGGCAAGATCGAGTACGCCGGCACTATGCAGGACCTTCCCGAGGGCGTTGAGGTTATCGATGCCGCCGGCAAGACCGTCCTTCCCGGCCTGATCGACACCCACCTGCACTTCTCGGGCAACCTGACCGACGATGACACCGATTGGGTCATGCAGCCGCTCCTCGAGAAGCAGGCCGTCGCCGTCAAGCAGGCCTACGACTGCCTCACCCACGGCCTCACCACCGTCTGCGAGATCGGCCGCTTTGGTATCCAGATCCGTGACTGCATCGACAAGGGCGTCTTTAAGGGCCCGCGCGTTCTGGCCACCGGCCTCGGTTTCTGCCGCGTTGCCGGCCACGGTGACTCCCACCACTGCAGCCAGGAGCTCAACAAGGAATCCCATCCCTGGGGTGACCAGGTCGACGGTCCTTGGGATCTGCGCAAGGCCGTCCGTCGTCGCCTGCGCGAGAACCCCGATGCCATCAAGATCTGGGCTACCGGTGGCGGCATCTGGCGCTGGGACTCCGGCCGCGACCAGCACTACTGCTCCGAGGAGATTCAGGCTGTGGTCGAAGAGGCCAAGATGGTCGGCATCCCCGTGTGGAGCCACTGCTACAACAACCACGCCGCTGCCTACGATTCCGTCCGCTTTGGCTGCGAGCAGCTGATCCACGGCTTCGATATCGATGAGCGCACCATGGACCTCATGGCCGAGCAGGGCACCTTCTTCACCCCGACGATCGCCTTCCTGCCCACCTGGTACGCCACCTATCCGCCCGTCTACGTTCCCGAGCTGCACGACAAGTACGAGGGCACCCTGGTCGAGAAGGAGCTGCAGCGCAACTACGACTGCCTGCGCGAAGCCAAGAAGCGCGGCGTCGTCATGACGATCGGCTCCGACTCCTTCTCCTTCGTCACCCCGTACGGCACTTGCTCCATCGAGGAGATGTACGAGTTCGTCGACAAGATCGGCTTCGCTCCGGTCGAGACCATCACCTGCGCCACCCTCAACGGTGCCAAGATGTGTCACATCGAGGACGAGACCGGTTCCATCGAGGCCGGCAAGTGCGCCGACCTGCTGGTCGTCAACGGTGACGTCGCCGCCGACATCCACGTGCTCAACACCGACAACATGGACGTCATCATGAAGGACGGCTGGATTGTCGAGGGCGGCACCTTCGGCGAGGCAAACAAGTACAGCGCCTAAGCTACCGTTCATCGATGGCTTGATGTAAAACACAGTATTTGATTGCATAATGCAATGGAGAGGGTCGCTTGCGGCCCTCTCGTTCCGGCCGTTGTCGTCATTGCCGGCTTGGTCATGCTGTGCTTCTTCTTCTCGTACGTCTTTGTCGTTCCCGACGACCTCACATCGAGCGCAACCGACCGCACGCTCGCCATCGCTTCAAAAATATTCGCCTACACGTCGCGCGGCCTTACGCCCGAAGCTGCCCTAGGCGCCTCTAAGATCATCCTGTCCGAAACTATCGCCTCTGCCATCTGCTTTACCGACGGCAAGCAGGTGTTGGCAAGCTGGGGCGAGGACTCGGCAAAATGCCCCGCGGGCACCCCGGTGGTGCTGCGGACTACGCTCAACGTGATCAACAGCGGTGAGCAAAGCGTGTTCTCGCGCGATGCCTCGACCGAGACAGGTGGCTACTTTCCGCGCCTGCGCGCCGGTATTGTCGCACCGCTTACCGTGCGCGGGCATTGCGTGGGCACGCTCGAGCTGTATTATCCCCGTCTGAGCAGCATCGATATGCGCCAGACGGCGCTTGCCTCGGGCTTTGCCGACCTCATTTCCACGCAGCTTGCGAGCTTTGAGCTCGAGCGCCAGGACGAGCTTACGGCCCGCGTGGAGCTGCGCGCCTTGCAATCGCAGGTCGATCCTCATTTTCTGTTTAACACCATCAGCACCATCGTGTCGCTCGTACGTACCGAGCCGGACAAGGCCAGGTCGCTGCTGATCGACTTTTCCAATTACTACCGTCAGACGCTTTCTGATTCCGATACCCTCACAACGCTCGAGCACGAGGTGGAACAGGGCACTCGCTATATCAATCTTATGCAGGCCCGGTATGGCGACGGCCGTCTGCGCGTCTCGGTCGATATCGACTTTGAGGTGCGCGATTGCATGGTGCCGCCGTTTATCTTGCAGCCGTTGCTCGAAAACTGCATCAAGCACGCGCAGCGCGAGACCGAGCCGCTTTCTATTCATGTTAGGGCTTTCGAGACCGATGGCGGTTTGGAGATCATCGTCGAGGACGATGGCATCGGTATGAGCGAAGAGGTCTGCGCGCATCTGTTTGAGCAACATCGCCTGGAAGAGCCCGAGAGCATTACCGCCGACGGCTCCGTCAAGCGAGGTTGCGGCCTGGCGCTCTTCAACGTGCTTCAGCGCATCCATTTCTTTTACGGAGAAGATTCCGGCATGCGCGTGAAGTCCCAGGAGGGCGTGGGAACGCAGGTCATCGTCGAGCTGAACGGCGAGCCGCATGAGCCTGCGCCGTTGACGGCGTAGCACGCGGTTGGATTGAGAGAAAAAGAGGGGAAGCACATATGTCCGAAGGCTGGAACATCTTGGTGGTTGATGACGAGCCTCCCATTAGGGCTGAGCTACGCTATCTGTTGGAAAAGGATACGCGTGTGGGTCAGATTGCCGAGGCGGGCAATGTCACCGAAGCCGTGGAGTCGATTCTGTCGAACAAGCCCGACGTGTTGTTTTTAGACATTACCATGCCCGGTCGCTCGGGAATTGAGCTTGCCGAGACGCTGCAGAACCTAAAGACGCCGCCGGTGGTTGTGTTTGTGACGGCGTTTGCCGAATTTGCCGCTGATGCGTATAACCTCGATGCGGTCGACTATGTCGTCAAGCCGGTCGAGGACGCACGCCTGTCAAAGGCACTCGACAAGATCGAGGCAGCCTTGGGTGCCCGTCGTGTTATCCATGCTCCGCGCCAGCCTTTGCGTCTGACGGTGGACCGCGGGGGCAAAAAGGTGTTCATTCCCGCCGCAGACGTCTGCTACTTTGAGGCGCGCGCCGATTTTTGCAACGCCATCTGCGCCGAGGGAACGTACCTGATCAATGAGTCGATCTCTTCGCTCGAGCGTCGCTTGGACTCCGAGGGCTTTATTCGCGTTCATCGCAGCTATCTGGTCAATTTGGAAGACGTGCACAATGTTGAGATTGGCTCCACGGGGTTGATGGAGCTCAGGCTTGACCGCGTGAGCTCGACGGTGCCGGTGTCCCGTCGTCGTGCCGCCGAGGTCAAGTCGCACCTGGGGCTTGCGTAAGAGGCTTGCGTGCCGTCGTTTGCCATCGCAGGTTTGGCATGGGCGCGCGGTGGGCATAATGGGTGGCATCGAATGAAATCGAAAGGATCATTATGCCCGCGCTTATCACCCATCATCTGTTTGGCGAGGAAAGCATCGACCGTCTTCCGCAGGGCGTCATCACGTCCGATGAAGAGCGCATTGCCTTTATCTTGGGCAACCAAGGCCCCGACCCGTTTTTCTTTCACATTCTGACACCGCGTGTTTCCGACTGCACGCTGCTGGCGCAGGTCATGCATCGCTCGCGCATGTCTCGCCAGTTCGCGTGCCTGCGCGACGGCGTGTCGCATCTGCTGCCGCGCGATGCCAACTTGGGCCGTGCCTTTGCGTTGGGCCTGCTGTCTCATTACGTGCTCGACCGCAACGCCCATCCCTTTGTCTATGAGCAGCAGTTTGGCATCGTGGAGTCCGATTCAGAGCTTGAGGATTCGAGCAGCCAGGTCCATGCTGTGATCGAGAGCGACCTGGATGTACTGATGCTGCAGCTTAAGCGCGATGGCGCTACGGTCGACGATTACCCGCCGGCGGGCGAGATCGTCACCACCGATCGCATCAGTCGCGTGGCCGGCGTGCTGATGAGCTATGTTGCCGGACGCGTGTACGGCATTGACATTCCGGCGGGGGAGTACGGTGCTGCCGTTGCCAATATGCAGCGACTTTACCGTGCGATTGAGCCGGCCGGCTCCGTAAAGACGCGCGCGATCTCGCTGGTTGAGGGGTTGGTGCACGACTACTCGCTGCTCGATGGCCTTGCTCACCGCGTGACGACCGAGCCGCCCGAGCGCACCGGCAACCTGGGCCACTTGGCATGGAAGAACCCCTTTACCGATGAAGTCTCGACCGAGAGCTTCCCCGAGGTCTTTGACCGCGCGCTGCTCGATTACGAGTGCACGGTTGCCCGCTTTATCGAGACCGGCGATATGGAAGCCGTGACCAACCATGTCAATTACAGCGGTCGCGTGCTCGGCGCCGACGAGGAGTTCGACCGCGAGGAGTAGGGCCCATGCGTGCCCCTTTGCCGAATCCTTACCGGCGCTTCTGGACAATTGGGGTACGATGAACTAACTGCATATCGGGCGAATACGAAGGGTCCCTGTCCATGAAATACACCAAGCTCGAGCGTAACTGGGTCATGTACGATGTGGGAAACTCGGCCCTCGTGCTGCTCAATACCTCGGTGGTGCCCATCTACTTTAACGCCATCAATACCGGTGCTTCCTCGGCCGACCTCGTGGTCGCCTGGGGCAACGCGCAGACGATCGCCTCGTTGGTCATTGCCATGCTCATGCCCATTCTGGGCGCGCTTGCCGATTACGCTGGCAACAAGATCAAGTTCTTCTTGGGCTTTTTCCTCACGGGCCTGGTTCTTTGCCTGGCGCAGGCTATCCCCATGTCCGCCATGGCATTTTTGACCGTTTACGTGCTGTGCACTATCGGCCTTAACTCTTCTATGACGTTCTACGACGCCATGCTGCCCGACATTACCACCGACGAGCGCATGGACGCCGTGTCCAGCTCGGGCTATGCCTGGGGCTACATCGGTTCCACCGTGCCGTTCATCATCTGCCTGGCGCTTATCATGGGTGGCCCCGCTCTTGGCGTCCCCACCATGCTGGCAACGCGTCTGTCTTTTATCATCACTGGTGCCTGGTGGCTCATCTTTACCCTGCCGCTCATTCACACCTATAAGCAAAAGTATGGTCGCGAGCGCGGTCCCGAGGACACCATCGGCCACATCGTTGGCGGTGTGTTCTCCGAGGTCGGACACACCATGCGCGAGATCGCCCACAACAAGACCGTGCTGGTCTACATGATTGCGTTCTTCTTCTATATCGATGGCGTCCACACGGTCATTTCCATGGCTACCAGCTACGGCTCGGCTTTGGGCATCGATTCGACCCAGCTGGTACTGGCGCTGCTCGTTACGCAGTTCGTGGCCTTTCCGTCCGCCATCATCTACGGCAAGCTCGCCGGACGCGTGGGCACGCTCAACATGATCCTGGTGGCCGTCGCCGCCTACATGGGCATTGTGCTGTTTGCCGCGTTCTTCCTAAAGACCGCCTTCGAATTCTGGGTGCTTGCCATTATGGTCGGCCTGTTCCAGGGCGGCGTGCAGGCGCTCAGCCGTAGCTACTTTGGCCGCATTATCCCTAAGGAAAAGTCCAACGAGTACTACGGCTTCTTTGACATCTTTGGTCGTTATGCAAGCGTCATGGGCACCTTCCTGGTGTCGGTCGTCACCTCGCTGACCGGCAACCCGTCGCTGGGCGTCCTTTCCATTGGTGTGCTGCTGGTCGTTGGCTTTATGCTGCTGGTCCGCCTGTCCCGCATGACTCGGGCGGCAGGGCATGCCGCATAGGAGCGAGCGGCTATTGTGCCTGTCCACGGTACTCTTTTGGGGTTATCCGCAATAAACATTGCGACTTGCGAGCAATGATTTGCCCAAGTGGGTATGATGGAATCAGCTAGGTCGCGGGGCGTCGCCTGTGTTTGGCGGCGTCCCGTTTTTGTGTTGCAGGGAGGGTAAGGCATGAACGCCACAGTCGTGATTCCAACGTATTGGGCGGGCGATGACGCTTGCGCAAACGCCCCTGGCACTTATGACCATTCGACGCGACTCAACGCCGACAATCCCGAACTCGACCGCTGCCTGGCCTCGCTTGAGCAGGTGCGCGACATCCCACGCATCATTCTTTTGGTGGTCTGTCCCGTTTCTGCCACAGCCGATGTGTCGCTGCGCGTGCACGAGATTGTCGACGCGCATCCCACGCTCAAGGTCACCGTTGTCACCAACACCCAGGCCTCGCGCATCGCAGACCGGGTTGCTCAGATCGCGCCCAAGGGTTCGGGCGAGTGCGTGAGCCTGCGAGGCTACGGTGCCATCCGCAACATGGGGCTAGCCTGTGCCGCTGTGCTGGGGCATGACGCGGTTATCTTTTTGGATGACGATGAGACTGTCATCGACGCCGACTTTATGAAGCGCGCGACCTATGCGTTGGGGCAGCAGACGCGTCAGGGCTTGCCGATCTTGGTCAAGAGCGGCTATTTCTACGATCGCGACGGCTCGCCGCTGGCTCCCACGGACAAGGCGGGCATCTGTCATCGTTGGTGGACCAAGCGCATCGAGTTCAACCGTTGGATGAAAAAGGCGCTCTCGGGCACCCGCATCTCGCGCTCCAACTACGTGTGCGGCGGCCTGATGGCCCTGCACGCCCGCGCCTTTACGCGTGTGGCCTTTGACCCGTTTATCACCCGCGGCGAGGACTTGGATTACCTCTTTAACATGCGCATGTTTGGCTACGACGTGTGGTTCGATAACGAGTGGACCGTGCGCCATCTGCCTCCGGAGTCCGAAAAGCGCTCACCGCGCTTTATGCAGGATGTATACCGTTGGTACTACGAACGGGCCAAGTTGACATTCGCCGCGCATCAAAAGGAGCTCATTCCCGTTACGGCGGCATCGCTCATGCCCTACCCGGGCCCGTGGATTTCGCGCGAGCTCGACGACCGCGTGCGCAAGACCGCTATGGTCCGCAGCGTGTTTACCCGCGAGCATGAGGGCTACCTGCGCATCTGGCGCCATGGTATCGACGAGGCAAAGGCCTATGCGCGCCAAAACGCTGCAAGCTACCTGCGTTTCCAGAGCTTTTGGCCCAAGATCATGGACGGGCTTTGGCGTGACGCACAACTGATCAGTATCCTGGAGGGGGCCGAATGATCGACCGCCGCGCCCAGCGCGATAGTTCAATATCAATCTTTCGCATCATTGCCGTTGCCTGCGCCATTTGCGTGCTGGTGTACTTTATTTTTGCCTTGGTGACCGGTATCGAGCCGATCGCCACGGTGATTGCCTGCGCGCTGCTGTGCATCTTTCTGTGCATCTTTATCTTTTTGACGCTCAATCCCGATTCGGTGCGCTCCCAGTACACCGAGGAGACGCTCTCGGTGGCCTCGGCCATGCTCGAGGACATTAAGGGCGGTCTGACGCAGGAGTCGGCGCGTTTGGTGTGCCGGCGCATTTTGCCCGAGACGCGCGCCATGACGGTGGCCATCACCGACGAGGACAACGTGCTTGCCTGCGCGGGCGAGTTTGAGGAAAAACTGCTGCCCGATACTCCCATCCACACGCTTGCCACACGCTACGTTATCGAACATGGCATCGTGCAGTCGTTCAACCGTATGGTGGATGTCGTGGGCTCGGACGGCTCGCACAACCAAGTCCCCGCCGGCATTATCGCCCCCATCAAGGTGGGCGATCGTACCGTCGGCACGCTCAAGTTCTACTACAAGACCCCGCGCGCCGTCGACCGTACCCAGTACGCGCTTGCCTCGGGCTTTGCCGAGATCTTGTCCACGCAGCTCGCCATCCACGAGCTCGAGGTGCAAAAGGAACTCACGGCGCGCGCCGAGGTGCGTGCGCTGCAGGCGCAGATTAACCCGCACTTCCTGTTCAACACGCTGAACACCATTGCATCGTTTACGCGCACCGACCCGCTGCGGGCCCGCGAACTGCTTCGTGAGTTCTCATCGTTCTATCGCGCCACGCTCGACAACTCGGGATCGCTTATTCCGGTCTCGCGCGAGGTCGCACAGACCAAGCGCTACCTTACCTTTGAGAAGGCCCGCTTTGGCGAGGACCGCGTGCTTGCGACATTCGGTGTGTCCGAGGATGTGGAAGATACGCTGGTGCCGGCGTTCGTGATCCAGCCGATTGTCGAGAACGCCGTGCGTCATGGTATGGGCGATGACGGCGCCCTGAGGATCGACGTGACCGTTCACCAAGACGGCGAGGATGCAATCTTGATTGCCGTGGCCGATAATGGCGTGGGCATGGATGAGGGTACCGCCGCCAGACTGTTTGACGAGCGCTCCGCCCGTCCCGACGCCAGCTCTCCCCAGGGTGGCGGCGCCGGTGTGGCCATGCACAATATTTCGGAACGCATCCATCGCTTTTATGGGCCACACTCCTATACACGTGTCGAATCGGCGCCGGGCAAGGGCACCAAAGTGCTTCTTCATCTTGATTTGTCAGAGAGCATCTTTGACATTCAAGAGTAAAATAAAAGGCTACGGGCTCAACGTCATGCGACGGATGCCCGGCGTAGTTAGTTGACGAAAGGTTTTATCCCTATGCTGCGTGCGATGATTGTGGATGATGAGGCGCCGGCTCGCTCGGAGCTTCGCTTCTTGCTCGAGCAAACGGGCAAGATCGGCACGATCACGGAGGCGTCGAGCGTTCGCTCCGCCATCGAGATGCTTATGGAAAGTCGCGTGGATGTCGTGTTTCTCGATATCTCGATGCCCGGTGCCTCGGGCCTGCAACTTGCCGAGGCGCTGCATAAGCTCAAAAATCCGCCGGCGATCGTGTTTGTGACTGCGTATAGCGACCATGCGGTCGAGGCATTCGACGTGGATGCCGTCGATTATCTGATGAAGCCTGTCGAGGAAGCTCGCTTGGATCGCGCGATCGAGAAGGTTATGCAGCGCGCCAAGCCGGTCACGGACAGCAAGGTGACCATCGAGCGTATCCCGGTGGAAAAGGGCGGCCGCAAGGTGCTCATTCCCGTGGACGACATTCGCTTTATCATGGCCAAGGACGATTACTCCTGCATCTATACCGTCGATGATCGCTTTTTGTCGACGACCTCGCTGGCGCAGTTTGAGGCCAAGCTCTGCGACTTTGGTTTCTTCCGTGTTCACCGCCGCTATATCGTCAACCTGGCGTGCGTCACGGACGTTGAGACGGTGCCCTCGGGCGCCATCCAGCTGGGCATTACGGGCGTCGACGAACGCGTGCCGGTTTCGCGCCGCCGCGTCGTGCCGCTCAAGAAGGCTCTGAGTCTCTAGCACACTGGCCCCGCAGCCCTGTAGACCCATCGTCTGCGGAGCCGTGGGGCCTTTTTTGTATGTATCTGCCGAATCGTTTTTTTGCGGAAGGGATCCCATGAACAGCGCAAGCGCCAAGCGCATCGACATCATCTCGGACACCCACGGCTATTTATCGCCTGCGCTCTTGGATGAGCTTGAGGGCGCAGACCTGATCATCCACGCCGGCGACCTCACGTCAGAGATGGACTACGAGCACCTATGCACCATCGCCCCCGTGCGGGCCGTACTGGGCAACAACGATTACTACCGCGACTACGGCCCCGATGTAGACCGTCTTGCGCTCTTTACCTACGAAGGACTCAAGTTCGCCGTAGCCCACTACCGCGAAGACCTTCCGGTGGGATCCGTAGACGTAGCCATCAACGGCCACACCCACGTAACCAAAGAAGCCCAAGTGGGCCGCTGCTTAGTTCTCAACCCGGGCAGCGCCAGCTACCCCAGAGGCACCCGAGGCCCCACCATGGCCAGAATGCTCGTCAAAGACGGCAAGATCATAAGCACCAAGTTTATTGACCTAGACTAACCGCAACAAAAACGGGGGATGTAAAATCGCATCTCCCGTTTTTTATGAGCCAAAGGCGGAGTTTCAACAAGAATAATCAGACCAACCCCACCGCGGAGAACGGGGACCTCGAGCCGCGGAAGCGGCGAGGAGCAAGAACTGTTTGGACAAAGTGACGGCAGGGAGGGTCTCCGGGGCTGAGGGCGGGGGTTAAGTTTGTCGCGAGTTCCGCACGCAAAGGAAAGCACTTAATGTGCTTTCCGTCTTGCGCAGGACTGTAGAGCAGCAATTTCAAAAAAGTTGTTGCGCGCCGGACAGACTTCTGTGTATACTAATCCCCGCAGCGCACGCGAGCGGAAACAAACGCGAACGACTGCCTGGGGAGTTAGCTCAGTTTGGTTAGAGCGCCGGCCTGTCACGTCGGAGGTCGCGGGTTCGAGCCCCGTACTTCCCGCCAACGCAATTAAAGCCACGTCTTCGGACGTGGCTTTTTGCGTTTGATGCACTTTGTTTCGATAGAACGATCGCCCTGGTGCATCTTCGCCCAGAATCCCCGCGCCTTCGGGAACGCAAGTAAAATCTAATAAGTATATCTGTCTGAACAACAGCTTTGTTGCGCAACACCTGTTCTACGAGGCAGGGGGTTAGGTTATACTAAATTGCACTGTGCGCCGCATCTGATGCATTTCGCTCCAAGCGCGGCACTCAGTGGATATCCGATTTACCATTTGGATGTCCTGGCGGTCATTTAGCGTCTCGACACAAGCTCGGCCCCGGAGCTCGTTCGAGCTGTTCGTATTCCTTGAAAGGGGAAAATGGACATATCGAGGAAGACTGATTACGCCCTTCGTATGCTGGCGATGCTTGCTGAGGATCCGGAGCGTTTGCTTTCTGTTCGCACCGCTGCCGAAGAGGTCAATGTCCCGTATTCGTTTGCCCGTTCGATTCAGCATGGTTTGGTCCAGGCCGGTATTGTGGAGAGCCTGCGTGGCGTCCACGGTGGCATGCGTCTCAAGGTCAGTCCGGACGACGTCACTATCCGCCAGGTCGTCGAGCCCGTTCAGGGCCCTATGGTTATGAACGACTGCACCGCCCCCGATGGTGACTGTGCGCGCATGGGCGCGTGCTGCTATCATCCCCTGTGGGCCGGAGCCCAGGCGTTGATGCGCGACTACCTCGATTCCGTTTCACTCGGCGACATCGTCGCTCACCGCCAGTTCCCGGCCGTCGATCCCAAGTTCGCCGACCGCGAAGCGTTTCCCGAGTACGCCACCTGCGCGTGCGTTTGCCGGGAGGAATAGCGCCGCATAAGGAGCATAGCCATGATTCAGGACCCCTTTCGTTCGATGATTCGTTCGGAAGGGGTCCTGCGTTATCGCGACCTTCCGTGGCGCCGCACGCGCGATCCGTACATCATTTGGCTTTCTGAGGTCATGCTGCAGCAAACACAGGTACCACGCGTGGAGACGCGTATGCCGGCGTGGCTCGATCGCTTTCCGACCGTGCAGGCGCTTGCCCAGGCCGCGCCTTCCGATGTTTTGGACGCTTGGCAGGGCATGGGCTACAACCGACGCGCTCTGGCGCTTCACGGGGCCGCTCAGCGCGTTGTAGAGGACTGGGACGGGGAGTTTCCGCGCGAGACGCGTGACTTGGTCGCTCTGCCTGGTATTGGCCCGGCAACGGCGCAAGGTATCCGGTCGTTTGCGTTTGATCTTCCGGGCGTGTATCTGGAGACCAACGTGCGCACGGTCTTTCTGCATCACTTCTTTCCCGATGTACCGGCTGTTCCCGATCGCGAGCTGGTGCCGCTGATTCAGGCGGCCTGTCCGGCGGCCCCCGGTGCGGCGACCGACGAGATCGCTCCCTTTGCCGTGCCGCTCGATGATGCCGATACGCCGCGCGCGTGGTATTACGCGTTGCTAGATTACGGCGCATATCTAAAAAAGATGTTGCCCAATCCGTCCAGGCGCTCGGCGGGCTATAGCCGTCAATCAAAGTTTGAGGGCTCACGTCGCCAAAAGCGCGCGCATATCGTGCGCATGTTGCTGGCAGCGCGCGATGGCCAGCCGGCGGGGATTACGCTTGCTGATGTCGTGGTGGGCGTTAACGAGATGGAAGCGGCGGCTGGGCGTGGACCGGTCGAGCGCGAGCTTGTCGCAGGCATTCTAGCCGACCTGGAGCGTGAGGGCTTTTGCCGAGCCGAGGGCGATCGCTGGCTGAGCATCTAGCCTGTGCAAATCTGAAGAACAGGATTGTAAGGTTTAGATTTCCGGCATGAGGGCATCCTAAAGACGAGGCCGCTCGAAGCCTACGGGCGGTATGCGTTGAAGGGAAGTACACCTATGGATTTTGAGAACTCCCAAACCAAGAAGAACCTCGAGACTGCTTTTGCCGGTGAGTCCCAGGCACACACCAAGTATCGCTACTATGCCTCCAAGGCCAAGAAGGACGGCTACGTTCAGATCTCGAACATCTTTGCCGAGACGGCTGGCAACGAGTCCGAGCACGCCAAACTGTGGTTTAAGTATCTGCACGATGGCGCCGTCCCCGATACCCTGGACAATCTGCGCGATGCCGCCGCGGGTGAGAACTACGAGTGGACCACGATGTACGACGAGTTTGCCAAGACCGCCGAGGAAGAGGGCTTTGCCGAGATTGCCGCAAAGTTCCGTGGTGTTGCCGCCGTCGAGAAGGCCCACGAGGAGCGCTACAACAAGCTCGTCGAGCGCATCGAGTCGGGCGAGGTGTTTGAGCGCGAGGGCGTGAAGGTGTGGAAGTGCCTGAACTGCGGGCACCTGCATGTGGGTGCCGAGGCGCCTGAGGTGTGCCCGGTGTGCAACCACCCCAAGGCGTACTTTGAGGAGCAGGTGGTGAACTACTAGCGCTTGGCGCTAGCATGAGCTGGGCCGGGAGGGCCGGACTACCTTCCCTCCTCGCTCACGGCTTCGCAGGGTCGCGTTGAGGGAAGGTAGTCCGGCCCTCCCGGCCCGCTTTGGGTCGTCGCGTGCTCGTTACTGAAAAGCTGATAAGAAGTTTGTGTGCCGCCCCGATAGGGGCGGCACGTTTTTGTATGGGGGCTGGTTGGGACGGCACCGTTCATGGGTGGGGTACACTGGGTAGCGACTTTTAGTTTATCTACTACCTGATGGGGTGTTTTTTTATGGGTAAGAAGTCTCGGGCTCGGGTTGCTGCGGCGGGAACACGCAAGGATCCTAGCCGTCGGGTTGCCGAGGGTAAAAAGGCCGATCGTGCCGAGAAAGACAAGAAGGTCGGCGCGCATGCTCATCCTGAGTGGGCGCCCCATTTGAATTCGGCTAGTGAGGATTTGACTGCCAAGTTGTTTACTCTGGTCGAGGTCATCTTGGGCGTGGTGCCCGTGGTGGTCATTGGCCTGTTTCTGGCCTCTAAGGATGCCACGAGCGTGGATAAGCTCACCGATGTCTTTTCTCAGGACCCCTCGATGGTGGTTACGTTTATCTCTGCGTGCCTGCAGCCGTTTGTGGCATACATGTTGTATATGGTCTACCGCAAATACTGCGAGGGCGATGCGGGCTTTGTCGCCGGCAACCTGATCGGTCTTTTGTGCTCCGAGATCCTACTGCTCAATATCCCGGGCGTCATCGGTATGGGCATCTTGCTGTGGCGTGTTTGGCGCAACGTCGCCCCGCACTTTGAGAGCTGGCTGTTTGAGCGTCGCGCAATGGGCGTGCTGGTCGACATCGCGGGCTCACTCGTGATCCTAGTCCTGGCGTTTATGTGTGCCACCGCAGCTCGAGGTCTCGCGGGCATGTAATCTGTCTTCGCCGACTGCGGAGCGCGGGGCAACTGCTGGCTTTACCGCTCCGGGCGTCAGACCCGCGGCGTATGCCTTTGCCTCTCGCTCACGGCTTCGCAGGGTCGCGCGAGGCAAAGGCATACGCCGCGGGTCTGACGGCGCGGGCTTGCCAACGAGTTTTGGCTAATAGATTGGTTTGTGTGCCGCCCCTTTTGGGGCGGCGCGTTTTTGTGTGGGGTCCCTGTCTTCACAATTTTCGTCAAGCTTTTGGTTAGATTTTGGTCAGTTGGCGTAAGGGTGGAAGGCCAAAAGATTGCTGGCGAAAAAAGCTCAGAGAAAGTGCTGGTAGGGGAGTTGTTGAGCTTTTCGACGGCTTTTGAGCAAAAGAAACTTTGTGGCTATTGCCGGCGATTGCGTTGTCGCGGTCATGACGGTGCGGGATGCTGGTCGTAAGCGTCGAATGCTCCGATTTTGGAGGCCAGCATGGATCTGTTTCTTGAGACTCCGCAGCAACAAGCTGAGCGCATGCTGCGTCAGCAGCAACGACTCATGGAGATGCAAATGCAAGGGGCGGTTACCCAGCCTGTAGCGCAAAATGCCGCACCCGAGGCGGCGTCTGCGCCGGCGCCTGAAACGTATTCCGTACAGCAGGATTCGTATGCACAGGAGCTTGCGTTCGACAAGCATCGCGCGCGTCGCCGCCGCCTGGGCCAGCGCTTACGTACGTTGGCGATGATCGTGCTCATCCCGCTGGGGCTTGCGGCCATCTTTCTGGCGTCGTATGCCCTCACGTGCATCCTCAACGGCGCATCGCCCAACGAGGTGCTCCAACATCTGTCAGCCCTCGGCCAGCGCCTAGGCGATGTCGTAGCAACCATTCGCGCCGGCTGGGAGAGTTAGCGTTTGTCACGTTAGGACTTCTGGGGTGTAGGGATTATCGCCATGAGTAGAATCCTCGCATCCTGGGAATCCTGTCATGCGACTGAATAGTATTATTGATGATGAATAATAATAGAAAATGCCATGTTAAGGTACTTAACGACATCCTTGGAGGATCTGGCGTCGTCGCCTTCGGAGCGGAGTTATCAAGAGATGGTCTGTGCATACAGGCAATACAAAAAGGAGGTGCTCGGTTGAATCTGACCTTTGAGGGATTCTTAAAAGGCTATTGCCGAGAGCTTTCGTGGATGGAAGAGGGTTACCGAGGCGTTTTGTCCTTGTACGCCCAAACGGGTAGCCTGGCATCTCTATGCGCCGAGGATAAACTTCCTAATCGTTATGCCAACGTTTGGCGTGCGTATAGAGCGGTGAAGGAAAAGCCAGTGGCGGACAGAAGGATCAACGCCCTGATGCGAAAAAGAACGTTGGGAGCGCTAGAGGAATCGGGCGTAACGCGCTACGGTCTCTGCCGCGATTTGAATCTGAATAAGGGAAACGTGTACGCATATTTAGCCGGTGATGACTCAAAGGTGAGCAGGGAGACGGCGCGCCGCATTATGGAATATGCGGAGGAGAGGGGCGCCCAAGAAGGGACCGGGCGCCCGGTGCGTATGGCGGGGTAAGATTGATCGCGGTTTTGATTGGTGCTCGATTGGGTTTGTTGGGCGGAGTTTATGTCTGCTATTGATATTGTGCTTGTTGTGATCGCCTTGGTGGCGGTGGGGGTTGCTGTGGCTTGCGCCCTCCAACTCAAGAGCCTGCGTGCCGAGTTGCGGGAGCGTGGCGACAGTAGCGCGGAAACGCTGGCAGCACTCGAGCAGGCTAACAAAGCACTCGATGCCCTGAACGTCGCGCTGGCCGAAACCCGTCGCACGGCCAATGCCATCGCGCAGCAGCAGACGACCGATGCGGCCGTAGAGCAGCAACGTTACCTGACCATCGCGCGCGAGTTCTCGCAAGCCGGTGACCGGATGGATGATCTGCGCCGCGAGACCGCCCAACAGCTCGGCGCCAATCGCGAGGGCATCGAGCATCGCCTGGACAAGGTGCGCGAGACGGTCGATGCTCAGCTGGGTGCCATCCGCGAAGACAACAACGTGCAGCTCGATCAGATGCGCGCGACGGTGGACGAGAAGCTCTCTCGCACGCTCAACGACCGACTTTCGGCATCGTTTAAGCAGGTGAGCGACCAGCTCGAGGCCGTGTACAAGGGCCTGGGCGATATGCAATCTATCGCCACCGGCGTAGGCGACCTCAAGCGTGTGCTGGGCAATGTAAAAGCGCGCGGCATTTTGGGCGAGGTACAGCTGGGTGCGATCCTGACGGACATCCTCACACCCGACCAGTATCTGGAAAACGTTGCCACCAGGCCCGGCGCCTCGGAGCGCGTTGAGTTTGCCGTCAAGCTGCCGGTAGACGAGGGCGATCCCGTGCTGCTGCCGATCGACTCCAAATTCCCGGGCGACGCGTACGAGCATCTGCTCGACGCCCAGGAGTCGGGCGATGCGGAGACCGTTGCCGCGGCACGCAAGACGCTCGATATGATGGTGAAGCGCGAGGCCAAGGACATCTGCGAAAAGTACCTGAGTGTGCCGGCAACGACCAACTTTGGCATCATGTTCGTGCCGTTTGAAGGGCTGTACGCCGAGGTCGTCAGCCGCCCCGGGCTTATCGAGACCCTGGGCCGCGACTATCACGTCAACGTTGCCGGTCCCAGCACCATGGCGGCCATCCTCAACAGTCTGCAGATGAGCTATCAGACGTTTAAGTTGCAAAAACGTACCGACGACGTGCTGCGCGTGCTCTCCGCCGTCAAGGCCGAGCTGCCGCGCTATCAAAAGGCGCTGCGCCGCGCCCAGCAGCAGATCGAGACCGCGGGCAAAACGGTCGAGGGCATCATCACCACGCGCACCAACGTCATGGAGCGCAAGCTCAAGGACATCGACGCGCTGGAAGACGCCGACCAAGCCGATGAGATCTTGGGACTCACGCCCGCGGACCTTCCCGCAGACCAAGAAGACGAGGACTAATTGTAACAAGACGGTGGGGCACCGGCGCAAACGCGGGCGCCCCACCGCTTTTCGTATCGCACTTGTCTGAAGCGTGCTCCAATGTGCAACAATGGCGTCTCGCCCTATCAGACGCGAAAGGAAGCCCATGTCCCAGAGAAGCACCAGCCCACTCAGCCGCTCCACCGTGCGCCGCACGCTGCAGCGGTTTTGGGGTGTCACGCGCACGCAGCCGCTGATTGTCTTTCTCTCGGTATTCTCGTCGGCGGGCTACATCTTTTTGCTGACGTTTGCCAATACCTATGTGATGGCCCTCATTGTCGACCGCGTTCAAGCCGGTCCCGTGGCGGGTGACCAGGTGTTTGAGGTCTTCGGCCCCTATATCCTGGCGCTCGTACTCGTTAACCTGGTGGGTCAGATCCTCTCCAAGCTGCAGGACTACACTGTCTACAAGCTCGAGATTGCGGGCAACTACCACCTGGCACGCCTGTGCTTTGACACGCTCTCCAATCAATCCATGACATTCCACACCAGCCGATTTGGCGGATCGCTTGTGAGCCAGACGAGTCGTTTTATGAGCGGCTACACGGGGCTGGTGGACGTGACGGTGTATTCGCTCATCCCCACTATCACCTCGGTCATCTGCACGGTAGCGGCGCTCGCCCCGGTGGTGCCGACGTTTACCGTGATCCTGGTGGGCATCATGGTCGTCTACATCGCGTTTGTCTGGCTTATGTACAAACGCATCATGCCGCTTTCGGCCGCGACGTCCGCCGCACAGAACAAGCTGTCGGGCGTGCTGTCCGACGCGGTCACGAACATCCTGGCCGTCAAGACCTGCGGGCGCGAGGACTTTGAGCGCGACCTGTTCGACGCCGCCGACCGCGCCGCGCGCGACGCCGAGACGGTTTCGATGCACGCCATGATGCAGCGCAACTTTACGACCTCGGGCCTTATCGTCATCACCATGGCCGTGGTGAGCGTGTTCGTCGCGGGCGGCAACGCGTGGTTTGGCATCTCTGCCGGCGCGCTCGTCATGATCTTTACCTATACGTATAACCTCACTATGCGTCTGAACTACGTGAGCTCCATGATGCAGCGCATCAACCGTGCGCTGGGCGATGCGGCCGAGATGACGCGCGTGCTGGACGAGCCGCGTCTGGTGGCGGACGACGCGAATGCCCCCGAGCTCAAAGTGACCGAGGGCGCGATTGATTTTGAGCACTTGAGCTTTGCATACCGTGACGCCGCGGCAGGCGAGAGCGTGTTCAACGACCTGACGCTTCATGTGGCGGCGGGCCAGCGCGTGGGCCTGGTGGGCAAATCGGGCTCGGGCAAGACGACGCTCACCAAGCTGTTGCTGCGCCTGGACGACGTGCAGGGCGGCCGCGTGCTCGTGGACGGTCAGGACGTCTCGCGCTGCACGCAGCAGAGCCTGCGCCGCCAGGTTGCCTACGTGCCGCAGGAGGCGCTGCTGTTCCACCGCTCCATTCGCGAGAATATCGCCTACGGCCGCCCCGACGCCACTGACGAGCAGATTCGCGAGGCAGCGCGCCTGGCCAACGCGACCGAGTTTATCGATCGCTTGCCCCATGGCTTTGATACCATGGTGGGCGAGCGGGGCGTTAAGCTCTCGGGCGGCCAGCGCCAGCGCGTGGCCATCGCCCGTGCCATCCTCACCGACGCGCCGATTCTGGTGCTCGACGAGGCGACCTCTGCCCTGGACAGTGAGTCCGAGGCGCTGGTGCAGGAGGCGCTCGAGAACCTGATGCGCGGCCGCACCTCCATTGTGGTGGCGCACCGCCTGTCCACCGTGGCGGCGCTCGACCGCATCGTGGTGCTGGCAGACGGCGAGATTGTCGAGGATGGCACGCATGCTCAGCTCGTCGAGGCGGGCGGCGAATACGCAAGCCTGTGGAGCCGCCAGACCGGCGCATTTTTGGAGGCGTAAAGACCCCATACGTGGGACAATCGTGCCTATAGGTTTGTTATGCCGCTGAGCCGAGGAGTCGTTATGCCACGCGAGACCAATGCCGCCAAACGCGAACGCGCCATCGAGGTGTGCGAGCGCCTTAACCGTCGCTATGGCCCGGTCGAGTGCTTCTTGGACCACGAGAATCC
>PPYF01219803.1_pt1 | contig 21930 bp, 20 predicted proteins | sample 1559871 | NCBI WGS metagenome assembly PPYF01 (sample SAMN08240021, study PRJNA423297) | Human gut metagenome, whole genome shotgun sequencing project.
AGCGTGACCATCCTCCGCATGGAGGTGCCCTGCTGCGGCGGCTTGGAGATGGCCGCAAAAAAGGCACTGCAGACCAGCGGAAAGTTCATTCCGTGGCAGGTGGTCACCATCTCCATTGACGGAAAAATTCTGGATTAAAAGTACAGGGCAAACGATATGTACCCAGTTTTCTGGACACTGGATCAAAATTGAATCATTAAGAATCCATCATGGATGCTTCTCTGAATTTATAGCAATTCAACTTTTCAATGCAACAGCAACAACGTTGAATTGCATATCGCAAATATGCTGTTTGAACGTTGCGCTAATTTCTTGACTTGCGATAGAGGGGAGGCATCCATTTTGTTTTCGCTTGGATCCTGCTGTTATTGTAATAGTCGATATAATCAGCAATCGCCTTGGAGAAGGCTTGAAAGGAGGGATAATCCTTTTCAAATCCATAGCACATTTCATTTTTCAGTCTGCCGAAGAAGGTTTCCATAATGCAGTTGTCGTAACAGTTGCCCTTTCGGGACATGCTTATCATGGCTGCATTCTACGGGCTGCGGGCAGTGAAATTGTTGGTTTGAAATGGGATGCCATTGACTTTGAGAACAAGAAAATCAGCATTCAGCATACGGTTGTGACTGCGGGGGATAAAAAAGAAAAGCAGCCTAAAATCTTACGATTCTAAGCCGCTTTTCAATGCCGGTGGTGGGGGTCGAACCCACACGTGTTATTAGCACAAGGGATTTTGAGTCCCCCTCGTCTGCCATTCCGACACACCGGCGTATGTAGAACAGTACTATTATAGCGGATTTTCCGTCCAAAATCAAGACGCTATTCCCTTTTGCAGAAAAAAGAATTTTTCGCCTTCCCTTTCCGGAGATTCCGTGGTATCCTTACAGCAAAAAAGAGCCTGGAGGTTCCTATGAATCACACGTTTTCTGCTCCCGTTACCGCTGCACAGCGTCAGCGGGACACTCTGCTGGGCGCGCTGGTGGGGCTGGCGCGCTCCACAGTCAATGAACCCAAAACGGAGGATACTGACCGCATACTGGCTGCCGGTCTGCGGCTGGCGGCTGACCCCGAGGCCGCCGAGAGCGCGCTGCTCCGGATGACTGACATCGTTGAAGCCGAGAAGCACCGGGTGGCTCCCAACTGCGCTGCCTGTGCCATGCCCTGCGGAAACACCAGCAATTATGACCTTGCCCGTTTGTGGGGCGCACCCGCAGAAATTTGTGCCCTGAAAGTTCGACTGCTTTCTGCGGTCTGCGTCCTTGCCGGACAAAAAACGACGGCACAAATCCAGAAGGAGATCTGCGATGATCTATTTGTGCTGGCAGAGGACTGGGACACCGAACTGCTGCTGTCCATCGTCACACGGGCCGAGGGACTGTGCGTCCAGTAACTTTTCCAGAAACAAAAAAGTATTTCCTGCCTGAAAACGAACCTTTTTTCACAAAACCTCTTTACAAATGCGCCGCAAAAAACTATTATATAGTTATATGCTGCTGTTTGATGCAAGGTTTTTCTACCGGTGCATTCCGGTATTATTCCCACACGCAAAACTATATGAGAAAGAAGGTAGAATCCATGTCAGTGAAAAAGCCTGTCGTTCCTGCCGCTGCAGAAGCTCCCGCAGCCGAGGCAAAGCCCGCACGCAAGACCGCAAAGTCCGCTGTCAAAACGGAGAAAGCCCCCAAAACGGAAAAGACCGCCCACAAGGGCCGTCCCCCGCTTTCCCCTGAGATCTACGTTGAATTTGCCGGCAAGCAGTATAACATCACCGATCTTGTGGACCGCGCCAAGGCCGATTACCGCCTGACCCACAAAGTGGGCGTGCAGTCCTGCAAGATCTACGTCAAGCCTGAGGAAGAGGCCGCCTACTATGTCGTCAACAAGGTCGGCGGCAAGCTGCCTCTGTAAAGGCTGTGTTTCTGTTTTTCACCGCACAGAAAAAGACCAGAGCTGTTCTGCCAAGTGGCAGTTCAGTTCTGGTCTTTTGTTTTACAATGTTACAAACCCATACGCTCTTCCCTGACGCGGAACGCGGGCTCTTACTTCAGGAACTTGTGCACGGCGCGGGCCACGATGCCGCCCAGGATGCCGGAGACGAGGAACTCAGCCACGCCCTGGACACCAACCAGCAGCACAACGAACATCAGGGGGTTGGCAGCGCCCTTAACGGACACCAGGTTCTGGACATAGTCGCAGTTGTAGAACGCCAGCACGATATAGCCCATGAAGAACAGGGTGTTCAGGGCCGGAGCGCACATGGCGCTGACGATATAGCTCCAGGTGCGGCTCTTGTCCAGCTTGCTCAGGCCGTTGAAGATCAGGCCCACACACACGCCCATCAGCACACGCATGCCCACGCAGAGGATAAAAGTGTTGACAGGGCTGACCTGGAACAGAGCGCCGGTCATAGCGGAAGCACCGGTAATGGCATCATAGAAGCTCACCGCGCCGAACACGCCGCCCAGCACAGCACCGGCCACAGGACCCATGGTGATGGCACCCACCGCAATGGGCAGGGTCAGGAAGCTCATGTAAAGCGGGCCCATGGGCACACTGCCCAGGCCGATGGCCTTCATTACAAGTTCGATGGCGACCAGCAGTGCCAGTCGGGTGAGAGTGCGAAGATCGTTGTTTTTCATAATTCAGTTTTCCTCCTGCTGCCGTTCCGCCCTATACGTCGGATACGGCGCAAATCTGGTTTTTTCTGTCAGGGAATCTATAAATAAGCGGGCAAGCCCACCTTATTTATCACAGGGAAATTTGATGTCGGCGCTCCGCCGGGCCACGGTCAACACACGGCTGACGGCCACGGAGGTATCCAGCATCCGGCTGCACAGCTCCTGGTCGCCGCCCTCGATGGCCTTGGCAAAGGCGTGGAACTCCGCCGCCTGCCGGGGTCTGCCGCCGTTCAGGTTGAAGTGCTCTTCCTTGCCCTGATTGGGGTGGAAGGTCACGCCGCCGCACCAGTTGGCCGTGGATTTCTGCTGGATATAGCCCTTTGTGCCCTGGATGACATACCGGGCAGGCGCACCGCAGTCCTTGGCGGCCATGCTGACTGCCTTGAAGCTGTTATACTCCATGGTCAGGATACCGCTGGTGTCGATGCCGCGCTCCATGTTGGCCAGGTAGTGCACCTGGTTCGGCTCACCGAACAGGCCCACGATATAGCTGATGTTGTAGACATTCAGATCCATCAGGGCACCGCCCGCACACTCCGGGTCAAAGGAGACCGGCGTTTCCCCGGCACAGAAGGCATCGTAGCGGCTGGAATACTGGCTGAAATTGCACTGCACCAGCTTCACCCTGCCGATGCGGGGCAGCAGCTCCCGGATCTTGTTGTAGTTTTCGAGGTACTGGGTGGTCATGGCCTCAAACAAGAACACCTTTTTGCGGCGGGCCAGCGCTGCCAGCTCCTCGGTCTGGGCAGCGGTGCAGGCCATGGGCTTTTCCACAATGACATGCTTCCCCGCTTCCAGCGCCACCTTGGCATAGCGGTAATGCTGCAGATTGGGCACGGCCAGATAGATCACGTCCACCCACTGCAATAATTCAAAATAGTTCGTGGTGCGCTGGGGAATGCCGTACTGTTCGCACATCTCGTCGGCCACCGGCGCACTGCGCTGGGTGCTGCAGAGCGCCTGCACCGTAAAGGGGCAGTCCGGCCCTGCCAGCCAGGGCAGAAACTCCCGCACGATCATCCCCGTGCCCAGGATCCCTAGTTTCATTGTTCTCTCCATCCTGTTTCGTCGTCAGCCGTTTTTGTTCTCCTCCTCGCGGCGTTCCCGGCGCTGGGAGCGGGGGCGGCGGCCCCGGCGGAAATTGTTGTTCGGGTTCCGCCGCCTGCCCCCGGCGGCATAGTGCGGCTGAGGTGCATTCATCTGGTACAGCAGTGCCAGCCCCTTCAGCAGCAGCTCCGGGTCGTAGGTCAGCGGATGGCGGCAGAGCGGCGTGACATACTTTGCCAGCCCGCCCGTGACCACCAGGGTGGCCGGGCGGCCCAGCTCTTCCTCAATGCGCTGGGTGATGCCGTCCAGCAGGACTGCCGTGCCCAGCACAGAGCCCGAAAGCATACAGCTCTCAGTGTTCACACCAATGGCTGCTTTGGGGGAGCTCAGCCGCACCTGCGGCAGCTGGGCACAGCGCTCCCCCAGAGCCCGCAGGCCGGTGGAAAGCCCCGGGCAGATCACACCGCCCCGGAATACCCGGTTCTCATCCACAACATTAAATGTAGTGGCAGTGCCCAGATCCACGGTGATGACCGGCAGCGGGAAGTTCGCCGCAGCGTAAGCGGCATCCACCAGCCGGTCCTTGCCCACGGCATGGGGGTCAGGCACCCCCATGGTCAGGCCTGTGCGGATCTCCGGCGAAACGATGACCGGCTTTTTGCCGGTGTAATAGCGGGCGCACTCAGCCAGTGCCCCGGTGATCTGGGGCACTACGCTGGTCAGCACCGCGCCCTCGAACCGGATGGGCTTTTCCGGGTGGCGGCGGTGAGCAAACACCTTTTCCATTTCAATGCGGTATTCCGCGGCGGTACGGGTGCGCACCGTATCCATGTGGGCCACAAAGCATACACGTCCGTCCTTGATGCCGCCCAGGGCGACGGTGGTGTTGCCTATATCAATGGCTAAGATCATATTTTACCTTTCCTGCAAAACCTCTCAGGCGCTTTGCTCCGGCTCCCCTGCCAGAGGAGCCGGGTGGCTTGCCTCTCCCGGCAGGAGAGGCGGCAAAGACGCAGACATTGACGGAGAGGTTTTATTCTAAGTCAAGCTATTTTACCGCATTTTTGCGCTGGATACAAGACCCAACCGAAAGATTTTGTTGTGCTGGCGGTGATTTTGGATTATACTAAAGAGGCAAACCCGCAAAACAGGAGGTTTTTTGGATGGATCTGCAGGGCAAATGCGTCCTTTTGGGCGTTACCGGCGGCATTGCCGCCTATAAAATGGCAAATGTGGCCAGCGCACTCAAAAAGCTGGGGGCGGACGTGGAGGTCATTATGACCGAGAACGCCACCCATTTCATCACCCCTCTCGTCTTTGAAACGCTGACCGGCCACAAGTGCATGGTGGACACCTTCGACCGCGATTTCAAGTTCGAGGTCACCCACATCTCGCTGGCCAAAAAGGCAGATGTCGTTCTGGTGGCACCGGCCACGGCCAACGTCATTGCCAAAATGGCCCACGGCATTGCCGATGATATGCTCACCACCGTGGTGCTTGCGGCCAGGTGCCCCAAGCTGGTCAGCCCGGCCATGAACACCGGGATGCTGGAAAACCCCATCACGCAGGACAACCTCAGAACGCTGGAGCACTACGGCTTCACGGTCATCCCCTCTGAGAGCGGGGTGCTGGCCTGCAAGGATGTGGGCAGCGGCCGCCTGCCCAAGGAGGATGTGCTCATCGAGTACATCCTGCACACCATCGCCCGGCCCAAGGATCTGGCCGGTGTCCGCATCGCTGTGACCGCCGGGCCCACGCAGGAGCCGCTGGACCCCGTGCGCTACCTGACCAACCACTCTACCGGCAAGATGGGCTATGCCATCGCCCGGGCCGCCGCCATGCGGGGAGCAGAGGTCACCCTCATCCACGGCCACACCGACCTGCCGCCGGTCCGCTTCACCACCGATGTTCCCATTACCACGGCGCAGGATATGTACGATGCCGTGACCAGCCGCTTTGAGGAGATGGACGTGCTGGTGATGGCTGCCGCCGTGGCCGACTACCGCCCCGTGACGGTGGCAAGCGACAAGATCAAGAAAAAGGACGGCGACCTCTCCATCCCTGTGGAGCGCACCGCCGACATTCTGGGTACCATCGGCCCGAAAAAGACCCACCAGTTCCTCTGCGGTTTTTCCATGGAGACCCGGGATATGGTGGAAAACTCCACGGCCAAGCTGACCCGGAAGAATCTGGACATGGTGGTGGCCAACAACCTGAAGGTCGCCGGGGCCGGTTTTGGGGTGGACACCAACGTGGTCACTTTCATCACCCCCGACGGTACCCGGGAGCTGCCCCTGATGAGCAAGGCCGATGTGGCCGATGCCATTCTGGATGAGATTTTGAAACGCAGAGGTTTATAAAAACTTTTATCCCTCTCCGTCAACCCGGCGGAGAGGGTTGTTTTTGTAAGAAAAAACGTTCACTTTACCCTGCTTTTACAAAAACATTTTTCAAAATCCGGGCAAATCACTTTCCAAAAGTGCAATTTTGATGTATTCTATTCCTATCCGCTGTTCAGGACCACTGTCCGCGGAGGAACCACAAACGAAAGAGGGGTGCGCACAGATATGCTGAAATATCTGGCAAAACGCATCGGGCGTTCCATCCTGACGCTGTTCGTCATTGTAACGCTCGTGTTCTGCCTGCTGCGGCTGATGCCGGTGGAAGGCTACTTTGCAAACTACGAAAAAATGACCGAGGCCCAGATCCAGGCGGGCCTGCAGTCCATGGGCCTGCTGGACCCGCTGCCGGTGCAGATCGGCCGCTTCTGGTGGAATGCCCTCCACGGCGACCTGGGCGTGAGCCATATTTATAAGGTAAATGCCTCGGTCACCGGCATCCTGGCCAAAAAGCTGCCCATCTCCATCCAGATGGGCGTGTTTGCCATGCTGCTGAGCCTGGTCATCGGCATTCCCATGGGCCTGCTGATGGGCCGGTTCAAGAACCGCTGGCCGGATAAGATCGGCACCGCCATCATCGTGCTCATTCAGGCTGTGCCTGCCGCCGTGTATTACCTCTATATTCAGATGTACGGCACCACCGCCCTGGGCGTGGGCCTGCTGTTTGATGCCTCCGACTGGCGGTACTGGGTGCTGCCGGTCTGCTCCATGAGCCTGGGCAACGTGGCATTCTACGCCATGTGGCTGCGCCGCTACATGGTGGACGAGAGCAACAAGGATTACGTCCGGCTGGCGCTGGCCAAGGGCGTGAGCGAGAGCAACATCGCCCTGCGCCACATCTTCCGCAACGCCATGGTGCCGCTGGTGCAGTATATTCCCTCTGCCTTCCTGAACACTGTGGTCGGCTCCATCTACATCGAGAGCCTGTATTCCATCCCCGGCATGGGCGGCCTGCTGGTCACCTGCGTCCAGCGCCACGACAACACCATGGTGCAGGGCATCGTGCTGCTGTACGCCTGCGTGGGCATCATCGGCCTGATTCTGGGCGATCTGCTCATGGTGCTCATCGATCCCCGCATCAACTTTGGCAAGAAAGAAGGTGGCCGATAATGCTGTTCCACATGAAAGATCACAAGGCAGCTGTTCTGGAAAACGATCTGAACAAGCTGCAGAAGGACGGCCCCACCGCTTGGGCCGACCTGCCCGAGGACGAGCTGTTCACCCCCGCCGGGTTCAGCGAGGAGCGTGCCGAGGCCACCTCCTACTCCAATTACAGCTATTGGGGCAGCACCTTCCGTGCTTTCTTCAAGAATAAGATCGCCGTGGCCCTGCTCATTGCACTGGTGTTCGTGGTGGGCTTTGCCTTTTTGCAGCCCTATCTGCCCGGTCAGGCAGATCCCAATCTCTGCCAGGTAGACCCTGCCACCGGCATCCAGTTCCGCAATATCGCCCCCGGGGAAGAGGGCTTTATCTGGGGTTCCAACGCCATCGGCCAGGACCTGTGGGCCCGCATCTGGGCCGGTGCACGCACCAGTCTGACCATTGCCTTCTTCGTGGCCCTCATCGAGGCCGTGGTGGGCATCACGGTGGGCGTGCTTTGGGGCTATGTCCGCCAGCTCGATTTCTTCTTCACCGAGCTGTACAACATCTGCGATAACATCCCCTCCACCATCATCCTGATCCTGATCTCCTATGTTGCGTCCCCCAGCATCCAGACCCTGATCCTGGGCATGTCCATCACGGGCTGGATCGCCATGGCGCGCTTTATCCGCAACCAGATCCTGATCATTCGCGACCGTGATTACAACGTGGCTTCCCGCTGCATCGGCACCCCCATCCGCCGCATCGTGCTGCGCAACCTGCTGCCCTATCTGGTATCGGTCATCATGCTGCGCATGGCCCTGACCATTCCCGCCGCCATCGGCAGCGAGGTGTTCATCACCTATATCGGCCTGGGCCTTTCTGTGGAAACGCCCTCTCTGGGCAACCTGATCAACGACGGCCGCAAGGTGATGATGCAGGCGGGCCTGCGGTACCAGCTGCTCTACCCCACCATCATCCTGAGCTTTGTCACCATTGCGTTCTACCTCATCGGCAACGCCTTCTCGGACGCTGCTGACCCGAAGAACCACCTGCAGTAAGGAGGGACAGAAGATGGAAAAGAATCAGCTCATCCTTTCTGTAAAGGACCTCAACATCAAATTCAACCTGCGCGGCAAGGTGCTGCATGCCATCCGCGGCATCGACCTGGACATCTACCACGGCGAAGTCCTTGCCATCGTGGGCGAATCCGGCTCCGGCAAGAGCGTGTTCACCAAGAGCTTCATGGGCCTGCTGGATGCCAACGGCTCCATCACCTCGGGCACCATTGATTATTACGGTGCCGATGACGGCAAGCCCATCCGCCTTTCCGACCTGAAAAAGGAGAAGGACTGGCTGAAGGTCCGGGGCCATGAGATCGCCATGATCATGCAGGATCCCATGACCAGCCTGAACCCCCTGAAGACCATCGGCGACCAGATCATGGAAGCCGTGGAGCTGCACCAGCATCTCAAGGGCAAGGCCGCCCGGGAAAAGACCCTTGAATACCTGCGGGACGTGGGCATTGCCGACCCCGAGGTGCGCTTTGCGCAGTATCCCCACGAGTTTTCGGGCGGTATGCGCCAGCGCGTCGTCATTGCCATTGCGGTGGCCTGCAACCCGCAGATCCTGATCTGCGACGAGCCCACCACCGCACTGGATGTGACCATTCAGGCCCAGATCCTGCAGCTGCTCAAGGAGATGCAGGTCAAGTACAACCTGACCATCGTCCTCATCACCCACGATCTGGGCGTGGTGGCCAACATCGCCGACCGGGTGGCCGTCATGTACGCAGGTGACATCGTGGAGATCGGCACCTCCGATGAGATCTACTACGACCCCCGCCACCCCTACACCTGGGCGCTGCTGTCCAGTATGCCCCAGATGGGCATCAAGGGCGAGGATCTGTTCAACATTCAGGGTACACCCCCGAACCTGTTCACCGAGATCCACGGCGATGCCTTTGCGCCCCGCAACCCCCAGGCGCTGAAGATCGACTTTGTCAAGCGCCCGCCCTACTTTACGGTCAGCCCCACCCACAAGGCCAAGACCTGGCTGCTGGACCCCCGGGCCCCCAAGGTGGAACCGCCTGCCGCCGTCAAACTGTTGAAAGAGGAGGGGATGCAGGATGCCTGAAAATCGTGACGTTCGCGTTTGCGAGACAGCGAATACCCCAGCGGGGTGTTCGAGCGAAAAAACGGTCTTGCACCAGCAAGATGGAGAGGCTTCGCCCCGGCAGGTCCTGCTTGAGGTCAAGGACCTCGAGGTGACTTACGGCTCCGGCCGCAAGGCTTTCAAGGCCGTGAACCGTGCCAACTTTGAAATTTACAAGGGCGAGACCTTTGGTCTGGTGGGCGAATCCGGCTCCGGCAAGACCACCATCGGCCGCGCCATCATGCGCATCCTGCCCACCTCGGGCGGCGAGGTCCTGTACAAGGGCCAGAAGATCAACGGCAAGATCTCCCGCCAGCTGGACCAGCAGGTCATCAAGGAGATCCAGATGATCTTCCAGGACCCGCAGTCCTCCCTGAACGAGCGTGCCAAGGTCAGCTACATCGTGGGCGAGGGCCTGCAGAATGTCCGGCCCGACCTGACCGCCGCCCAGCGGGAGGAGAAGGTCCGGCAGGCACTGCTGGATGTGGGCCTGCTGCCTGAATTCGCTTCCCGTTTCCCGCATGAGTTCTCCGGCGGCCAGCGCCAGCGCATCGGCATTGCCCGCGCCCTGATCGTGGAGCCTGAGTTCATCATTGCCGACGAGCCCATCTCGGCTCTGGATACGTCCATCCGCGCCCAGGTGCTCAACCTGCTGCGCCATCTGCAGAAGGAGCGCGGCATCACCTACCTGTTCATCGCCCACGACCTCTCGGTCATGCGGTACATTTCGGACCGCATCGCCGTCATCCACAAGGGCGATATCGTGGAGCTGGCCGATGCGGAAGAGCTGGTGACCCATGCCATCCACCCCTACACCCGCAGCCTGCTCTCCGCCATCCCCATGCCCAACCCCAGGCTGGAGCGGAAGAAAAAGCTGCTGGTCTACGACCCCGCCATGCACGATTACACGCAGGAGGCTCCCCAGTGGCGGGAGCTGCGCCCCAGCCACTGGGTGCTCTGCAGCGAGCAGGAGGCCAAAGACTGGCTGGCTGAAATGTAAACTTTCTCTTGCGTTTTTTGGCAAAGTTCGCCCTTTGTTTCTTGACATTTCCACCCTGCTCTACTACAATAGCTCTTGTACGTATTGTGTTGTTTTTAACAAACGGACGAAATTTAAGACCCTGTTGAATCCAGCTGCCCCGGCTGCGGGTGCAGTGACTGCTCAAAGGACAAAGGACAATTTATGACAACATCCAACACCCCGATTTATGCTTCCCAGGCACGTCCCTGGCTGAAATTCTACGATCATAAGTACATTGACCAGACCATGCCCGCCTGCACGGCGTTTGAGCTCGTCTGCCGGCAGAACAAGAACCGGCTGGGCGAGACCGCACTGGAATACTATGGCCGCAAGTTCACCTACGCTGATTTTATCGTCAACGTCAAAAAAACGGCAGCAGCCCTGCGGGCCGCGGGTCTGAAAAAGGGCGATATCGCCACGGTGGTCAGCGTGATGACCCCGGAGATCATCTTTGCGTTCTATGCCGCCGACATGATCGGCGCGACTCTGAACCTGGTGGATCCCCGTTACAGTGTGGAGGGCATCCGCGAGTACATTGAAGAGGTGGATTCCCACCTGCTGATCTGCCTGAATGTGGTGTATGAGCGCTGCCATCAGGCTGCCAAGCGCACCCATGTGGAGCATGTGGTAGTGCTCTCCCCGGCCGATTCCCTGCCGCTGCCTCTGGCGCTGGGTTACAAGGTCAAGAATCTCGACAAGAACAAGTACCATTCCAACGTCATCCACTGGAAGCAGTTCCTTGCTGCCGGGAAGGACGAGAGCATTGCCGCGGAGCCTTATGACCCGGAGCACGCCTGCGTGGTGGTGCACACCGGCGGCACCACTGGCTCCCCCAAGGGCGTGATGCTGACCGATAACAACTTCAACGGCATCGCCATGCAGTTCTCTGCCTGCGACACGCTGTTCTCCAAGGGCCAGTCCCTGCTGAACATCATGCCCCCCTTCATTGCCTACGGCTTTGCCTGCGGCGTACATCTGCCGCTGACGCTGGGCATCAAGGTGGTCATCATCCCCAACCTCGACTCCAATAAGCTGGGCAGCCTGATCTGGAAGTACAAGCCCGAACATATGTTCGGCGTGCCCTCCCACTACCAGCAGCTGGCTGTTGACCCCAAGCTGCAGAACAAGGATCTCTCCTTCATCCGCAATTATGCCGCAGGCGGCGATGCCATTGCCCGGGGTGCCGAGCAGACGGTCAACGACTTCCTGGCCGCCCACAACGTGGAATTCCCCATCGCCAAGGGCTACGGCATGACCGAGGCATCCTCTGCTGCCACCGCTGCTGCCGGACGGAACAACAAACCCGGCAGCGTGGGGCTGCCGCTGGTCAACACGCTGGTGTCCGTCTTTGAGCCGGGCACCGACACGGAGCTGCCCATCGGTCAGCGGGGTGAGCTGTGCATCTCCGGCCCCGGCGTTATGAAGGGTTACTACAACAAGCCTGCCGAGACCGCCGCCATCCTGCGCACCCATGCAGATGGCCGGGTCTGGGTGCATACCGGTGACATCGGCTATCTGGACGAGGACGGCTTCGTCTATCTGGACAGCCGGATCAAGCGGCTCATCATCCGTCACGATGGCTTCAAGGTGTTCCCCTCCATGATCGAAAATGTGGTCAGCCAGCATCCCGCCGTGCATCAGTGCTCTGTGGTGGGCTGCGCCGACAAGGAGCATGTGCAGGGCCGTCTGCCTTTTGTCTATCTGGTGCTTGACCCTGCGGTTCCCGCCGCCAAGCGCAAGCAGATCATCAAGGAACTGCGCCAGCTCTGCATTGAGGAGCTGCCCGAATATGTCCAGCCCGTGGGGTACAAGATCATCCCCGAAATGCCCCTGACACTGGCCGCTAAATTTGATTATCGCAAGCTGGAAGAAGAGATCACTCCCCGCGATTATTAAGCAGAATAATACACATTGGAAAGGATTCGTGACGACACCATGAAAAAGAAACTCATTGGCCTGGCCCTCTCGGCCGCCATGCTGTTCTCTGTCCTGAGCGTTCCGGCCTTTGCAGCCGCCCCGGAAGAGAGCGCAGACCCCGCTCTGACCACTGAACAGACCGCCGCAGAGGAGGAGAACTGTTTCTTCACCTCCAGCAGCACCGAAGAAGAGAAGGAGCCCAACTCCATCACCTATGTTGCCCTGGGCGACAGCATCTGCGCCGGCATCGGCCTGACTACCGTTCAATATGCACATAACTTGATGGGCGTGGACGTTTCCTTCAACTTCAAGGGTTACCCCGAGACCTGCTATGTGGGTCAGGTGGGCAAAAGCCTGAACCTCGACCGGGATCATGCCATCAATCTGGGCCTGCCCGGCGTGATGAGCAAGGATATGCTGGAGCTGGTCAAGACCGGCACCATGGCCGAGATGAACACCCTCTCCGGCTGCCAGTACAATTACCCCGAGTTTGTAGATTACATCAAAAGTGCCGATGTTATCTCCATCCAGCTGGGCTCCAATGATGCTTTTGTGCCCACCGTGGTCTCTTTTGGTGAGGCCACTAACTGGAAAAGTGAGGACCTGGCTTCCATCGTGCTCAGCGGCAACCTGCGCGGCAGCAGCAAGGAAACCGAGGACGCACTGAACGAGAGCCTGAAAAAGCTCAGCCTGACCCGCAGCGAGAAGGATGCCGTCTGGAACCTGTTCTTCTCCGGCATGAACAAGATCTGCGAGAACGCTTATCCCGAAAGCAGCAGCAACCTGCGCCAGATCGTGGCGACCGTCAAGGAGCTGAACCCTGATGCCCAGATCCTGATCATCGGTGCCACCAACCCTGTGCCCCTGCTGCCCAGCTGGAGCAACTACTTCAGCAAGCTGAACAACTACGAAAAGCAGCTGGCCGATGTTTACGGTGCCACCTACGTTTCCATCCCCTTTGCTCAGACTGAGCTGGATGGCCACCCCACCGTCTCCGGCCACAAGTACATCGCCGACAAGATCGTCAAGGCCATCGAGGCCCAGCAGTAAAATGAAAGAGGAACAACCCTCTCAGTCAAAGCCTGCGGCTTTGCCAGCTCCCCCGAAAGGGGGAGCTTTTTTGATGCCGTGAAGTACAGCACCAAACCTCTCCCCTCGGGAGAGGTGGCATTGCGAAGCAATGACGGAGAGGGTCGTCCCTCTCGATGAAAAAATATTACTTTTCGTAACTCTGGGGCAGCTCGTTCTTGGGGTCACGGTCCATCAGGGAGCGCACCGCCTCGGCGGCGCTCATGCCCTTGTTCACAACAGCGTTCACGGTCTGGACAATGGGCATTTCCACCTGATACTTGGCGGCAAGCTCCAGCGCGGCAGGCAGGGCGTTCATGCCCTCGACCACCATACCCACCTCCTTCACGGCCTGCTCCGGGGTCTCACCCTTGCCGATGAGGATGCCGGCCCGGTTATTGCGGCTGTGCATACTGGTGGCGGTCACGATCAGGTCACCGATGCCGGCCAGACCGGCAAAGGTGTGGACATTGCAGCCCATGGCCACACCCAGCCGGGCAAGCTCGGCAATGCCGCGGGTGATGAGGGCGGCACGGGCGTTGTCGCCATAGCCCAGGCCGGTGGAGATGCCCACGCCCAACGCGATGACATTCTTCATGGCACCGCTGAGTTCCACGCCCTTGATGTCCTCATTGGTGTACACACGCATGACGTTGTTGGTGAACACCGTCTGCACGAATCTGGCCGCTTCCATATCCTTGCTGGCCGAAACGATGGTGGTGGGCAGGTCGATTGCCACCTCCTCAGCGTGGGTGGGGCCGCTCAGGGCCACCAGACGCACCCCCTTGGGGCCGCCCTCTTTGCCCAGCTCATCGGCCAGGATCTCCGTCATGGTGAACAGGGTATCCTTTTCAATGCCCTTGGCAACGTCCACAATGATCTGACCGTCCGGCACAAAGGGCCGGGCCTTAGCGGCGGTGGAGCGCACGAACACCGACGGCACCGCGAACAGCAGGATCTCCTTGTCCGTGCACACCTCTTCCACGCTCTTGGTGAACTTCATCTCTGCCGGAATGGTCATGCCGGGCAGATTGGGGTGGACCCGGGTGGTGGAAAGGTTGTCGATCTCCTGTTCCAGCGCCGACCACACGGTCACGTCATTGCCGCTCACCGTCAGCATCCGCGCCAGAGCCATGCCCCAGGTGCCTGCACCCAGAATACCAATTTTATGCTTCATTGTGTTTTGTCCTCCGTATGCGCCGGGCTGCTTGTGTGCCCGGCCTGTTCCCCGTGCTTCCTGCACGGGGCCTGTCTGATTCCATTTTACACGAAACATCGTACCGCGTCAACTCCTTGCCAGTCTGCACAAAGTTAACCCGTGTTTTCTTTTGTTTTTGGCCAGAGTGAAAGATTTTCGCCAATGGATTGCACTTGTCTCCATTTCATGCTATAGTATTTTGGTAGGAATTGTAGGATATGCTCTTGACCTGAACCATAGTTTAAGGTGTATCCTAAAGATATTCCACCGTTTTTTATCAATAAGGAAGAAAAATATGTTTGAAGCACTTCTTACCAACCGCACGGTCAGCGTGCTGTGGGAGGCCCTGCCCCGCATCCTGACGGCAGGCCTGACCATGACCATTCCCCTGACCCTGATCTCCTTCAGCCTTGCCATGGTCATTGCAGTGGCTGTTGCGCTGGTGCAGTACGCCAATGTTCCGGTGCTGCGCCAGATTGCCAGGTTCTACATCTGGGTCATCCGGGGCACGCCGCTGCTGGTGCAGCTGTTCATCATCTTCTACGGCCTGCCCAGCCTGGGCATCATGCTGGATGCTTTTCCGGCAGCCGTCATCGCCTTTGCCTTCAACGAGGGTGCCTACTGCGCCGAGACCATGCGCGGCGCGCTGGAAAGCGTGCCCCAGGGCCAGCTGGAGGCCGGTTCCTGCGTGGGCATGACCTGGTGGCAGATCATGCGCCGCATCGTTCTGCCGCAGGCCCTGCGCACCGCTGTGCCCTCCCTGTCCAACTCCCTCATCAGCATGATCAAGGACACCTCTCTGGCCTCCAACATCACGGTGGCAGAGTTGTTCATGGCAGGCCAGCGTGTGGCAGCCCGCACCTACATTTTCCTGCCCATCTACTGCGAGGTGGCTGTGGTCTACCTGCTGTTCTGCACCATCATCACCAAGCTGCAGGCGCTGGTGGAGCGGCAGCTGAACGCGCACGGTTTCCAGTGAGAAAGGGGTGGACGGTATGGCCATGTTAGAGATCAAAGACATCCACAAAACATTTTACACCTACGATGATAAGCCCCGCTTCCACATCGGGCCTTTCCCGCGCGGCACTGCCCGCCGGGTGCGCAGCGCACTGCACGTCCTGAACGGCGTGGACCTGAGTGTGGAAAAGGGAGATGTTGTTGCCATTCTGGGCCCTTCCGGCTCCGGCAAGACCACCCTGCTGCGCTGCCTGAACTTTCTGGAGACCGCTGACAGCGGCACTCTGGTGTTCGACGGTGAATCCTTCGATCTTGGCAGGATCTCCCGGGCCGACATTGCCCGCCTGCGCAAAAAAACGGCCTTTGTGTTCCAGAACTACAACCTGTTCCGGAACAAGACCGCCCTGCAGAATGTGACCGAGGGCCTGATCGTTGCCCGCAGGATGCCCAAAGAGCAGGCGGATGAGATCGGCAGACGGATGCTGGAAAAGGTCGGTCTGGCCGACCGGGCCGACTACTATCCCCGCCAGCTTTCCGGCGGACAGCAGCAGCGCGTTGCCATTGCCCGCGCCCTTGCCACCGACCCGGAGATCATTTACTTTGACGAACCCACCAGTGCCCTTGACCCGGAGTTGACCGGCGAGGTGCTCTCGGTCATGCGGAAGCTGGCCGAAGAGGGCATGACCATGCTGGTGGTCACCCACGAGATGGGCTTTGCCCGCAACGTCTCCTCCAAGACGGTATTCATGGAGAACGGCGTGGTGGTGGAGCAGGCCCCTTCCCACGAATTCTTTGCCCACCCCCGCGAGGAGCGGACCCGGGAGTTCCTGCGGAAGATCGAGCACACAGCATAAGGGCTGGCCGACGGGGAGCTTTCCACGCAAATGCTTCGGGCCATTCCATCGCCCGCCCTATTGCCTTCGGCAACAGGGTCCCACCCCAGCGGAACATTTGCTTAGGAAACTCCCCGCCGTCCGTTTGATACAGCTTTTTCTATGAAAGGATCTTAACTATGAAGCGCAGAACTTTTATTTCGATGATGAGTGTCATGGCCGCTGCCGGCGTTCTGACCCTGTCCGGCTGCTCCAACAGCAGCACCTCCACCGCCGCAAGCGCCGGTGCATCCTCTGCTGCCGGTTCCGCTGCTGACCAGCTGGCTGCCATTCAGGCCAGTGGCAAGCTGATCGTGGCACTGGAGGGCGCATGGCAGCCCTGGAGCTACCATGACGAGAGCGACACTCTGGTGGGCTATGATGTGGAGGTCTCCCGCGCCATCGCCGAAAAGCTGGGCGTGGAGCCGGAGTATGTGGAGAGCGATTGGGACAGCCTGTTCGCCGGTCTGGACGCTGGACGCTTTGACATGGTCTGCAACGGCGTGGAGGTCACCGACGAGCGCGCCCTGACTTATGATTTCACCACCCCCTACGGTTACATCCACACCGCTCTGGCCGTCCGCAAGGACAACGACGAGATCAAGACCTTTGAGGACCTGAAGGGCAAGACCACTGCCAACAGCCTGGCTTCCACCTACATGGAGCTGGCCGAGAGCTACGGTGCTACCGTGCAGGGCATCGACACCCTGGAGGAGACCATCCAGCTGCTGGCTGCCGGACGCATTGACGCGACCCTGAATGCGGATGTCTCCTTTTACGATTATCTGAACGTCCATCCGGATGCCGACTTTAAGATCGTGGCCCAGACTGAGGATGCCTCCCACGTTGCCATCCCCCTGCGCAAGGGCGACAACAGCGCCACCCTGCTGGAAGCCGTCAACAACGCCATTGATGAGCTGCGCGCCGACGGCACCCTGAAGGAGCTGAGCGAGAAGTACTTCGGTCAGGATATCTCCTCCGAGAATTGATCTTTCCCTGAATACGCCAGGAGGGCGGCTGCCGATGCAGCCGCCCTCCTTTTGTTATGCGTGAAAATAATCATAGATGGTCTGTGCCAGCTGGGGGCCAACGCCGGGGGTATTTTCCAGCTGGTCGGGGGTGGCCTCCCGCACAGCACCCACGCTCTTGAACTGTGTCATCAGGGCCTTGGCCGTTTTGGGGCCCACCCCGGGCACCTCGGTCAGGGTGGAGGAATAGCTCTTCTTCCGCATCTGCTGCTTGCGGTAGGCATTGGCAAAGCGGTGGGTCTCGTCCTGGATGGCCGTGATAAAGGTGAATGTCCCCCGGTTCATATTGATGGCGATCTCCCGGCCCTCACTGTCCACGATGGCGCGGGTACGGTGATGGTCATCCTTGACCATGCCGTAAAGGGGCACATCGGCCAGCGAAGTGCCTGCCAGTGCCGCCTTGGCCGCGCTGACCTGTCCCCGGCCGCCGTCCATCAGCAGCAGGTCCGGCTTCTGCCCGAAATAATTATCGCTGCCCTGCCCCTGTGCGGCCAGCGCGGCGTATTTCTCATACTCTGCCGCCCGCCGGGACACCGTCTCGGCCAGCGAAGCGTAGTCGTCCGTCCCCAGCACGGTCTTCATCCGGAACTTCCGATACCCGGCTTTGTAGGGCTTGCCATCCCGGAAGGTGACCATGCCGCAGACGCTGGTGCCATCGCCCCAGTTAGAGATATCGTAGCTTTCAATGGTGCGCGGCGGCTTGGAAAGCCCCAGCACCTGCGCCATCTCATCCAGCAGCTTTTCCTCACGGGCGTAGCGGCCGCTCTCCCGGGCCAGCCGTTCCACCGCGTTGGTGTGGGCCATCTCCACCAGATGGGCCTTATCGCCCCGCTGGGGCACATAGAGCTGTACCTCACTGCCCCGCTTTTCGTTCAAGGCCCGCTGCAATGCTTCACTGTCCGGCGGCAGCTCGTCCACGGCAATGATCTTTGGGATCTGCTCATCGTCCAGATAATACCGGGGCAGAAACTCCTCCCGCACGGCGGCAATATCTGCCGTATCGTGGAAAAGGAACTCCCGCTTATCGGTCAGCCGCCCCTCCCGGAAGCGCAGGACCGCCGCGCAGACACTGCTGGGGGTACCGGCCAGCGCCACCACATCCATCTCCACCTCCGGGTCCACCACGACCTTCTGGCCCGCTGTCACCTTGGTGATGGCGTTGATCTGGTCCCGGAGGAGGGCCGCTGTCTCAAATTCCAGCCGGTCAGAGGCTTCCAGCATCCGCTCGTTCAGGGTCTTGAGAATGTCCTTTTTGCCGTACCGGATCAAATGCACCGCATTTTTCACGGCCTGATTGTAGTTCTCGCAGCTGATCTTGCCGCTGCACACGGCCATGCACTTGCCGATATGGGCATTCAGGCAGGGCCGCCCCTTGCCGATATCCTGGGGGAACCGCTTGCTGCACCGGGGCAGCAAAAAGGCATCCAGCGCAGTCTCGGCCATCTGCCGGGCCGCAAAGGACGAGGTATAGGGGCCGATGTATTCGGCATCGTCCTCCTCCTTTTGCAGCACGAAGGAAAGGCGGGGCCAGGCTTCCCGGGTCACCTTGATATAGCTGTAACCCTTGTCATCCTTCAGCAGGATATTGTACTTGGGGGTGTGCGCCTTGATCTGGCTGGCTTCCAGCACCAGCGCCTCGAACTCGCTCTGGCAGACGATGACATCAAACGCATAGGCGTGGGCGATCATCTGGCTGACCTTGTTGTCGTGGGGCACCCCCTCGCGGAAATACTGGCTCACCCGGATGCGCAAGCGCTTGGCTTTGCCGATATAAATGATGGTATCGCTTTTGTCACGGATGATATACACACCGGGCAAAAGCGGCAGCATACAGGCTTTCTGATACAGTTCTGCTTTGGTCATGGCAGCTCCTTGGTAAAACAAAAAGCGGCAGGAAAAACATCCCGCCGCCTCAAAAATCAAAGGCTCGAATTACTCTGCAAAGCCAGACTCGACCAGCTTGATCAGGCCGTCAACAGCAGCCTGCTCGTCTGCGCCGTCAGCGATGATGCGGATGGTGGTGCCGCCCACGATGCCCAGAGACAGAACGCCCAGCAGGCTCTTAGCGTTCACGCGGCGCTCTTCCTTCTCGACCCAGATGGAAGACTTGAACTCGTTAGCCTTCTGGATAAAGAAGGTAGCCGGACGAGCGTGCAGACCAACCTGATTTTCAACGGTAACTTCTTTGACGTACATAGTAAAACGCTCCTATCTATTATCGTTCTCGGGAATTCGATTCGTTTCTTGCCTGTTGCGTTGTACCTATTTTAGCGCAAGCCGAAACCAATGTACAGCCCCAGAACGCATTTTTGGCGGTTTTCCCAATGATGAGGGGGGTCTTTTTCGCCTTTTATACAAAGATAACAAAATTATTCCCCCAGTGTTGGCCGGGTAATACAAAAGTTTTCAACATTTTTTCGACCTTCGACGGTTTCCCGGCCCGTTCGACCCTGTTTTCAGCCCTGATAGCGCATTTCCAGCACCTGACTGGGGCGCACCACCAGCGGGTCTTTGGCCGGGTCGAATTTCTCCTTTGCGCCCACTACCTGCCAGCCCATGCGGCGGTAAAGAGCCAGTGCCCGGGTGTTGGTGTTCAGCACCGTAAGCACCGGGTGCTCATGCTCCGGCAGCTTCTTCCGGGCGAAATCCAGCATCTTCTGGCCGATGCCCCTGCCCCGGGCGCTCTCCGTCACAAAAAGGTGCTCCACCTGCCCGGTCTTGTGGTGTACGCTGACCGTGGCATCCGGCACATCCTTGGTATAGTGGAGGTAGCAGACCCAGCCTTCCTGCTTTTCCTGCTGCAGCTGCGGCAGGAACATCTCCGGGGTCAGGGCATCCAGTGCTTTCTGCACCCAGCCCCCGGCACAAATGCTCCGGCGGCCCTCCGCAAACAGCTTTGCGGCAGCCTCCATCTGCTCGGCGGTCTTGGCCAGCCGGACATTCTCGCCCCGCTTCCACTTGGGGATCTCGGTCAGGGGATGGGTCTCACACCACTGCTCGTAGAGCTCCGGGCGGCGCAGACGGGTGCGCTCCCGGCTCTGCTGCCCCCGCCAGGCATCGATCTTCTGGTGGTTGCCCTCCAGCAGGACAGGCGGCACAGCACGGCCCTCCCAGACCTCGGGGCGGGTGTACTGGGGGTACTCCAGCAGGCCGTCCCAGTAGCTCTCCTCCTCGTAGCCCTTCTGCTCGGCCAGAACGCCGGGTTTCAGGCGGAGGACGCTGTCTGCCACCACCAGGCTGGCCAGCTCGCCGCCGGTGAGGATATAATCGCCGATGGAGATCTCCTCGTCCGCAAAGGCATCGATCACGCGCTCATCAATGCCCTCGTAGTGGCCGCACACCAGGGTCAGGTTGTCGTACTGGGCCAGCCGCCGGGCGTGCTCCTCGGTATAGCGCTGCCCACCTGCCGTCAGGAATACTATATGCGGCGCAGGCCGTCCCTGTTCCTGCACTTCCTTCTGGACTGCCCGCAGGCAGTCGGCAATGGGCTGGGCATAAAGCACCATGCCGCAGCCGCCGCCATAGGGATAGTCGTCGGTCTGCTTCTGTTTATTCAGGGTGTAGTCCCGGATCTGGTGGCAGTGGGTCTCAATATATCCCTTTTTGGCAGCGCGGCCGATGATGCTGGAATCCAGCACCTGCTGGCACATCTCCGGGAAAAGGGTCACGATGTCCACACGCATCCCCATGGCTCACTCCTCCTCCCGCTCACTGTCAAAATCGTCATCCAGCAGGCCCGGGATGGGGGTGACGAGGAGATAGCCCTCCGGCGGGTTGCGCTCTTTCAAAAAGGCATCCACCCCGGGGAACATATATTCCTTGCCGCTGGGGGCCTTGACGGTGTAGATATCCTGTGCGCCGGGGTGGTCCACGCTGGTCACCACGCCGTACACCTTGCCGGTATCGGCATCCCGCACTTCACACCCGATGAGGTCGGCCACATACCACTTGCCCGCAGGCAGGGTGGCATCGTCACGGTCAAAGTAGAACACCTGCCCCCGCAGGGCACGGGCGGCATCCATATCGCTGACCCCTTCCAGCTGGAGCAGGGCCATCTGCCCCTGGGGGCGGATGGAGGTGATCTTGTAGCACCTGCCGCCCTGGGGGGTGGTGTACAGGCGGCCCACCTTTTTCAGAAAGGCCACGCCGTCACACCACAGCTCCAGCTTCATCTCGCCGCGCACACCGTGGGTGGTCACCACCTTGCCGGCTTCCAAGTATTTCTGCATTGCTTTTACTCCTTTAGCATCCTCACCCTCTCCGTCATTGCTACGCAATGCCACCTCTCCCGAGGGGAGAGGCCTTGGCAGTCACCACAAAGTTTCTGGTTTTGCCAAGAGCTCCCCCTTTGGGGGAGCTGGACGCGAAGCGGCCTGAGAGGGCGAGCTGCCTAATAATACAAAAAGGCCCCTTGCCTTGCGGCAAAGGGCCCGTAGGGTGCTCAGTCGATCTCAACAAGGACCTTTTCATCGACCCGCACAGCAGCCGCGCGCATCACCACACGAATGGCT
>PPYF01545660.1_pt1 | contig 21928 bp, 18 predicted proteins | sample 1559871 | NCBI WGS metagenome assembly PPYF01 (sample SAMN08240021, study PRJNA423297) | Human gut metagenome, whole genome shotgun sequencing project.
CTGCAGATCTGTATGCACTGGGATTTCCCGCAGAGGATCAGCGCACCGGCTATTCCGAGCTGACGCATCCTTTGATCTACGTATGAATTTTGTTTAGTCTGCCTTCTTCATGCCGAACGCAACTCTGAGCAGGCTGCTGATGATTTTCGGGGGCTTTATCACAACAATCTTCATTGTCACACCTCAAATTTCGCAACAACGTTTACTTTATTATATTCTGCGCTAGCGGCAAATGTTAAAATGACGGAGCGATAAATAGAGCAAAGAAATAATGGAATAAAAGAGTAGAAATAGCTGCAGCTGCAGAAGCCAATCTTCGGAAATTGAAACGGAAAATGAATACCAGTTTTGGAAATATTGAAGAATCCAGCGTTGAATTGCGTGATGCACGCATAGGACGATAAGATCCGGAAGGAGAACTTCTAAGAATGTGACACAGACATTTATTCGGAAAATTATAAATTTTGAATATCCGAAACACGATAAAAAATGAATATTAATATTTTACTATTTAAATATTTTCTTCTTTTCTTGCTTGTAACGACTGCTGTTTTTTTATAATATACTATCACGAACGATTGCATACAAAATCTTTATGACTTTTTAAAAGCAAAGAATATCATAAATGATATTCTTTAGATTGAGGGACTCATGGATCAAAAAGAAAATAGAAAGGTTTAATTTGTGGTTTTTGTCGTTTTGTGATAATATTATCCGGAAATTTAATATTAGGAGAGAAAATATGGTGAATTTGACAATAAAGGAATTTCTTGGAGAACTCAGCACGGATGCGCCCGTTCCGGGCGGTGGCGGCGCATCGGCGCTGGCAGGTGCGATTTGTTCCGCACTTTGTTCCATGGTAGCATCCCTCACAACAGGCAAGAAAAAATACGCGCAATATCAACAGGACATCGAGCGCATTTTAAAAGAAACAACAGAGCTTACGCAGACGATGGAGCAGCTCATTCAGAAGGACGCGGACGCATTTGAGCCGCTTTCCCGGGCATATGGCATTCCAAAGGAAGATCCGGAGCGTGAAAAAATCCTGGAAGAGGCGTTGCGAACGGCTTGTAGTGCACCGATGGACATTTTACGCGAAGCATGTAAAATAATTCCGATATTAGAAGAACTAACCGTAAAAGGTTCACGGCTTGCCGTCAGTGACGTAGGCGTGTCCGCTGCTGCATGCGCTGCGGCCATAAAAGGTGCGGCTTTGAATGTATATATTAATACGAAGTTAATGAAAGATCGCGCATATGCAGAGAAAATGAATGCAGAAACCAGGTTGCTCTGTAGTAAAAATCTTCCGCGCTGTGAGAAAGTTTATAATACGGTGGAAGAATATCTGATGGGAGGAACCCGCAAATGACAGAATTAAAAGGGGCGCCTGTTGCAGCGGCAATTACAGAAGCCTGCAAAAAAAAGATTCGGGAACTGAAGGAGAAAAATATTGTTCCGACACTTGCAATTGTGCGTATCGGAACACGAAGTGACGATGAAGCATATGAAAGAGGCGCGGAAAAACGCTTCGCCAGCGCTGGTGCAGAAATCAAAAAATATATTTTACCGGAAGATGCAAAGCAGGAAGACCTGGAAATCCTAATTCGAAATTTAAATGTAGATTCCACGATTCATGGGATCTTGCTCTTCCGCCCGCTTCCGGATCATATGGAGGAGAGTCGGATCAAGCAACTGATTCGGATGGAGAAAGATGTTGATGGAATGTCCTATGCCGGCCTTGGCGGCCTGCTCGCCGCCAGGGGGGGAAAAACAGAATCCTACGCGCCGTGTACGCCGCAGGCCGTAATCGAACTACTGGAATTTTATGGAATCCATGTCACTGGCAAAAAAGTCACTGTGGTGGGTAGAAGCGCTGTTGTCGGATTGCCGCTTGCAGTGATGCTGATCCATAAAAACGCTACGGTTACAGTTTGCCATACGAAAACGCAAGATTTATGGAAAGAATGTAGGGAGGCGGATATTGTTATTGCTGCTGCAGGAAAGGCAAAGATGATTGGCAGAGAGCATACGTGCGGCGGACAAGTCCTAATCGACGTTGGTATTAATTTTGTGGATGGTAAAATGTGCGGTGATATCGATTATGAGAACACGGCACTACAAGCAGCTGCGATTACACCGGTCCCCGGCGGAGTGGGTGCGGTAACAACGTCTGTACTGCTAAAACACACGGTAGACAGCGCGGAAAAATTATGCTAAACTCGTAAAAATGATATGAAATAATGTTTGAATATTCAAAAACGAAAGATTTAAGGAGGCTGACGATAAATGGAAATGCAAAAAACAAGAGATGAGATCGATAGCCAGTATAAATGGCGCTTAGAAGATATTTTTGAAACGAATGCGCTTTGGGAAGAGGCTGCTGAAGCGGCAGAACGACAAATTACAGAGATTCGGAAATACTCTGGTAAGTTTGTTAAAAATGCCGCGGCAATGGCGGAGTGTCTTGAAAAATTATATGATCTGAACGGCCTGGTAACAAAATTATATGTATATGCGTATATGCGCCGCGATGAAGACAGTGCAAATTCGTTTTATCAGGACCTGGCAGGGAAAGCAGATCTGATCGTTACAAAATTTTCTGCCGCAATATCATTTTTTGAACCGGAACTTCTTACCTTGAATAAAGATAAAATTACAAAGTTCATGAAAAAAGAGCCTGCGCTGAAAGAATACGCATTTATCATTGAAGAAATTATGCGTAAGAAAGCACATGTGCTTAGCAAAGCAGAAGAAAAATTGCTTGCGATGGCCGGAGAAGCAACATCAGCGGGGCGAGATGTATTTTTGATGTTTAACAATGCAGATATTAAATTTCCTGTAATAACGGATGAAAATGGAAATAAAGTAGAACTTACGAACGGCAGATATAGCAAATTTATGGAGTCTCCCGATAGAAATACGAGAAAACGGGCATTTAAAGCATTGTATGATACGTATGGGGCCTATCGGAACACACTTGCGGCAGCGTATGCTGGAAATGTGAAAACGGATAAATTTTACGCTGAGGCACAGAAATACAGTTCGTGCCTTGTTGCTGCACTTTATCAGGATAATGTGCCCTCTACCGTATATAACGGCCTGATTCAGACAGTACATGCGAATATCAAGAAGCTGACGCCATATCTGGAACTTCGAAAGAAAATGCTCGGCGTCAGAAAACTCCACATGTACGATCTTTATGTTCCATTTGTAAAAATACCACAGAAAACTTATTCATTTGAAGAAGCGCGTGGCATTGTGATTGAGGCGCTGAAACCGCTCGGTGAAGAATACGGAGAAGTATTAAAAACGGCTTTCACGGATGGTTGGATTGATGTGCATGAAAATAAAGGAAAGCGCACAGGCGCGTATTCCTGGGGGTGCTATGGCTGTCATCCATATGTTTTACTGAACTGGCAGGGAACGATTAATGATGTATTTACGCTGGCACATGAACTTGGACATGCGATGCATACGTATTACAGCAATGAGGCGCAGCCGCTGCAATACGCGGAATATAAAATCTTCGTTGCGGAAGTAGCTTCTACGGTCAATGAAAATCTTCTGATGGAGTATTTGCTGCAAAATACGAAAGATGACGCGGAGAAAGCCTTCCTCCTGAATCACTATCTGGAAGAATTCCGGGCGACCGTGTTCCGGCAGACGATGTTTGCAGAATTCGAAAAAATGGCGCACAAAATGTATGAAAAAGGCGAAACTCTGACGTGTGACGCACTTTGCGCCATGTATTATAGGCTTCAGAAAAAATACTTCAAAAAGGTTATGAAAATTGATAAAGAGATTGCGTTGGAATGGGCTCGGATCCCGCATTTTTATACGGCGTTTTACGTATACAAATATGCGACGGGCTTTTCAGCGGCAACGATCCTCGCGTCCGGCATCCTGAGCGGCGACGTGGAAAAACTTGAGAAATACCTTAATTTCCTGAAAAGCGGATCCAGCGACTATCCGATGGAGCTTCTTCGGAAGGCGGGGGTAGACTTATCTGCACCGGAACCCATTCAGGAAGCACTCGATCTTTTCGAACGGAAAGCAAAACAATTAGAGGCGTTGATCGGATCAGTATGAGAAACGATTTCGATGGTGTGGTAATTGAAGACAGGCAGGTAGTTGAAGACGCTGTATTTTGCCATAATCTAAGCGTGGAAGGTACTGCTGAATTCATGTCGGAAGTAGAAGCGGATTACGTAGATATTTCAGGCGAGGCCTGCTTCGATGTCTACGTATCGTGTGATAAACTGACGGTTCGGAACAGATGTGTCTGTAAAAGCAGCCTTCTGACCACATCTGTACGTGTATTTGGCGCGATGGCAATTTATGGAAAGCTACACTCCGAGACAGTGATCGTAGGCGGCGCCCTCAAATTCCGCGACTCGTTCCGGTCAGCGGCGCTTACGATCCGTTCCGGTTCTTTGGTAAAAGGCAGCGCAAAGCTCCGGGCGTCACGCTGTACGGTAAACGGAGTGCTTAATAATTCCGGAGTGCTGATCAGTGATAATCTGTTGATTTCGAGCGACCGGGCGTCGCGGATCCAGGAAATTCGCTGTGACAAGTTTCTTGCAAAGTATAATTCTCTTTCCGGAAGGCCGATTCCAGAGGGGAGCTTTCTACTGATCAGTGACTTTGTGGATTGTTTTACGGCGGACTTAGAATATTGTAATATTGAAAGACTTTATTGTGATAGCGCGGTAATCCGCAAAGGATGTACGATCCATGAAATTTTATATCGAGATAGCATTGAAATAGAGCAAGGCGCTCGTGTGGAAAGGTTGTCCAAAACGTGAAAAAAAAAGAAAAAAGGATTCTCTATATTGCTGCAGCGGCGATTCTTGTAATAGTGATTGCGCTTGTCTGGTTTTTGTATCGGAAATATCAGAAAAAGGCGGAATATTTACAGATCTGCAAATTCGATTTTAATGATCCGGAGAAGAACTATGAAGATCTGAAAACAGACAGTTATGCCGCGGAAGGGACGGAATTTGGCTATGCCCCGGACGGTGGGATCGACGGGACAGGCTGTATTACAATCCGTACGACGACTGCGAATGATGCCAGATTTACGTATGAATATAAGCAGGCGCTGGAAAATACTTATTATAGAATGAGTGTTTGGGTTAAAACGGAGAATGTGGGGACAGTTGCTTCCGGCGATGATCATGATGCAGTCGGCGCAAATCTTTCCGTACTGAACACATACAGCCATTCTTCGGCTTATACGGGGACACATGACTGGACCTATATTGAATATTACGGTAAGACAGGAAAAGGCCAGAAGGATTTCACCGTAGCATTGCGCCTTGGATTTTATGGTGGCATGAATACCGGAACCGTATATTTTGATGATTTTGAATTGGAACAGCTCGATGCTTTGCCAAGTGGAGCGATCAGTACTTCTATGGAAAATTCGATGGGAACCTCAGAGCGTGTCCAAGCCAATACGCAGCATCATGATACAATGCTGACAGCAACGATCCTCTTAATCTATACCATTTTATATTTAGCGGTTGCATACCGCTACGCGATGAAACGGGAGAGGGAAGCCCAGCAGCTCGATCTTCTCAGCGGCTCTGTGAAGGTCAATGGATTATCCGTCGAAAATGCAGTGTTGATCCTGATTGCAATCGGATTTGCGGTGAGACTGTTGATGTCTTTTACAATGCCACAGTGCGATATTGACGTTAACCTTTTCCAGTATTGGGGGAGAAATCTGGTAGAAAAAGGAATTCCGAATTTTTATTCTTCCGCAAAAGAAATGAACCTCGATTATCCCCCGCTGTTTTTATATTATCTATATCTGCTTGGCGCGATCGGCAATATCGGAAATATTGCGCAGACGTTCCTCTACGATATTCTGCTAAAACTTCCTTCGATATTCGCAGACTGTGTCATTGCGTTTATTCTCTATAAAATGGCGGAGAAACGCATGAGTAAAAATTGGACGATGTTTATTGTTTCCATCTGGCTGTTTAATCCGATGATTTTACTCGATTCTGCCTGCTGGGGACAGGTTGATTCCCTCCTGGCACTGGCACTTCTGGTGTCCGCCTATTGCATTGAGAAAGATCGTTATCCATGGGCGTCTATCGCATTAGCCTTTGCGATAACTCTGAAACCACAAGGCATTTTCTTTGTGCCGATCCTTGGATTCGCGCTCTTAAGGCAGCTCATCCGCGAAACAGAGTTGCCGCTTGCAAAAAGATTGCTCCGGTTTGCATATAGCATCGCCGCGTTTTTTATAACAGCATTTTTGATTATTTTGCCGTTCGGATTTAAAATGGAACCCAATGTTTTCAGCTGGATCATCGATGTTTACACGGGTACGGCGGATGGATATTCGTATGCAACCGTGAATTCATTCAATTTCTTTTATTTACTTGATGCGAACTGGGTCCAGGACAGTAGTTCTTTTATGGGACTGACTTATTTTGCGTGGGGAATGATTGCGATTGTGCTGTTCAGTCTGCTGGCGGGCCTGCTCTATCTCTTTAGCAAAAAAAAGCAGCCGTACGTTTATGTGCTGTCTGCAATGTTGATTTATACGGTGGCAACATTCGGCCCGCGGATGCATGAACGGTATTTCTACCCGGCAATTGGATTGCTGCTTGCTGCGGTAATTTATTCTAATAATAAATTGCTTCTCGGGATCTATGCCGTAATGTCGATTTCAAATTTCTATACGGTACTGGAAGTTATGACAGGCCTTTCCATCGGAGGAAAGCTGATCAATACGGATTACGCGACCGCAAGCTATTATTATTGGCCGCCACTGAATACCAGCCGGACGCTTATGGGAATTTTCAATGTGCTCTGTGCCGTATTGCTGGTTGCAGCAGCGTGTATGATGGTATTCAGCAAAAATTGGGATAAAAAGCCTTTCCGAATCTGGGAAGAAACAAAAGGACTATATAATGGGACAAATGGTGATCAGGATGAAAAATCGTAATTCGAACAGTAAAAGAAACAAAACGCGCCGGATTTTTCGCGCGGCGTTTGCCGCCGCGACGATCTTTCTGCTGTTGATTTCTCTATCCGCCTGCTCCGGAAGAAAAAACAGCGAGATCCGGAATCGTGGATTTGAAAACGGAAGCGGAACGTCAATCGATGATTGGAAACAGTATAATTATAGATATGATTTTGGAGGGAATACAGAGTGTACCCAAATTTCGCTTGTAGATTTGGGATTCAGCGGACAGTGCGTCCGGATTGCGAGCCAAAATAAGAACGACGCCAGGATCTATCAGAAATTAAAAGTTGCGCCCAACGCAAAGTATTGCGTTAAATTTGACACACTATATGAGAAGATTGATGATGATGTGACGGAGGAGGAACGAGGGGCAGGCCTGAACGTTTCTGTAATGAACGGAATGCAAAGATCCGGCAGTCTTTATGGTACGGTGAGTGAATGGCAGACTGTCACTGTCTATTTTGAAACGACGGATGATCAGAAAAGCGTAGAACTTTCTATTGGAATTGGCGGATATGGTGCGGAGTCGAGTGGCACAGCATATATTGACAATGTTTCCGTAGAAAAAGTGGACAGCATTCCTGCCGGAAATGTGGCATTCGATGCATCTACTACCTCTTCCACCAAAACCAGTGCCCCTACTGCAAGTATCTGGATGAAGCTTTTATTCGTGGCGCTTGCAGGCGGCACAATCGTTTTTGTGATTCTTGTCTCATTGAAAGCAGACAAAGAAAATGCCGCGAACCATAATCCGCTTTCCCAGAAAAATCCGCTTCTGAATCGAAAAGATTTTATCATTCTGCTTATAATGATCGTCGTATGTTCCGCCATGTCTTTCTATAAGCTCGGAAACACATATGCGGCGTCCTCTTATTGGAAGGCATCAGAAGAAAACGAATCTGTGATTGTGGAATTCGACAATGTGGAGACCGTTTCCCGCACTGTATATTCTAATAGCATTCCAGCAAATGATAATGCATATTGCTATACGGTATTCTATGAAACAGAAGACGGCAGCGGCAATTATACCGAACTTTTCAGAATCAAAGCGGGATCGTTTTTTGCATGGGAGCGTGTAGATAAAACGTTTACTACAAAACGTGTGAAAATTGTTTCGACGGAGTCGGGGCTTGGCGTGAATGAAATGGGCTTCTTCCGGAAGAACGATGACGGTGAATTTGAAAAACTAAATGTTAAGGTTACAGAAACCAATTATAACAACACACGGAACGAGGAACACAATCCTGCGATGCTATTTGACGAGCAGAATACAGTGGAACCGTATAGCAGTTATATGAGTTCGACATATTTTGATGAAATTTATTTCCCGCGTACGGCATATGAGCATATTCACGGCTATTCAGTTTATGAAGTGACGCATCCGCCGATGGGAAAAGTCATTATGTCGCTTGGCATCCGTATTTTCGGAATGAATCCGTTCGGATGGCGTTTTATGGGCACGTTGTTTGGTGTGGCGCTTGTGCCGTTGATGTATCTACTGGGACTGAAAATATTTAAAAAACGTATCTATGCGTTTGCTGCGGCATTTCTAATGATGTTCGATTTCATGCGCCTAGCGCAGACGCGCCTTGCCACGATCGATTCCTATTCGGCGTTTTTTATACTGTGCATGTATTATTTCATGTATGATTACTTTACGCAGAAGTCTTACGAGAAGAAGGCGTTCTGGAAATCGCTGATTCCGTTGTTTTTCTGTGGAATTATGTTTGGCCTTGGGGCGTCTACAAAATGGGTTTGTCTTTACACCGGGGTCGGACTCGCGTTCTTGTTCTTTTTGGCAAAATACTTGGAGGCGGACGATATTGCCACAGGCCGGGCGATGCTGACAAATAAGAAAAAATCCTGGTTTACCTACAACTTTGTGCCGACCTGCTGCGCCTGTATCATTTTCTTCATTGTAATTCCAGGGAGCATTTACATTTTATCGTATATTCCGTATTTAGCGCCCTCGCCGGATGAAAATTTAATAGATATCGTGCTGGACAACCAGAAATATATGTACAGTTATCATTCGGGACTTACAGAAGGCCATCCGTATGGCTCTGCCTGGTATACCTGGCCGGTTATTATGCGGCCGATTTACTATTATTCCGGGGGATCTGCGGATATCGGGAAAAATATGGGTACTTCTATTGTTTCTATGGGAAATCCTCTTGTATGGTGGACTGGTTTGGCCTGCATTATCCCGGCTCTTTTCTACACCTGGAAGAAACGTGATAAAGGAATGCTTGTCGCATTTGTAGGTTATGCGGTCCAGTTCTTCCCATGGATTCTTGTCACAAGAGTAGCATTTATATATCATTATTTTACTGCCGTACCATTTCTCATATTCATGATTGTATACGTGATCAAGAATTTGATCGAAGACGGCGTGATCAGCAAAAATGTAATGTGGGTTTATTTGGCTCTTGTATTGATTCTATTTATTATGTTCTACCCGGTTCTGACAGGACGTGAAGTTTCAAGAAGCTATATCGATTTCCTGAGGTGGTTCGGCACATGGAGCTTCTGATATGACGGAACTTGATAAAAACGGAAAGGACAAATTACGCAGGCTTTTGAGCCTGACGCGTAAGGCAGTGCAGGACTACGATTTGATCCGCGAAGGGGACCGTGTTTGCGTGGGCCTCTCCGGAGGCAAGGATAGTCTTGCTCTGCTGACGACACTTGCTTTTTTGAAACGATTCTATCCGAAACACTTTACTCTTTCTGCAGTGACTGTTTCCCTGGGCTTTGAAGGGATGGATTTTACCCCAATGCGGGAATATTGTGCGTCGCTGGAAGTTCCGCTCAAAGTTGTGGAATCGGATATTGCAGAAATCGTTTTCAACATCCGAAAGGAACAAAATCCTTGTGCGCTTTGCGCAAATTTACGGCGCGGTGCAGTGAACGACAGCGCCGGACAGCTGGGCTGCAATGTTGTAGCATTGGCACATCATAAGGACGATATCATAGAGACAGCGCTCCTTTCTCTTTTCTACGAAGGCAGATATTATTGCTTTCCGCCTGCGACGTTTCTGGAACGTGCGCAGGTACGCGTGATCCGGCCTTTCCTGTATGTAGAGGAACGAGAAATCCGGCAATTTGCAGAAGCAACGTCCCTGCCGATCGTACAGAACCCCTGTCCAATGGACCGGGCGAGCAGCAGAGCGGAAATCAAGGAACTAATCCGTACCTTGGAACGAGACAATAAGTTTTTGCGTTCGAATCTTTTCGGCGCGGTAAAGAGGAACATATGGAATTCAGAAAATTAACATTAAACGAAATCCCACTGATTAAACCGTTTTTCTTAATTCAAAAAAGCCGCATATGCGATTACAGTATAGGCGGTTTGTTCATGTGGCGTGACTATTTTTATACGGAATATGCCATTGAGGAGGAAATATTATTTTTTAAAGTAAAATATGTGAATGGCATGATTACTTTTACGATTCCAATGGCGGACTCTCCGGAAAAGGTGCATCGCGGGCTTGACTTGTTGTGCGACTATGCTGCTGAAAATGATTACGATACAATATTTTGTATGACAAGCGGAGAAGATCGATCGATTATTGAAGACTATTTTTCCTGGAAGGGTTTCTCCGTTGTCTGCAAAAGTGACCGGAAGTGGGCGGATTATCTGTATGATGCCGAGAGCTTTCTTTCGTTTAAAGGAAAACGGATGCACGGGCAGCGGAACCACGTCAATAAATTTAAATCGCTCTATCCAAACTGGTCACTCCGCAAAATCGAAGAGGCTATTTTACCGGATTGTATCTCGTTTATTGATAAAATTACAAAACGTAATACAAAGACTGACCCGATTGCAATCGAAGAGCTGGCGAAGACGCGCGAAGTATTGGAACGATATGCGACTTATGATATGCTCGGCGCTTGCTTATACGTTGGAGATCAGATCGTCGGATTCTCTGTAGGTGAAATGATTTATGATACGATGATTGTACATATTGAAAAGGGAGATACGGATTTCGAGGGCGTTTATCAAATGCTTTCGAGTGAATTTGCAAAGTGCTATATAACACCCGAGATAAAATACATTAACCGCGAGGACGATTCGGGGGATTATAATTTACGAACATCAAAGCTTTCCTACCATCCGGTCAGAATTCTAGAAAAGTTTACAATCTGGATCGAGGAATAGATTTAATGCATCGTACTTTTCAACATGGATAAATTTTCCCGCATCAGTGACACGTATGTTACGCCTTGGGAAAATTGCTGTTTTGATACATTATGACACGTATAAAACAGCGCGGTGTCGGCTCCCGTTGCATTTGCGATACTATCAGCGATATTGTGACTTGAAAATTCAATATAATAAACAGTGGTGAGGTTATTTTCTTTGATTTTTTGAATGAGAGACGCGATCGTTGTGGCGCTTGGTTCCGTATGCTCTGCACAGCCCGGAAATGCGGCGTAATGCTCCAGTCCGTATTCATTCGTAAAATACAAGAGTGGAAATCTATCTCCGAAAATCAATATTTTATTTTCCACCGTGTCAAAAAATTCGCGGAAATCCCGATCAAGTTGATTGATTTCTGTAATATAAGACGCAGCTTTTTCCGCATATAAATCTTTCTGGGCGCTGTCTATTTCACACAGTCTATTTTTGATCTGCTCTATGATTTGGACTGCGTTTGTTGGGGAGGTCCAGACATGTTCATCGAATTCCAGTTCTTCTTCTTCTGCATGTTCTTCCTCTATTACAGATACACAATCCATCATTTTCAGTGTGTTGATTTTCCGATCCATGGAATGCAATATTTTATCGACCCAGACGTCGGATTCTCCACCGGTGTATATGAAAAGGTCGCAATTTTGTATTTTTAAAATATCCTGTGCAGTTGGCTCGTAAGAATGGCTTTCACTACCGGGAGGCAACAGCATCGTCACCTCACCGGATTCGCCGCAAACGTGCCTTGCAAAATCATATGCGGGAAAAATGGTGGCAACCACCGATATTTTACCGTTATTGTCGCTGCCTGTTTTCCCGCAGGACACTAGACAGAAAGTAAGCGTGAAACACGCCAGAATCACTCTATAAAATCGTTTCACGATCATTACACCTCCGAACACCGGTATTTTACTATTATTTTGTAACAAAAGCAATTTTCTGTATGCATAAAACAGATCCGGATGTCATAAGTTATACAAAAGAACAGCCGTAAAGGGGTTTTGTATAAAATGAATCATTCTGTAATTTTGAAGGACTACATAGAAAACCGTGTTTACGAGATTGCACAGTACATATTGGATACAAATTGCACGGTACGCGCAGCGGCCAAAAAGTTTGAAGTAAGTAAGTCGACCGTCCATAAAGACCTCGTAGATCGTCTGCCGCATTTAAACAGCGCACTTGCGGAGGAAGTGCGCAAAGTCCTTGATGAGAACAAAGCCGAGCGCCATATTCGCGGCGGACTTGCCACGAAAGCGAAGTATGAGGCGGTCCGAAGGCGCGAAATTTCTGCAGAGTAAATTATTGCTTTGTCCTGCTCATTTTAGACATTTGACGCTGTGCCATGACCAAATCGTAATAAATACCTTTTTGTTTCAATAATTCTTCATGACTTCCTACTTCGGCCACGCCTTTTTGGTCAAGTACGACAATTCGCGTGGCATTTCGCAACGTTGAGAGACGATGAGCGATCGCAATCGTTGTGCGGTCGCTCGTCAACATTTGCAGTGAATCCTGGATTTGTTTCTCGATTTCCGTATCCAGCGATGCAGTTGCTTCATCCAGAATTAAAATTTTAGGATTCCGGAGCAAAGCACGCGCAATCGCAACTCTCTGACGCTCACCACCTGAAAGGGTGTGCCTTAACGTCGATTTCCCAACGCCGGATTTCCCCACGAGCCCAATCATCTCACCGGGCTGAATTTTCAGTTTGATATCTTTCAATACATCTGTCATCCGATCATAACTAAATGACACGTGGTCGAATTCAATTTCACCGCGCAGCGCGATTTCCAGTGAATCGTTTTTGTCTCCGACCTCTGTTTTCTCATCAAGAAGGTCAAAGATCCGTACAACAGATGTAAAAACGCGCGTAATGGTGTTTGGAATATTGACCAGCCAGTTGATCGGTCCGTAAACCATTGCGATATATCCGGAAAGCATCGCCGCTTCGCCGATCGTCATGGAGCCGTTTAAAATTTTACTGCCTGTGTAATAAAGTACGAGAAAATTGCCGATCAGAAGGCTGATTCGAATAAACGGAGAGAGCATTGCATACATCATTTCATTTTTTATAGAAATATCACGTTCCCGCGCCGCGGCTGAATCGTACCGCCTTGTTTCCTTTGCTTCCGTGCCGAATGCCTTTACAACGCGGATTCCCGAAAAGATATCGTGAAGAATCGTGCTGCACTTGGAAGAAGCGCTCCACTGGCGATTGTATATTTTACGTGTAAAATTCCAGAAAATCTTTGTCGGGATAATTGCAATGGGCATCGGCAGTAAAAATATAAGCAGCAGTTTCCAGTCGTACATGATCAGGATGATACTGATTCCGATTAACTGCAGTAAAACACCGAATACATTTGGAACTTGAGAATTGATGAAATTCTGAATTTCCTGTGTATCGTTGATGACGCGGTTCATTAGCTCGCCAGTCGTTTTTTTAGAAATTCCAGAAAGGGAAAGTTCCTGCACTTTATTAAATACGGTGGTACGCAAATGTACAATTGTCTGTGCTCCGACTTGCATCATGATCAAATTTCGAACAATTGTAATGATGTAGTTCAGAATATATGCAGCCAGCATCAATAACACAACCAGCAAAAAATTGAAAAACACGCGGCCTTTGTCAGAAGCAATCGCCGCTTGTATTTTTGGGTTGTTGACATAGGAGTCGACCAGAATCCGATTGATATATGGATTTGCCAAACCAATCAAAAGAACGCCGATGAACAGCAGGGAACATAGGATCAGTTTTCCTTTATATGGCCGCAGAAAATCCCATAGCTTTCTCAGAATTTTTTTCTTGCTGACGCAATTCAGGCAGACATTGCTACCCGGCTTATAGGGGGTGCCGCAAATGGGACAGATGTGTTCTGAAGCGCTTTCTTGATCTTGTCTGTAGATTCCTTTCTCCAGGAACAAATTGTATTTATTGACCATATGTCCGAATATTTTCTGATGCTCCATACTGCCGCGGCAAAAAATATACGGCTTGTTATTTTCTTTCCAGAGACATTCCACTGCTACGGAGCCGATATCAACACGAAATACGAATTTATCTATTGATGAAAGTGCATATGATTCTTTTACCGCCGTTCCTTCCCATAGTATCAATTCGGATTTGGTCAGTATTGCGATTCCGTCGGCTTCTTGATTGTATTTATCTAAATTATAAGAAAAAGCAGATAAAATTTCTTCTTCTCGCAATCTGCATCCATTTTCGTGCAGCCGTTTCAGAAGAGACGTCCTATAAAATGATCTTTCTTCCATAAGTAAAATGATGCCTTTCTGTCATCACAAGTATAACTCGATTTTTTTATAGCTCTGCCGATCCAGCTCCGAAACGTTCGGAATTTCATAACGGTTTCCATCGATGTCGATGATCATAAGCCGATTTTCGTCCATTTTCTGGATGCTTCTCTGTGTATCCTGAAGTGTAAAACTCGTTTTGCCTTCCGGTGTGGTGACATCCCAATAAGTAAATCCATACCGATCTTTGAGACGATCGATCGTTAATATTTTTTTGAGATAATACTTTCGCTCCAATTCACTTCGCAAAATTTTACATTCCTCTTCTCCGAATACAGCTAGATCTTCAATGATTCCGAGTTCTTTTTGATCACCGTCCAAAACGCTGAGATAACGTTCTGGCTCCTCAAACGGAAACATCCGGTGCAGGAAGATGCGGTCATATTCCTTTTCTTCCCGATCTTCTCCCGGTAAAATATGCAGAGACAAAAAACCGCCGCTATCGCGGAATATTGCATTCTCCGGTGTGAAATATGTAGTTTTTATGATATTTGATAAAGCTTCATTTCCCATAATCTGTCTCCTTATTCCGTAACTCCGATGTTCCTCAGAGCTTCCATTTGCAGTGTGTAAAGTTTAAAATAAATGCCCTTTTGACGGATCAGCTCTGCGTGTGTCCCGAATTCTGGCATTTTACCGTTTTCGATGACGATCAGCTGATCCGCGTCACGCAGCGTGGAGAGACGATGCGCAATTACGATTGTTGTTTTTCCTACCACGAGGTTCTCAAGAGCAGCTTGTATCGTGCGCTCCGTTTCTGTATCCATTGCTGCCGTGGCTTCATCCAAAATCAATATTTTGGGATTGAGCAGCACGGCTCTGGCGATTGAGATGCGTTGCCGCTCTCCGCCGGAGAGATTTTTATATCCGAGACCGATCTGAGTATCATAGGCATCGGGAAGTTTGACAATAAAATCGTGTGCGCCGGCTATTTTGGCTGCTTCTATAATTTCTTCTTTTGTGGCTTCCGGCTTTGCGTAACGAATATTTTCAAGAATCGATCCGATAAACAAATACGTTTCCTGAGAGACAATCGCGATATTTCGTCTGAGATCTGCAAAAGCATACTGTTTAACATTTATTCCGTCAATCAGTATTTCACCGGCATTTACATCGTAAAGGCGGATTAGAAGATTGGCAAGTGTACTTTTGCCTGCCCCGGAATGACCAACAATACCGATCATTTTGCCCGGCTCGATCTCAAAAGAAATATCATCTATAATCTTGCGATTTTTATCATAAGAAAATTCTACGTGGCGAAATTCTACACTGCCCTCGAATGTTTCTTTATGCAGCGGATTTTTCGCTTCTATTACGTCCGGTTCTGCGTCGTAGATTTCGAATAAACGCTGCAGTGCATTTGCACATTCCGAAAAGAAATAGGTCATATCTACAAACATGAATAATGGGGCGTTCAGAATACCAACATAGGAAAGAAAGGTGAGCAGCGTCCCGTATGTCATCTGGCCGTTCATTGTCATCCAGCCACCTGCAATCCATACGATGATTGTACTCATATACATGATAACGTATGCAAAAGGAAATGCTGTATTGTTAAATACCGTGATTTCCTTATACATATCCGTAACTTTTGTGGCGTGTTTGCAGAATCGCGCTTCTTCTTCTTTCTCCCGTGCAAAGGCCTTGATAACGCGCATCCCGGAAAGAACATCGGCGAGCGCTCCGCTCATTGCGCGAAAACAGGAATAATTTTTGGCATGGAGATGCTCCATACGGCGGAAGAGTCTGCTAATCACAAACAAAAACAGGGGAATTACGATAAGACAAAGCAAGGCGAGCAAAGGGTTCATGGTGAGCATTACGATAAATACAGCGATCACTTGTACGATATTGATTAAAAAATATGGTAGGCCGTCTACAAAAAACCAGTATATGGAAGTCGCATCGTTGTTGATCTGTGTCATGAGTCCGCCGGTTTGCCTTCCCGTAAAGAAACTGAGCGATAAACGTTTTATGGAATCGAATATTGTTCGTTTCATGTCATATACCAGCTTTCCTGCTACGCGGGAGGTAATGATGGATGAAAGCATATTGATGAGCAAACTACAGATATTCATAGAGGCGATGAGCAGGATTACGAACAGAATTTGTCCGTAGAAACTTCCGTCTTTATTCAATACCTGGTCATAAAAGAATTTTGAGGAAAAATACGGCGCGACTACGCCCAGGGCGCTGACAAGGATCAGCGCGAACAAGATCAGACAGATTTCTTTGCGGTATTTCTTCAGGAAAATGCCCATCCGCTTCACGAGTTTGCTACGGTCCATACATTTTGGACAAATTTTGCGGTTCGCATCGGGATACCGGCAATGGCATGTGGGACAAAATGCGTCTTTCTTAAAATCTTCTTCGTCTTTTTCAATTTTGCCGTCTTTTTTATATTGATTAGCATATTTTACAAATAGACGTGCACTTTCCTTCGATGCGTTCGTAAGCATCGCAAGAAATAAAGTTTTCTCCCCACATTTTACCGTAAGACGCGCCGTTGAAATGAGTTCTTCGAGCGCTAACTCGGAAAGGTCGCACAATTCATATGTATCGATCCTCTTCTTTTCATAGATGGATCGCAGATGATCCCTTCGAATACCGGATTTACTCTGCCCGAGCAGTCGGATCTGTCCTTCTATAATGACAAGTGTGTCTTTTGTAAGGAACAAAAAAGTATCTCCTTTTGTAAGATCTTTGGAAAGATCGCTGCGTGCAAAGAGTAAAATATCATTATATGTGAGTTTGAGATCGCTGATAATTTTGTTTAATTCGGAACGGTATGGGTCAATTTCCAACATTTTCACTTGTTCTCCTAAATATGATAATTTTTATTCTAGCATATATATATTTTTTTTCAACAAAAAATCGATGTCGCTAAATAATTAATATTAATAGAAATATTTGTAAAATATAATATTTATTATGCATTAATATTCGATTTGCTTTTAAAAGATGTATTTACATTTTCGAAAAAATATATATAATACTATATATTATATATTGTGTAAGGGGCAAAGCATATGGCTTCTTTAAAAGAAACAATTAGAGAAAATTTCAGATATGGAATTACAGATATGCTTATTTTGAAGCTTTTAACGGAGGAAGACAAATATGTTTACCAGCTCGCGCAGGATCTGGATGAAAAATCTGGAGGAACGTTTAAATTAAGTAAAGTTTCTTTATATGTCCCATTGAATAGGATGGCAGACCGAAATTTTGTAGAAGAATATAAGATCACAATTAAAGGCGGCCGCTATAGAAAATATTACCGAATTACAGAGACGGGAAAGGAATATTTAGATTTTATGGAAAAAGAATATAAATTAGTACATAGAAGTACATCGCACATCATGCGAAGCGGAAAATAAATACTTTCTGCTTATAAGACAAGTATAAAATGGCAGATCCCGCGCTTTCCGGTGTAACAGTCAATTGACTTGGAGGGATGTTTCTTTCAAGCATTCCAAACATTTGCTGCCGGTGATCGCAAAATATGAGGGAGCAGAATGCTACGGCAAGTGGCAGGATTATGAGTATAAAAATGAAATCTTGAGCCTTACTCGATTAGAATAAGGCTCTTATTTTATTTCAGTGCAGGGGAACGATATTCCGATATTATGTTTGCCGTGCGTTTATTATTTCCTTGAGCTCCGTCAGCAAACTTCCGCCACCAACAGAGATATTTCCCACTTTGTCGCAGATTTTTTCCAAATATTCAAGCTCCTTGAGTTTGTACAATGTGGTGTTTTCTTCCATCAGTTTTGCGGTATTGAGTAGACTCCTGGTGGAAGCCACCTCTTCACGGCGCGCGATGACATTGGCTTGCGCATTCTTTTCGGCAATAAGTACGGTGTTCATAATATCGCGAATTTCTCCCGGCAGAATAATATCTTTTATCCCTGTATCGGAAAATTCCACAAATAGTGCATTTTGCCTATCCTGAAGTTGCTTCAAGATAGAGATTGCGATGGAATCTTTTTGCTCTAAAAGCTCATCGAAGCGGAACCGGCCGATATATTCTCGCAGCGCTAATTGCGTCCGTGTATAAATCTGTGTCTTATAGTCCTTGATCTCGCTGACGATTCTTACAGCATTGGTGATTCTGTAGGAGCAGACGAAGTTAATCCGCAGAGAGACCTTGTCTGCCGTCAGAATTTCCTGACCGGCGATATCCAACTGCTGCGTTCGTAAATCAACATTCTGGCACGTAATCTTGTGCATGTTATTCCAAAAATAATAACTGCCGCTTTCCAACTCCCGCTCGAATCTGCCATCAAAAAATAACAAGCCGGTTTCGCCTTCCGGTACCTCAATCTTAGAGTACAAGTTGCAAGGGATTGCCATCAATTGTTCCGGCTTTAAATCGTTGATTTCCGATTTAGAAATATCTACCAGCTTGAATGTGTGCTCACGGTAACAATTCCAGAAACAATATGTACCGGGTTGCAACGCACCTGCGATACGATTGTCTTCCATATGAATGGCAATATAGCCGTCTGGCACATCGATGCGGATCACATTCTTCGCAAACGTTTTATCGCGGAGCAGCACAGCGATATCTGTATTCGACAGTGCAACAGGCATAGCGATGTTCACACGTGCGTATGTTTCACCGAATATACGCTTGACACGATATTTTCCTGGCGACAGCATCCTGCAATAGGTACCGTTCCTAAACAGAAAACCACGCTCATTTTCATTGATTATAATTTTCATTTTGATATCTCCTTCCGTGTTTTTCATTTGACTTCTCCTGAAAATATCCACGTCCGTTTTGCGGGATGAATGTTAAGCTCTGTGTAATTCTATCCGGCGTAGAACCCCCGCAGGAGTCATTATGGGATAGGTTAAACAGGGCGAGATCCCTTTCGCCGCAGGGCAAACCGCACGTTGCATAAAAAGCGTAACTGCGCTTCTTTCGCGGGATATTTTCAGTTTCAGCCATTCATAGTAAGACGTGACAGGTCTTTCCTTAAAGTTGAGGATTTGAACCTCAGCAATCCTTTTTGCTTGCCAGAAGACATACTCTAACCACTGAGTTAACCCGTTTAAGGGTGAGGGAGTCGAACCCTCGACACTGTCGGTGCCCCGTTTACGGAGCCTCGCCACTTTGTACGGCATACCGCAGGGATCGTATCCTCGGCACCGCAAGGGCATTGAAACCCTTTACATAGTACAAATAGGCTGTATATAAGGATGTAACTCCTTAGAACCAATAATATTTGCGGAATCACTGGATATTTAAAGGCAATGATCTTCGATTTCCGCTAAAAATATACCAAATCGATATCTTTGACATAGATAATTTATTCTATTTCTATCTTTTCATCGTATCGCTACTGATGGTGCCATCAATATCTATTTGTACTATCCCTTCACAACGCCGATCGGCATTCCCATTCCAGCATGTGTCCAGCATGATACTAACCCATTTATGTATGAACGGCAGATTTGTAAGATGCAGCGCTTGCTCCATACAGCTTTCTTCCATATGGGTTTCATCCGGCAGCCAGATTTTAATAGGTACTTTTGTGCATTGATTTGTGATTGCGAACATGGTTGTTCCCCTCCTGTTTGTCTTTCAAAGGAATATTACCAATATTTTCAATCTTTTTCATTTAAAAAAGTTTGCGATGTTGATTTGTTCCCCAAACTTTTATATAATCAACCTGGGTGAAAACGTATGGCCCGATTTTCGGAGCTGATTAAAAAATTTGATAAAATTAGGGATTATATGCGCGATTTTTACGTATATGGCTTCAAGTCGCGCGCGGATTTTACACAAAAATCAGCCCGAACCTATGATAATGAGAAGCGCCGCATTGAAAGCTATATGGGCGAATACATGAAATGGGATTATAGCAGTGGCAGCAAGACATCGTTTATCTCTGTGGACTGCGCCTGCATTCCTATCAATCCGCTATATGCAGCGTGGAAGTCCAAAAGTTTTACGGCAAATGACATTGTGCTGCATTTTTATGTACTAGACGTATTAAAAGATACTTGGATGGCATTGGATGAACTTGCGAACATGATTTGTGAAAGAAGTGAAATTGTTTTTGACAGTCAAACAATAAGGAATAAATGCAACGAATATGTGAAGCATGGTCTGCTTGTGCGGAGAAAACAGGGCAAGGCATTTATTTATAAAGCAAGCCCTCAGACTGTCCCCCTATCTCCTGAATTGATTGACGCTGTAAAATTTTTTCAGGGTATTGCGCCCTTTGGTGAAGTCGGAAGTTATATCCTGGATCATGAAGAGAAAAAGAATGATTTATTTACATTCAAACACCATTATATCGCGCATACATTAGAGGATGGTGTTCTTTTTGATTTACTAACGGCGATTCGGCAAAACCGATTGGTGTTTTTTGAAAATCAAAGTAAACGAACGGCTAAGACCGTTATTGTACAGGGGCTTCCGCTGAAAATTTTTGTCAGTACCGGAACGGGACGGAGATATGTTTGTATGTATTCCTTCAAAAATCACCGATTCGCAAATTTTCGTCTGGATTATATCAAGACGGTAACTTTAGATAAAGAAATCGATCATACATCGGAGCTGAAAGAAAAGCTGAACAACAATCTTGACAAAATCTGGGGCGTTAGCTTCGGTGGGAAGAATCGATTCGAAATTATTTGTATGAAGCTTTATATAAATGAAACTTGCGAGCAGTATATTATTGACCGGGTGAAACGGGAAGGTCGGGGCGGCATCCTTCGAAAACTGGATAACAATATCTTTCTGTTTACCAAAGAAATGTTCGACTCTACCGACATGATCCCGTGGATCAAGACGTTCACAGGGCGCATTATTGGATTGGAAGGTACAAATGAAATGGTAGTTAACCGTTTTTATGACGATATCAAATGTATGGCGGAGATGTACGGCCTCGAAATTACCCCAAAAGGAGGCGTCCATTGATGGAATTGTTCTCCGAAATTTACGGCTGCTATTTTAACGTCGTTTCCCGGATCCTGGATCAGACACAAACTGGGATGACAAAAAGCGAAATTGAAAAACTCGTCAAAGAAGGTGGCTTCTATGACAGTGCCTTTCATTTACTACCTGCACTTTTCTCCAATGAGTGGAGTCTACTGAATGAAAAAGATAACGTCTATTATTCCCGCCTGATCAACCCATCGAAAAGATCTTTAACCATCCTTGAAAAGTCATGGTTGAAAGCTTTGACGGAGGATCCCCGTATTCAATTATTTTTGGATGCAGCGCAGCTTGCAGAGCTTCGGAAATCGCTCTCCGATGTTCCGCCGCTTTATTTAAACAGTGATTTTCACATTTATGATAAACATCTGGATGGAGACGCCTTTGAAAACCCAGATTACATTCTACGCTTTAAAGTGATTCTGAAAGCCATTCAAGAACAAATTCCGTTGGTCATTGAATACGACAGCGCGAAAGGAAG